>Ga0073900_10000848_pt1 | contig 17990 bp, 8 predicted proteins | sample KloWWTmetKNB5Kit_FD_66666 | JGI IMG/M metagenome (GOLD analysis project Ga0073900, IMG submission 66666) | Active sludge microbial communities from Klosterneuburg, Austria, studying microevolution and ecology of nitrifiers - Klosterneuburg... | ecosystem: Engineered > WWTP > Aerobic digester >...
GCTGCACGGCACGGTCCACACCAGCTAGCCCAAAAATCAAGCAAAACGACTTTCCCTTTTAGTGAAGATAAGGCGATGTTTTTTCCTTCAGGATTAGGCAAAACGATTTCCGGGGCTTCTTGACCTACAGAAATGCCGCCGGATTGACTTGGTTGAGGAGAGGACATTTGAGTAATCATAGATTGGTAGCCACTAATGTAATCTGAAGTGGGGTCCATTTTCTTTAATCTCTCTAAAACTGCGTTATGAACAGCAACATCTTTAGGACTGCGCAAAGTCAACATAGCTATTTGCATAGCGGCGTATGGATTTGTTGCACCTTCGATTAGCTTTTTTGCACTTTCATCATCAAGAGACTTGGAAAGAGCTTTTTGGACAGCATTTTGAAATTCTGATGTGCCTTTAGCTCCCGTTATCACAAAGCTAAGATCATCAAATGAGCTTAAATTCCCTTTGATTTTTACGTCATTTTCCTTCCCATCCACAATAATTGGAGCGATTTTGCTCCCGATGGTCAATTTATATACGCCTGCTTTTATTACTTCATCTGAGGTAATTTTAAAATTACCCTTATTGTCTAATTGAGCTTTTCCTACAGGTATGGATTGGTTGTTGGCACCCAATCGTTCTAAGGATGCTTCCATATTGGCTGCATCTGCAATTTCACCGGTAAGAGTAAATCCTGATTTACCAACTGCAGCACATCCCACAATCATGGTAATGGCAAATGCCAAGAAATAAAAAAATACGTTTTTACGCATTGTAATTGGTTTTAGTTTTATTTGTTATTGTTTAATGCAACCAATGCAGACTTTACTCTGTAGGTTTCGTCTTGAGAAAAACGAATCTCATTGGTTTTTGTTTTAGTTTTACATTTTTATAAGAAAAATAATTGTTAAATATTTGTTTTTATTGTCTTGGATTTGTTCAATTTATAAAACAACAATTCTTGTCAATAAAAATGTTAAAAGGAATTCTGTTATTCTTTAGGATGTCAAAGATTTTTTAATGGATTGAATTCGTCTTTTCGAAATTATTATATCTCTTAAAATCTTTGAATATCACCGGCAAAAGTAATATCATTTTTTATTATATTTATCTCGAATTCAGCAGTAAAGGTTTTGAAAAACCGTATAGTGCTGATTATGAGGGTCAATCCCGATGTACGAATCGTTTCAATGGTTTCTGTAAACCATTGATTACGAGTCGTAAATCGATTCCGCATTGGTCTAATGCAGAATTTGGGTTTATTAAAATTCATAGTCAAAACGGTTGCAATAACAATAGAATAACTAAATCAAGGTATAGAATACCATACGATTTATAAATTGGGCGAAAAATATTATTCAATAAAATTTTGCTTTTGATTCTATAGCCTTTCCTTTAAATTACAGGACTTTGGCGGTTGAAGTTCGTGTTTTACTAATAATATTTGTGAAATGCAGGATTCTGTATTTTTGTTTCTCTTAATTTTTTAAATAGTTTTAAATTGTGCTTTAATCTAATAAAATGACGGTAGATAGTGACTTCCACCCCGGAGCAATTATTCAATGTATCACTCCACTTGCACCCATTCGAAGTGAAGCAAATGAGGCGTCTGAACTTGAAACTCAGGCTTTGTATGGTCAGTCTTGTGAAATTATTGAAAGAGGGACTAAGAACTGGATAAAAGTAAAAATTGAAGCGGATCAATACATAGGTTGGACAGATGTCAAGCATTATTGTGTTGAGTTATTTTCAAGACCTTATACATTGGGTCATTTGATACAGAAGGTGATGACCGTACGGGGTAGGCAATTCCTTCCATTCGGGTCTTATCTTACAGAAGGGGAGAAGTCTGGGCTTTCTGATATTGGCCCTCAATTGCAATTTTGTAGTTCAGATATTATCCGGTTGGCTTCGAAATGGGAAAATGCGCCATATTTATGGGGAGGAAAATCCATATTGGGTGTAGATTGTAGTGGTTATATTCAACTTTTGTTTGCATTTTTTGGCATTCAATTACCTAGAAATGCTTCCCAGCAGGCTGTTTTGGGTAAACACGTTCCTTTTGAAGAGCATCAAGCCGGCGATGTCGCATTTTTTATCAATGAAAAAGGAAAAGTAATCCATGTCGGAATCATTGCTGAAAATCAGCGTATCTGGCATGCGAGTGGAATGGTTAGACTTGATTTTATTACAAATGAAGGTATTGTGCATAGTGATTCAAAGAACCTCACACATCAACTACATTCTATCAAAAGATTTTTTTAAAAATATCTATTTGGTCAACGCTATTCTTACCGTAACACCTTCAAAGAGTTCTACTTCTTCTCCGGAATTTTCTGTCACCACGATAGAATCCGCCAAAACCTCGTTTGCAATATAATCTTTATAATTATTAATGGCCGGTTGAATAATATCAAGAGGTTGAATTTCGACATGGATCCTATCTGTTACAATGAAATCGCTGTTTTTTCTAAGGTTCTGAATTTTATTTACCAGTTCACGTGCGACGCCTTCTGCTTGTAATTCATCGGTTATCGCTATATCCAAAGCAACGGTAATTTCTTGATCATTAGCAACAAGCCAACCTGGAATATCTTCAGATTTGATAATAACGTCTTCTAGCGTTAAATCAAATACTTCATCCGGAGTTTGTAATACAAAGTGATTACTTTTTTCAAATTCTTTTATTTGTTCCTGTGTGAGGTTGCTAATAACTTCTTGAGCTAATTTCATGTGTCGCCCAAGTCGTTTCCCTAAGGTTTGGAAATTAGGCTTTGCACCTTTTTTAATAAGCCCATCCGTATCATCGGTAACAACGACTTGCTTGACATTGATTTCAGCTCTAATAAGTTCACTTACTGCTTCAACTTTATTTTTAAAATCTGAGCTTAATGCTGGTACAATAAGCTTTTGAAGCGGTTGTCGTACTCTTATTTTTTCTTTTTTACGAAGAGATAAACCCAAGGATGAAATTCGTTGAGCATATTCCATACGCTGTTCTAAATCCTGATCTATTGCGCTATGAATAGCTTCCGGAAAATAAGCGAGGTGCACAGAAGGGTGATTTTCTTTACATGTGCCGCCATTTAAGTTGCGATACATCCAATCCGCAAAAAATGGAGCTATTGGGGCTATTAATTTAGATACAGTGACCATGCATTCATAAAGGGTTTGATAGGCTGATATTTTATCTGTTGTATATTCGCCTTTCCAAAACCTTCTACGGCATAGCCTGACGTACCAATTGCTCATATTTTCATCCACAAATTGTTCGATTTTTCGACCGGCATTTGTAGGCTCGTAATCTGAAAGAAGTGTTTTAACCTCAATGATTAGCGAATTGAGTTTTGAGATAATCCATCGGTCTATTTCCGGCCTTTCAGCTAATGGGATATATTGTTCATTGAAGGAGAATTTATCAATATTGGCGTAAAGAGAAAAGAAGGAATATGTATTATATAATGTTCCAAAAAATTTACGTCTTGCCTCGTCAATACCTTCCTGATCAAACTTTAAGTTATCCCAAGGTTGTGCATTGGTAATCATATACCATCGAGTTGCATCAACTCCATATTTTTCTAAAATTTCAAAAGGGTTTACTACATTTCCTTTAGATTTAGACATCTTCATGCCTTCCTTATCCAAGACCAAACCATTGGAAACAACATTTTTGAAGGCGACACTATCAAAACACATCGTTGCAATAGCATGTAGTGTATAGAACCAACCTCGGGTTTGATCAACACCTTCAGCTATAAAATCTGCCGGAAAATTGGCTTTAAATTTTTCTAAATTTTCAAATGGGAAATGCCACTGTGCATACGGCATAGACCCTGAATCAAACCAAACATCAATTAAATCAGGCTCGCGGTACATAGGTATGCCTCCTTTGCTTACCAAAATGACTTCATCGATAAAAGGCCGATGTAGATCGAAATCATCTCGATATATTAATTGACCTTCCTGTGATGAAAAAATAGTTCCCGGATTATCATTAGGTATAAATAAGCCGGCTTGATATGCTTGATTTGCTTTGTCTAATAGCTCTTCTTTTGAGCCAATAATTACCTCTTCCTGACCATCAGAAGTACGCCAGATAGGAAGCGGAATGCCCCAGTATCTCGACCTGCTTAAATTCCAATCAAGGACATTTTCCAGCCATACCCCAAAGCGACCTGTTCCGGTATGCTCGGGCTTCCAATTAATGGTCTTGTTTAGTTCTGACATCCTTCCTTTAGCTGAAGATGTCCTTACAAACCAGCTATCAAGCGGATAGTATAATATAGGTTTATCTGTCCGCCAACAATGTGGATAGTTATGGACAAATTTTTGCACATTAAGCGCTTTGTTTTCCTTTTTTAGCAAAATAGCTATATCAACATCCACATCCTTATAATCAGCACCTTCGTTTTTATAATCCTTGACATACCTACCTGCAAAAGGACCTGCTTCTTCGGTGAATTTGCCCTGTTTGTCAACTAATGTCAAACTTCCAATGCCATTCTGCTGTGCAACACGGCGGTCATCTGCACCAAATGATGGTGCAATATGAACTATCCCTGTACCATCAGAGGTGGTCACAAAATCTCCTTTGATTACTCTAAATGCATCGCCTTCCTCCGGTTGCGCGTAAGGAAGTAATTGTTCATATCGGATGAATGTCAGTTCGTCTCCCTTGTAATGAGAAGAAATACGGTAGGGTATTATTTTTTGGTCTGTATTATAAACCATTTCTGCTGTTTCGCCTTCTGCTTTAAACCAACTGTTGATTAAGTCTTCAGCAAGTATAATACTTTGAGGCTCGGCTGTATAAGGATTGAAGGTATTTAATTTGACGTATTTAATATTTGGCCCTACGGCAAGAGCTGTATTAGATGGCAAAGTCCATGGCGTTGTTGTCCATGCAGCAAAGCGAACATCTTCCTCAGGAGATTCAAACAAAAAGGCTGAATTGGCATCATAGACTATTTTAAATAATGCTACTGCAGTTGTATCTTTTACTTCTTTGTAAGCACCCGGAAGGTTGAGTTCATGAGTAGATAATCCTGTTCCCGCAGCCGGAGAATATGGTTGGATGGAATAACCCTTGTAAAGATAATCCTTCGTATATAGCATTTGCAACAAATACCATACCGTCTCGATATAGTCGTTGTCAAAGGTAATGTAAGGATTATTCAGGTCAACCCAGTAACCCATTTTTTGAGTAATGTCGTCCCAACGATCTTTAAATTTCATGACGGTTTCCCGGCATTTAGCATTATATTCTTCAATAGTAATTGTCTTACCGATATCTTCTTTGGTAATGCCGAGCTCTTTTTCAACATTTAATTCAATGGGAAGCCCATGTGTATCCCAACCACCCTTCCTTTCCACCTTTTCACCAAGCATGGTATGAAAGCGACAAAAGATATCTTTTACGGTACGTGCCATGACGTGGTGAATGCCCGGCTGGCCATTGGCGCTAGGAGGTCCTTCATAAAACACGAAAGGTTTTGCTCCCTCTCGCTCAGAGATACTTTTATTAAAAATATTGTTTTCTTGCCAAAAATGAAGTATTTCTTGGTCTATATCAGTCAGATTCAGCGACTTATATTCATTGTAAATCATGGAACTTGCTTGGTTTCAAAAATAAGGTGCAAAGATAATATAACTCACCATTAAATAACGAAGTTACACACGACGTTATTCAGAAAAGTAGTATATTAATAAGCGATAATGTATTCTAGAGGTTTTATAAATACCTATCTTTCAAACGGATGTATGTCATTAATTTATATTTTAATAAACTGACTCTGACCAATCAATACATGATTTTGATCTTTAAATAATGCAATATATGTTCCTGGTTTGAATGAGGACACATCAGCAAATTGCCTCTTAGGCTGAATAGTTTGCAACAATTGTCCATGGGCGTTGTAAAACTCTATCGTCTTGATAGAAAGGTTATCTGGATTTGCCCAAACAATGGAGTTGATGACAGGATTCGGATATATTACTACGGATTCAACTTTTTTGGAGGATTGTACCGAAGCAGGAGTACAGATAATTTTGTTTAAATACGTATATATCTTATCTAAGTAAATCGGTGAAACTAATTGCTCATTATTGCCGGGATCGTCACCCATTCTGATGACAACAAGGTTTTGAGAAGGAACAATACAAATAATTTGACCATATTTTCCCATGGCAAAATATGCATCTTGTGGAGCGTTTGGAACGAGTGAGCCGGGAAGTTGAATCGGAAGACCGGGTACCATAAAAGTTTGTTTCCCATTGAGCCACCAGAGGAAGCCATAAGCCTGATTCATCGGTTGCGAGGTGTTTACCATTGCCTGAAAGTAGTTGGAATCTTGCAGAATATCGTTATTCGCCCAAACGCCGTGATTGAGTATTAATAGCCCAAATCTTGCCATTGTTTGTACTTTAGTTATGTATAATTCACCTTGGGCCGAGATCCACAACCCTTTCATTCCTGTTGGTATGCCAATATTTTTTGAAATAAAAAGATTGTAATCCTGTCCGGTAATTGTTTCAATTATTTTTATCAAGAGGCTGTACACACCCGTGTTGTATGCCCAACGTGTTCCTGGTTCTGCTTTGTATGTTAGGCAGGAAGGCTCGTTGCAAAATGGATTACTCGTATTATCATCAAGCCCTGAAGACATCATCAATAGGTGTCGGACGGTAATTTTTTCTTCTTGAGCCTTTGTACAGGAAGTCCAACCGTCGCCCAAATAGTTTGAAACGGGATTGTCGATGGAAAGAAGTCCCTTTTGTTGAGCAATTCCTACGGCAAAGGCAGTCAAGGATTTACCGGCAGATGCCCAATACCATGAAGAATCTTGGGTAAAATTGCCAAAATATTTTTCCAATACAATTTTACCATCTTTAAGTACGATAAAGCCTTTACTATTAGTCGTATCAAGGTATTGATAGAGTGGTTGAAGCTCGTCCATACACCATCCTAACGAATTTGGATCTGTTGTTTCCCATGTACCATTAATTGGTGGAAAATAATTTGTTTGACCGAATATATTTTGAGTCCAAACTATACAAAGTATAAGAAGAAGAGATTTCATATCTAATCATTTTAATTGATATTAGATGCAAACCAAAATAAATAGTTTAATGTATCAAAAAAATAAGGCAGAAATATTGAGTCTCTGCCTTATTTTTGGTTAATAAACAATCAGGATTATTCTACTATCGAATTAACGTAACACTGCCAAAATACAGCTGTGTTCTTCCATCAATAAATTTCACCTCTGCAACATAAGTAAAGACACCCGGATTGCATACTTCTCCTTTAAATGCACCATCCCAACCCTGATCTGATCCATTTTCATTGGGTGGCATATTATTTTTTTCAAACATCAATCCACCAAAACGGTCAAATACTCTTAAATAGTTGATACCAACTACACCCGGGCCAGTATATATTTGGAATATATCATTGATTCCGTCCTTATTTGGAGAGAAAGCATTTGGAATAAATACTTTTCTTGATCTGTCCACCTTTAAAAATACAGAATCCAGACCGGTACAACCATTGGCATCTGTAAGTAATACAGTGACATATTGACTTGATATGACACTTGCTTCAGTTCTATCGCATGAAGAACAGCTGACTGCTTGTGGTGGAAACCATGAAGTAGATGATATAGGGAAAGCACTTTGTACCGTTGGGCTAAGTGTTATTGTATCGCCGAGATCAAGTTTGATTTCCTCCGGTAAATTTACTAGGATAGGTGCCGGTTCATTGACTATAAATGAGGTGTCAAGACGGCATCCATTTTCATCTATTATGGTTAACAAATGTTTGCCTCCTTTGACTTTGGCAATTTCAAAAGTAGAGTAAGATTTACCATTATCAATTGTATAACTATAATCCGGACCTGTTCCACCTGTAATGCTATTTAATTCAAAGTTGGTATCATATCCGGCACACTGTGGTTCCGGTACCTGATCATAGTCAACACGAAGTGGAGAAGGTTCTCTTAAAGTTACTGCTAAGTTGGTATTACATCCTTTTTTGTCCGCAATAGTTATCAAATAGTTTCCTGCCGATAAATTGCTTGCATTATCTGAATTCCCGGCTACCGAAGGATTCCAAGTATAGGAATAATTCCCGTTGCCCCCTGATGTTTTAATATATATAGCCCCGGTATTATCATCATAACACAACAAATCATGAGATTGTGCTGTATCCAAAGAAGCAGCTAATACGAGCGGTTGTTTTACTTTAAATGAATCTATTCCTATACAATTTTTACTATCCGTGATGGTTACATAGTAGGTGGCAGCCGTCAACCCTGTTATATTGGCGGAATTGGAGGAGGTGGGATTCCATTGATAATTGTATCCCCCGTTACCACCCGAAGTTGTAAAAGATATTGACCCATCAGTATCGCCAAAACATGTAGCATCTACTATCGTTGAGCTAGCTTTATTGGTTGAAATAGGATCAGGAGAGGGTATCTGAACTGAATCAACTACCGTACATACTCCATCAGAGATAGACACGTACTGCCATCCACCTTTCAGTGCTGTAGCATTAGAAGATGCTCCTGTGTTGCTTTCTCCGCTTGACCAGGTAAAAGTGTAGGTCGATGCTTGACCACCACTTGCAGAGACATTCGCCCCACCGGTGCCAACGACTGCGTCATAACAATCAGAAGCCACAACTGTGTTTTTATCAATTACTGAAACGACAGAAGGAGCATGCCCTACTGTAAAAGTCTGTGTAAAAGGTGGACAACCTGATTGGTCGGAGACGGTAACAGTGTAAGTGCCCGGCAGTAAATTAGATGCCACGTCACCTGATTGTCCATTGCTCCATTGATAGACATAAGGCGGTGTTCCACCTGAAGAGCTTAAAGTAATGGATCCGTCTTTGGAATCAGGACATTTGCTTGGGACAATGACATTATTGTCTATGGAAAGTGAGCCTTGCCCGGTTAGAGTGACTGTATCTGTAACTGTGCATCCACTTAGTGTGGTAATCGTTATAATATAATCACCGCCGTTGAGATTGGAAATAGTTGAGGTGTAGGTAGTCTTAGGGTCACCGCCATTAACAGGGATACCGGCATTGTTACTCCAAAATACAGTGGCAATTTCAGAGCCATTGGTGGTAATGTTCGCTTTGATGATTCCGTCATTACCCCCTGCACATGCAATTGTATGGACTGTATCGAAGGAAATCTTAGGAGCGTCTTTTTTAAATATCAAAAAAGAAGTATCGGCAGTACACCCATCCGCACCTGTGATGGTCACATAATATCGGATACCGGAGCCACTTCCCATTAAATTGGTAAGATTGAGGCTTACTGCATCAACTGTAGTTGGATTAGATCCATTAGACCAAGTAAATCGATAAAATCCACTTCCCGGATTGTTGGGATCAGGAAAAGGAGTTGTGTTTCCACTTCCATCGAATATAAGTGCAGCGCCTTTGGGTTGAGTGCCACATTCATCATCTTTGAGTCCTGAAATTAAAAACTTAATTTCCCCCGGACCATCAATAGTATAGTCTTTCTTGACAAAACAACCATTGGCATCAGATACAGTGACGGTAAAATTCCCATTATTAAGCCCAGATACAATAGAAGAAGTTGCGTTATTTACCGGATTGACAGCATTAGGACTCCAAGTAAAAGTGTAGGGCCCTGTTGTTGTACCATTTGTTGTCCCTGTAATAGTTAATTTACCCTTACCATCACCATAGCATACCGGTAATTGTTTGATTACTGTGGCATCGATAGTAACTCCCGGCTTTAATGTGAAGTTGGATACAGCTTCGCAGCCATTGGCATCGGTAACGGTCAGTGAATAGACGCCTTCCGGAATATTGGTGAGTGTACCGGTAGCAACTTTATTCTGTTTAATGTTATTAAAAGACCAGCTATAATCATATACGTTTCCGGTAAATGGATTGCCACCTGAGGCAGAAACAGTAATTGAACCGGATGTTTGGCCGGAGCAAGCCGGATCTACAATAGTAGGTGGATTGATAGCCATAGGTGTCGTGTTAATAGTAAAGTTTTCAGAAAATACGCAACCTGTATTGTCTGTAATCGTCACCTGATAGACACCATTATTTAGGTTTGAAACAGATGTTGTATTAAAAGTAAAATTAGACCATTCGATTGCATAAGGCTGATTGCCGCCATTGATACTGAGTTGGATGGCGCCATCACTACTATTGACACATTTCGGATTGGTTATTGTCGGAGTAACTATTATAGGAGGCGCATTTAATACTTGCACATTGGTAATTACATGGACACCTGAAGTTGTAAAGACATCTACCACATGAGTACCCGGAGTTAAGTTGTTAATGGTTACGGATACGCCATTGTCAGCAATATTGGTAGCGCCGCTATTGTTGATATCGTAATTATATTGGGCGTCCGGACCAAATGCTGTAAAAGTTATTGAACCTGTATTGCCAGTTGTGCTGCAAACATTAAAAAACACCTGTAAGTCAGTAGGGTTGGTAATGGTGACGATGCCATTTGTGTTTTTGATAGAATAGAATGTACCGTCATAATCTGTAAATTCGAAGGCTCCATTTTTCTTGGGTTTAATGATGACAGGTGTTTGAGTACCAGGCTTTCCGATGGCTTTAAAGCATACTGAAAATATAATTGTGTTGTCAGGGAGCGTTTTTTTGCTTAGGTTGGGGTCAGTCCAGGCAAAGTTGATGTATCCATTTGCTACCTCAGTCAAACCAAAGTTTCCATTGATAGAGAGGTTGAGCGGATTAGCAGCAGGAAAGGTAATGTTGGTGTACTGTAAATCATTCGGATTAAAACCAATAGCAAATTCGCCGCCCAATAAATCTTTAAAATCCTTCACGGTGAAGTCTATGCATATATCATCGTTATAGGCAACGCTGCCGGATGAAGCCAAGACGGAGACATTTCCTTGGGGCATTACAATTTCCTGCGTTATGCCACAATTCTTACCATCTAAAATGGTAACGATATACGTTCCGGCACTTGGAACAGCGAAAGATACCTTACTTCCATGAGAAAAAGGTCCACCAAATATATTGGCAACTTGACCGGGATTGCCTTTTTTGACTATAGTAACTGTATATCGTGCATTGGATTTGAATTCAGGAAATCCGCCATTTACAAAAAAAGACCCTGAAAGAGTTGTGGGACTGGGCGTCGTAAAGTTATCCATACTAATTTCATTCAAATAAACAACCGGAAATGCGGAGGATGTATTTACTTTAACGCAAGAGCCACCCCCTTCATATTGACCAAAATACTCCCCACCCGAAACAGTATATGCGTCGAATGTTGCCGGAGCAAGGTACAGTGTAAAAGGTGAACCTGCATTAAACCATTGATTTACAGAGCCATCATTGTATAGGGTGATATCTCCATTGGGCGTCCCCATGAAATACCATAATTCTCCGGGTGGTGGAGGCGGGTTACTAAGAACATTATCTGCCTGAATAGCAGCAAATGTATTGCCATTGACGGTAGGTGGAGCGCCGTATAATAGAAAACCTGCAGCTGATGGAGTTAAAGGATCCGGGTCGCCTGTGTTGAAATCGCCGTCACCGTTATTTTTAATTGAAATTTGATCTTGGTAACAAAGGAATATGGTGTCCGGTCGGCCATCATTACTTTGTCCTACTATAGGGCCATAACTAACAGATCCAGGGCTTCTGGTTGCGCAATTTCTTAAACCTATCACTTCTGTTTCAGAAGGTTTGACCGATTTTAGCTGTTGTGCGATGGCTTGATAACCAAAGCTGTTGATAATAAATATAATGAAGAGTATAAATCTTAGGCGCATACGTTGTAATATTCTATTTTGTTTAATCCTTCGGAAAAAATGTGATATACTATTTAGATAACTGAAATGAAAAATTTGCTGCTATTTTTCATATTAAATAATAAAATCATGCAAAATTAATATATATATTTTTATTATTTGTTAATCCGAGGATTGTTTATTGTTCAATCGTGTAAAATTAACGTTTTTCTTACCTCATATCTTATATTTTCGTTCTGAAGGTTGAAAATACAGTGAAACCATTAGATTAAAATTTCATTAGTTTAATCCCGAATTCAGCAGTAAAGGTTTTGTAAAACCGTATAATGCTGATTATGAGGGTTAATCCCGATGTACGAATCGTATCAATGGTTTACAGAAACCATTGATTACGAGTCGTAAATCGATTCCGCATTTGTCTAATGTGGAATTTGGGTTAATGGATTTTTTTGCTTGATTTTTAAGGATAATTTTTTATTTTACTTTAAATGGAAAATATATTGTTGCTTATTCTTGAATTTTAAATATTAATATTAATTTTGTATTTCAAATTATACAATATGTCCATTATTGACAGAGCCTTTTTGGTTATTTTTAGGATGGCGGAAAAAGGTCTTGAAGTATTTTTGGTCAAATCCGAAAATGAAGAAATGCAATCCCAGTTGGTTGAGATTTCTGAACAATTTTTGACGGATCTGCCACTTCGATTTTCCAACAAAATTGATTTAATTGAACTTGATCCGATTGAGGACGAATCTAAGGATAAGATTCGAGCAGTCGCTATTGAAGGCGATTGGCACGACATACCGTCGCTACGAGCTATGTTGCGTGAAGATTTAAGCTTTATGAAAGACAGAGTTAAGCAATATATCCCTTCAGTCGATACTGGGACTTTTATTACTTTTAAAGATGCCGTCAAGCAAGCTGTAAAATCGGAGTATAAAATTTTGAAAGAATTGAAAGATGTGCTAACAGATAGGAACACAATCCGAAATTTGTAGCATTAATAAACGTAGCTTTTGTATTTTCTTCTTATTAAAATATAGTCTTACATGGACGAATTTCGACATACCCACTTTAATTTGCCCAAAGATGTCATACAATACAAAGGAAAGGTCAGAGATGTTTTCATACGGGATGATGTCTTTGTTTCTGTTGCGACAGACAGGATTTCAGCATTTGACCATATTTTACCTCGAACTATTTTATACAAAGGTCAGGTGCTTAATCAAACAGCGTCTTTCTTCCTTCAGTCAGTGAAGGATATTATCCCCACATGGTTGATTGATACGCCGGATCCCAATGTTTCTGTAGGTAAAAGATGTGAACCCATCCGTATTGAGATGGTAATTAGAGGCTATCTTACCGGACATGCATGGCGTGAATATAAAAGTGGAAAACGCCAACTTTGTGGAGTAGCGATGCCGGATAATATGAAAGAAAATGACCCTTTTGAGAAACCAATTATCACGCCCAGCACTAAGGCAATGGAAGGCCATGATGTAGATATTTCAAAAGATGAAATTATTGAAGGTGGTTATGTTGAGCCTGCTCTGTATGCTCAAATGGAGGTCAAGGCAAAAGAGTTATTTGCCAGAGGACAGCAGATGGCTAAAGAAAGGGGTTTGATTTTAGTGGATACTAAATATGAATTTGGTCTATGGGGAAATACCTTAACCCTAATGGATGAAATCCACACTCCGGATAGTTCACGATACTTTTATTTGGATTCTTATCACGAAAATCAAAGCAAAGGACTCCAACAGAATCAGCTTTCAAAAGAATTTGTGCGTGAATGGCTGATTGGTAAGGGGTTTCAAGGCCGACCCGGAGATATCATGCCCGTTATGGATGATGAAATGGCTCATACAGTGAGCGAAAGATATATTCAACTATATGAAATTATCACCGGCGAACGATTTGTACGTCATTCTTATAATCAGATTGAGTCTCGCATTGAAAATGTACTGAATTCAATTTTTGAAAAATAATACCGATGAGATAGTCGTCTAAGCCAATGTAATTGGACTATTACGAATATTCAATCGGTATTAGTTTAAATTAGGATCGTCGTCAACTTCAAAAGTACCAAAATCAAACATCAGCGTAAATCTCAATGTATTGTCCAATGCACTCCTTGTATTTCCTGTAGGGACTAGATAAGAAAGGTTGAGGCCAAATGTCGTATATTTTAAGCCCAGCCCAAGCGTGAAATACTTTTGGTTTCCTTTTAATGGACTTTCATATTGATATCCTGCTCTTAGAGCAAACTGGTCATTATACCAGTATTCTGCTCCTACGCCAAATTGACATTCTCGTAATTCTTCCTTAAAACCTCCAGCTGCATCGGTAAATGAACCCAAAATTGCCGGTAATAGCGCCTTTTCTCTATAATCAGGTACTCCGTTTTGATTCTCATCTTTCAAAGAAGGATCCGGACTTGGTACCAATAATTTATTAAAGTCAACACCTAATGTTATACGATTGTATTGATCCATATCTACGTCCCATGCTAAACCTATGCCTAAATTGGCAGGAAGCAGGTCACGAGCAGGTGATGCCTTGGTATATGAAATACGTCCACCTAAGTTGGTGATAGCAACACCCAATGCGAGATTACTTTTAGTATTTGTCTTAAGAGGCGTACGATAAAATACGGATATATCGGCAGCTCCGGTCTTGGCAGTCTGTACATCTACACCATTGACAATCTGACCGGTGGCTAAATTAGAATAAATAAATTTACCGGTAAGTGCACCAAACAACTTATCTCCAAGTGATCGGCTATAACCTACGGCAATCTCAAATTCATTGGGCTTGCCATATCCGATTATATTGCCCTGTGTGTCTGTAAAGGTAAAGTCTCCTAAAGAAAAATACCGCACAGAGGCAGAGATTGCTTCTTTTTTACTGAATTTATAGTATCCTGACAAGTAGGCTAAAAAAATATCATTTAGCCCTAATCCCTTTAACCATGGCACATAGCTCAATGACATACCGCCATCCTTAGTTGATGTGGCCAGCTTGGCAGCGTTGAAGTGCATTGCATTGGCATCCGGCGATATAGCCATGCCGACTCCTCCCATTCCGGAAGTCCTGGCATCCGGGACGATTCTTAAAAAAGATGTTACCGTGGATATTGAGTTACGACAAGGCGAACCATCAGGTTCTATCCAATTGCCGGATCCGGTGGGGCTTTCAACACATGTGCCGGATGATTGAGCGTATGAATCTTGACAAACAAATAAGGTGAGTAAGATAATTGAAAAGTGGATAAATACTTTCATATTATGATGTATGATGTATAACTTTGATTAAAATGACCGCAAATATAAACTGTTATTTCCGAATTTTATTGTTTGGTTAACAATTGTAATATACTATTTCAATAGAACTAACTTTTGAAAATCCGAAGTAACTACTTTATTTTCTTTCAATAATGACTGATATATCTTGACTTTATATATATAAATTCCCTTGGCCAACTGGTCGCCGTATGCGTCTTTTCCATCCCAAATTCCCGTTTGAAACCGTTTTCCATTAGGGCTTAAGGGCTCTCTGATGGTTTTGATTAACTTGCCGGCAACAGTGAAAATATCAATTTGCGCTTCAATAGTGTTGTTTTGAGAATCAAATTCAAACATGAAGCTCGTGGCTGTTGTGAAAGGATTCGGGTAGTTGAGTACATGTGTTATTGAGTTTTGTTCGCTATTGGAAACTATAAATGACACTTCTGCCTCTGCCTTATTATTGGCAATGTCCCAAGCTCTTAGTTTGAGGGTATAATCACCTGCTTCGAGCTTGTCCATTTGGTATTTAACTTCACCTTTTTTGTAATTGTCTTTGTCCGAGATATAGAAGTCATTCATGATTTTTTCCGTGGATGCATCCTGATTGAGCGTGCTAATAATTTCGTGTCCTATTTTACTTTTAGATACATTGATGCCATAGTCGTCACTCAATTTAGCAATCAATATTGGTGTAGTATTGACTGTGCCGCCCTCTTTAAAGTTCAAATCATTGAGATACAGTTCAATAAGCGGTGGTTGGTTGTCAGAAATAGGATTGTTGCTTTCTCCGCCAATATTTATTTTCGAATTATAACCGATGGCGTCATAGATTCCATTTTCTGCATAAAATACCAACTTTCCTGTATCGATGGCATAATTGATATCCTTTGGAATATAGAAATCAAGCGTCCATAACCCTTCTTTTACCGTTGCCTTGCCTTTGAAAAGTGAATTATTTTGGAAGAGTATTGGATAATTAGCTCCATTTCCATCATTTCCTCTGGCTAAAAGATTGAAAGATTTGTCGAAAACCGTAACGGTAACGGTTCCATTGAAATCTTGAATAATGTCATTGTTGCCATTGCGTACACTTCCGCTGATTTGAATATAATCCAATGCGTGTAGGGTATCCGGAGCATTTTCATTTAATTCCTTGTTGTTTACCTTTTCCAATACAACTTTTTCCTTAGGAAAGGCAAGCGTCATGGAAGGGTCGCCAAACAGAACAAAAGATAGCCGGTCTGCACCGGAAGAGTTGTTTTTTGCGGTAGCTAAAATTTCACCATTGGAAAGGAATGCACCATTGGGTTTGCTATATATTATCTGGAAAAGTTTGTTGATGAATACCTCATTGGAAGAGATATACACCGAGCGCGTTGTTGTCATAAGGCCTATCATGCCAGCCTCTGGTTTAGTAAAGCAAAGTTTTCCGACAGATGTAATTTCGGGATCGTCATAAGTGGCAAAGGAGCATGTTCCGGTAATAAACAATGGCAAACGGTAAGGATTTTTCATGCCATTGAGTGTCAGACGGTCAAATATTCTTTCCTGGGCAAGACCATCGACACCGCCATGCCCAATGTAGTTGGCAATTAAGACGCCATTATTAAATTGATCATTCATCGCTTGTACAGCAGTTGGGTAGCTTTGACCGCCTAAAGTCGATTCTTGTTTGAATATATCCAAAAATATTTTTGAAAAATTGAGCATCGGATATGCCGCCTTAACTTTGGTGAAAAGTCGTTCAGATTGAACTATAAAGTTGTCACTCGTAGCATTATCCCAATCGTCTGAAATGAGCATTAAGTTGTTACGCCAGTCACCATAGGTTTCTTTATTGGTTTCGTATGTTTTTACCTTATTTATAATGGACTGCGCTTGACTTTTATCTTGTATGGGAAATCGCCCGACAAAGACATCGATAGCGCCATTTTCAATCTCTCCTTCATTTTCATCCAGAAATCCATAATAGTCGTCAGAAGGAATCGACCGGATAGGGTCAAATATACTTCTTGGATACTCGTAAACCGGAATATAATTAGAATTGACTTTATTGGAAGCCGATGTAAAAGTCAGGTTTTTGTAGTCATAACTGCCGTCGCCAAACAATAATATGTATTTAAATACATTAGGATCTCTCGAGTAGAACATTCTTGCCATGTCTCTTATCCCTGTAGGATCTTGTGCTCCACCTGAAAACTCATTTTTTATTTGTTCAATATCTATGGCTACGACATTGATGCCTGAGGTCTTTCCTCTGTATGCCGCATATTGTTTGGCCTCATCTGCAAATTTTTGATGATACACAATGACCATGTCCGGTGTTGACAAACCATGTATGTTTTGAGCTTCCACTAAACCAATTTTTTGTGGAACTTTGATATCAGATGCAGAAAAGCAAATAAATTCTCTTTGTTGAGGATAAGGAGCAGTGATATCTCCTTTGCCATTGACAATGTTGAGTGGAAAACGATAGATGTTGAATAGGTTGGTAATGTCCCATATTGCGGCATCGTTTGGTAGGTCATTTAGGAAATATTGGATGTTGCCACTGATTCCGGGGTTGTTAAGTCTAAAAAAAATGGGTTCTTGAGACTTCGTAAGGTAGCGTCGTACGTTGATTTCGGCATAGTCAGGCCAACCTAGACTTTCTGTAGCGACCTGCGGAAAGCTATAAGAAATATTCAACTGGCCGCCTTTTTGAGTAAAAGGCAACTTTCCGGAATTATAAGAAGCTACTCTTGATTCGGAGTCTTCGATATAGGTAGTGCCAAAGGATATGTCGGATGTTTGATTGTCGGCTTTCATTTGGATAGTTGATTTGGATTTGCTCCTTACGGCAAATGCCATCTTAACTGTCCCGGTAGCTCCTGCGACGGCGTTATCGACTTTAAATATATTGGTCATATCCACATT
>Ga0073900_10000852_pt1 | contig 17942 bp, 13 predicted proteins | sample KloWWTmetKNB5Kit_FD_66666 | JGI IMG/M metagenome (GOLD analysis project Ga0073900, IMG submission 66666) | Active sludge microbial communities from Klosterneuburg, Austria, studying microevolution and ecology of nitrifiers - Klosterneuburg... | ecosystem: Engineered > WWTP > Aerobic digester >...
TGACCTGAAAGACGGCCAGAAAGTAAAAACTGTTCAGGGTGCAGAATTAACAGTATCTATCAAAGATGGTAAAGTAATGATTGATGGTGCAAATGTAACTGCGGCAGATCTTGCAGCAAGTAATGGAGTGATTCATGTAATTGATGCAGTAGTTACGCCAAAGAAATAAGGCGCTTTTTCATTGTTGAGATATATAAAAAGGAGTGACTTTTGTTGCTCCTTTTTCATTAATAATAGTTCCTCAATAAGAGGAATTTTTTTACATAGTCACCAACACCTTCCTCCAATGTATAAAAGCTATCCTTGTATCCTGCATTGCGGAGTTTGTTCATATCTGCTTCGGTGAAATACTGGTATTTATCCCGGATATCTTCAGGTATGTCGATATATTCAATGGCAGGTTCTTTCCCAATTCCTGCAAAAGTTGCTTTTACCAGGTCTTCAAAAGTCCTTGCTTTGCCTGTGCCGAGATTATATAATCCTGATATGATGGTATGCTCCATCAACCAATAGCAAACCTTTGCCACATCCTCCACATAAATGAAATCGCGGAGTTGCTGACCATCTTTAAAATCCGGCCGGTGAGACCTGAACAGCTTAACTTTTCCTGTTGATTTTATCTGGTTAAAAGAGTGAAATATCACACTGGCCATCCTGCCTTTATGATATTCATTCGGACCATAAACATTGAAGAATTTTAGTCCTGCCCAAAAAGGAGGGTGACTTGCAGTATGGCCCTCAGTTTGCTGAAGGACCCACTTATCAAACTCATTTTTGGAAACACCATAAGGATTTAGTGGGTGTAATCTTTCGACAAGCCCATGATCATCTTTATAACCCAACTCACCACCTCCGTAAGTAGCAGCAGACGATGCATAAACCAGTGGGATATTTCTTTCTGTACAATAGTTCCAGATATTTTTCGAATACTCCACATTCAATTTTTCATGAATGGTGTAATCAAATTCAGTTGTATCTGTTCTTGCACCCAGGTGAAATACGAAATCAATTTCGGGTTCTTCTCTTTTCAACCAATCAAACAGTTCTTCCCTTTCTACCTTTGCAATAAAATCTTTGGAATCGAAGTTGAACCACTTATCCTCCTCACTAAAATCATCAACAATAATAATATTCTTATATCCCTGCTTATTCAAATAACCGAGGAGGTAACTGCCAATAAAACCTGCAGCACCTGTCAGTAATATTACTTTATTCTTTTCCATTATATTGAACTCAAAGCCGAACCTGCTTCCTCTTTTGATAAATAATTCTCAATTGACGAATCATATTTTTCTTTCCAGTCTTCGATATGCCCCCACTCCATACCATCCACTTCCACTGAGCCATCTGTTACCAGCCCCAGTTCTTCAAAGGAATGATTGCCCATTACTTTTTTAACAACATCCAGTTTTTCTTTTTTAACAGATACCACCACCCTGCTTTGTTTCTCACCAAACCATTGCGCATCCTTTCTTATATTATAGTCATTGGCTACCACATCAAAGCCAAGGGAGTTATTAAAAGATGACTCCAGCAACGTAACAAACAATCCCCCTTCACTTACATCATGGGCAGATTCAATCAGTCCTTTACTGATTAATTCAGTTATCTTTTGCTGCATTGTAAATTCTTCTTCCAGGTCAAAATGGGGTGCCGGCGAAAATTCCACCCCGCATATTTTACTCAGGTATTGAGAAGAATTAATATCATCAGAAGACGAGCCAATCAGGAGTATAGCATCTCCCACTTCTTTAAAATCCAATGTCATTTTTTTATTAACATCTTCCAGCAGGCCCACCATACCAATTGTTGGCGTAGGATAAACGGGACCGTCAGGATTTTGATTATAAAAACTAACGTTACCGCCGGTAACCGGTGTATCGAACTTACGGCATGCCTCTCCCATGCCTTTAATAGCATGGACAAACTGGTAATACACTTCCGGGTCGTAAGGATTACCAAAATTCAAACAGTTGGTAACACCTAATGGCTGGCCACCACTGCAAACAATATTCCTCGCTGCTTCACTTACCGCTATCATGGTTCCTTTACAGGGATCAGCAAAAACATAAGGGCTATTGCAATCAGTAGTTACTGCCAGGGCTTTGGTTGTGCCTTTCACAATAACCAATGGTGCATCAGTCGGCGCATTGGTAGATGTATTATTAGTACCCACCATACTGTCGTATTGATTATATATCCATCTTTTAGATGCAATGGAAGGAAGCTGTACTATTTGCTCAGCAACAGATCTCAGGTCATCAGGCACAACCACTGCTTCAGGATTAAATTTTTCGATATCTGCAAAATACTTTGGTGTTGTATATTCTCTCTCATACTGCGGCGCACCTCCACCTAATACAAGTTCGTATGCAGGCAATGAAGCCTCCAGTTCACCATTCATATAGAAATTCAATATACCGTCATCTGTCACCTCACCAATCACAGAGCAGGGCAAATCCCATTTTTCAAATACCTTTTGAACTTCATCTTCCCTTCCTTTTTCAGCAACCAGCAACATTCTTTCCTGGCTTTCACTCAGCAACAATTCCCATGTCTTCATATTTTTTTGACGTGTAGGCACTTTATCCAGGTCAATCCGCATACCTACTTCGCCTTTAGCACTCATTTCAGCTGTCGAGCAAATTATACCTGCGGCTCCCATATCCTGCATTCCTACTACAGCCCCGGTTTGTATCACTTCCAGGCAGGCTTCCAATAGTTTTTTCTCCTGGAATGGGTCTCCCACCTGCACAGCTGGTAAATCCTGTGCACTCTCAGCAGTAATATCTGCCGACGCAAAAGAGGCTCCGCCAATTCCATCTTTACCGGTAGCACTACCTACAAACATTACAGGGTTACCTTTTCCCAATGCAGTTGCAGAAACAGTTTCTCCTGCTTTGACAATACCCACACTCATTGCATTCACCAATGGATTGGTATGATAGCATTCATCAAAATATATTTCACCACCAACGGTCGGTACACCAAAACAGTTTCCGTAATGACCAATGCCATGTACTACCCCGGAAAGTAAGTGTTGTGTTTTATCTTCTTCTAAATTTCCAAATCGAAGTGAGTTGAGTGAAGCAATTGGCCTTGCCCCCATGGTAAAAATATCACGATGAATACCACCCACTCCTGTTGCAGCCCCCTGGAATGGTTCAATAGCAGATGGATGATTATGTGACTCAATTTTGAAAACAACACCGAGTCCGTCTCCAATATCCATTAATCCTGCATTTTCTTCACCTGCTTTCACCAGCATTCTTCCACCTTCTCTTGGTAAGGTCTTTAGCCATTTGATAGAATTTTTATAACTGCAGTGTTCACTCCACATTCCGGAAAAAGCACAGAGTTCATTAAAATTGGGAGTTCGTCCCATTTTTTGCCTGATCAATTCAAATTCATCGGCGGTTAATCGTAGCTGTTGAGCAGTTTTTACTGTTACTTCCATGTAAGCTAAATATTGAGTTGCAAATTTAAAGATTGTCGGTCACAGCTTGAACAGAACTTGTCAACTTTGTGCTGACAATAACGGTAATAATCTATATTTTGCGGGATAATTTTATTACACTGGAATACCTTCTTTTTATAGTCTATCTTGTATTGTTTGCCTGGCTGGTAACCAGAGTTAAATTCTTTGCCCTTTCGGGGTTAACAAAGCCACAGCTTATTATCATTTTCCTGTTAAAAGTAATGGCAGGAATTTTTTATGGGTGGATCGGAGTGTACTATGGAGGATTGGCGCAGATGTGGGACACCTGGAGATTCCATGTAGAAAGCCTGCAGGAATACCAACTCCTTCAAACAAATCCACAGGAATACTTTACCAACCTGTTCAGAGATCCGTATCAAGGAGGATTTTCAAAATTCTTTGAAACCACCGACTCTTACTGGAATGATCTGAAAGGTAATATCTTCATTAAAATTCTTTCCATTTTCAATATCCTTAGTCTTGGTCATTATTATGTAAATGTTATTTTCTACTCTTTTATTACCCTTTTTGGATCAATTGCCATTTTCAGGGTAATGAATGATGTTTTCCCCGGGAAAAAGCTGACGATCCTGCTGGCTACCTTTCTTGTTCCTTCATTTCTTTACTGGACAAGTGGTATTCATAAAGAGGGACTCATTTTTACAGGAATTGCTTTAGTCATATACAGTATATATTTCGGCAATAAAGAAAAAAAATACAGTTTTCAAAAGATTGCCATTGCAATTACCGGCCTGTTTCTAATACTTACCCTGCGCAATTTTCTTTTCGTAATCATAATACCTGCAATTTTAACCTGGATTATTGCTAACCGCTGGCCGCAAAAAGGGCTCATTATTTTCAGTTCTTTGTACGTTATTTTTTCAATTGTTTTTTTTACAGCCCGCTACATCAGCCCTTCACTTGATTTTCCCCAGGCGGTTGTAAATAAACAACAAGAGTTTATTAAGTTGATAGGAACTACATCCGTCCCCATTAAAGAACTGGAACCCAGTGTAAGGAGTTTTTCAAAGAACACCCCCCAGGCAATAACTCTTTCGACTATAAGGCCCTACCCAAGTGATGTCCATCATATACTTTCACTTGCTGCCGCTATTGAGATAAACTTGCTATTGCTTTTCTTTATCCTATTCCTCCTATTCCGTACAAACGGAATAAAGTCAAAAAACCTTATTTACTTCTGCTTATTTTTTGCTTTTTCCGTGTTGCTGTCCATAGGTTTCAGTGTAAATAACCTGGGAGCAATTGTTCGCTATCGCAGCATCATTATACCGCTGCTCGTCATTCCAATGATCGCACAGATTGATTGGTCAAGGTTAAATTCTTATTTTTTTAAAAACATTAAGAAAAATAATTATATTTAAAATATAAAGTAAAATCCATCTTTTGTTTTAAAATAAAATTGATTTTATCACATTTTTCCCCCAATGACTGTTGTTTTCAAATAAATAATTGGAATAATTACAACAAATCCTTTGTTTTGCTGAAAACTATTTCACATGTCACTTCGTTTTAATGCAATTCACAATTTAACTACCAAAACCGATGTAAAGGTTGATAGTGCTGCCAAGATAACCGGGATATTTGGAAGCAATGTTTTTACACTAAAGACTGCCCGTGAGTTTTTAAGCGATGAAGCTTACAAAAGTCTTCAATCTTCCATTAAAGCCGGTCACAAAATTGACAGGTCAATGGCTAACCAGATAGCTAATGGTATCCGTGCCTGGGCTGAAGCGAAAGGGGTAACCCATTTCACCCATTGGTTTCAGCCGCTTACAGGTACAACAGCAGAAAAACATGATTCTTTTTTTACCTTGAAAGGAGACGGAACTCCAATAGAGCAATTTGAAGGTGATGCATTGGTACAACAAGAGCCTGATGCTTCTTCGTTTCCCAGCGGTGGATTAAGAGCCACTTTTGAAGCCCGGGGATATACTGCATGGGATCCATCTTCTCCTCCCTTCATAATGGAAATTGCCCAGGGTAAAACAATGTGCATTCCCACAATCTTTGTTTCATACACAGGCGAATCCTTAGATTATAAAGCACCTTTGCTGAAAGCACTGGATGCATTGAACAAAGCAGCTGTTGATGTATGTAATTATTTTGACAAAAACGTAACAAGAGTCACAGCTACCCTTGGATGGGAGCAGGAATATTTTGTGATAGATGAAGCATTATTTAATGCAAGACCCGACCTGTTAATGACCGGAAGAACTGTTTATGGTCACACTTCAGCAAAAAACCAGCAATTGGAAGACCATTACTTCGGCTCTATCCCTGAGAGAATCTATACCTACATGAGGGATTTTGAAACGGAAGCTTATAAACTAGGCATCCCTTTACGTACCAGGCATAATGAGGTAGCCCCCGCACAATTTGAATGTGCCCCTATATTTGAAGAAGTGAGTGTGGCCGTTGACCATAATTCTCTGTTGATGGATGTAATGGACAGGGTGGCCCGTCGTCATAACCTTCGGGTATTGCTTCATGAGAAACCTTTTGCAGGTATCAATGGAAGTGGCAAACATAACAACTGGAGTATGGCAACTGACACCGGTGTAAACCTTTTAGCACCTGGCAAAACGCCAAAGACCAACCTGATGTTCCTTACATTCTTTGTGAATACCATAAAGGCTGTTCACGATTATGCTGATATACTAAGAGCATCCATAGCCTCTGCACCAAACGATCACCGTCTTGGCGCCAATGAAGCACCTCCTGCAATTATATCCGTATTTATCGGGCAATATCTTTCTAAAGTATTGAATGATGTAAAAGAAAGAGTGTCTGACAAAATGGACGAAACTGATGAAAGTTTACTTAAAATTGATATACATAAAAGTATACCGGAATTGTTAATGGATAATACGGACCGTAACCGTACTTCTCCTTTCGCTTTCACTGGTAATAAATTTGAGTTCCGTGCTGTAGGTTCTACTGCCAACTGTGCTAACCCAATGACTGTTTTAAATACTATAATGGCTGCCACCCTGAAACAGTTTAAAAAAGAAGTAGATGCTTTAATGGAAAAAGGGGAAAAGAAGGAGATAGCCATTATGCATATTATCCGCCAGTACATTGTTGATAGTGAAAAGGTTTTGTTTGAAGGCGATGGGTATAGTGAAGCATGGGCAAAAGAAGCTGAAAAAAGAGGATTACCAAACGTAAAGACAACTCCTCTTGCATTAGATGCCATGGTAACAGACAAGGCCAAGAAACTATTTGAAGACAATGACATCTATACCCACCACGAGCTGGAAGCCAGGCATGAGATTGAACTTGAAAAATACATCAAGAAAGTTCAGATTGAAAGCCGGATCATGGGTGAATTGGCTACCAGCCATGTCTTACCTGCTTCTATACGTTATCAGAACTTACTGGCAAACAATATCCGGGGATTAAAAGAATCCGGACTTCCTGTTGAAGCTTTTGCAAATCAGACACAAATACTGGAAAAAATCTCTGAACATATAAATAAAGCCAGCGACCTCGTTGAAAAAATGATCGAAGCAAGGAAAATTTGTAATAACATGGACGATACCCGGACGAAAGCTATAGCGTATCAGAGCCAGGTAAAAGATACTTTCTTTGATGATATCCGGTACCATGTAGACAAACTGGAATTGCTCGTAGACGACAAAGAATGGTATTTACCAAAATACAGAGAAATGTTATTCTTAAGATAAATGCATTCGTTTTCTTCCTGATAATAAAACCCCGGAACTTACCGGGGTTTTATTTTATCTGAAATTTGCTTTCATCACCCGCAGTACATTCCCTCCCAGTATTTTTTTGATGGATCTGTTAGAATATCCCCTTCTTTGCAATTCATCAGTAATCTTCGGATAAGTAGTTACATCTTCCATTCCTACCGGAACCGAGCTTACTCCATCATAGTCTGAACCAATTCCAACATAACTATCACCAACTAATTTTACAATGTAATCAATATGATCAACTAGTTGTGCCAGGTCCGGCCTTACCTCATTCATTGCAGAATCATAATAGGTCTTCCATTTTGTTTTCATAACAGAAGAATCGCTCCCACTGTCTGCAAAGAAAACCCGTTGCATAGAATCCTTTATTTCTCTATTGAGGAATGATTGACGCTCATCAAACTTTTTACTGATGAAGCCGGAATAAAAATTTATACAGATCACACCCCCGTTTTTTGCCACAGCCCTTATCTGATCATCCTTCACATTTCTGAATACAGGGCAAATATTCCAGACAGAACTATGTGAGAGCAGAACGGGTTTCTTCGTTTCTGCGATAGCGTCATAAAAAGTTTGTTCCCCGACATGAGAAAGGTCTACTATAATTCCCAGTTCATTCATCCTCCTGACTATTTGTTTACCAAAATCGGTAAGCCCTTTTTGCGAAAGCTTGGCAGGAAATAATGTTTCATCCATCGCACTGGAGGCCCAACTCGTACTATTATTCCAGGTAAGTGTCAGGTATCTCATTCCCTTTTCATACAGGCTTTCGAGCTTGCCTATATCATTTTCTATCATATGCCCCCCTTCTACACCGATAAGTGAAACCAGTTTATCCTTATGTGCCCTTTTTTTTACCTCCCTGTAGTTGGTAGCAAAAGTCATCCTGTCGGGATTGCGAAGGATGATATGATGCAGAGAATCTATTTCCTCAACAGCGTCTCTGTAAAAACCTTCTTTATTTCTTGCTGTTTTATCTGTCCAGATGGAAAAAAACTGAACATCCAAACCTCCTTTCTTCCACCTGTACAAATCGCTGTGCCCTGTCTCAATACGAGTGGCAATATCCTTACCTTTTAGTGTTAATGATGTCAGGCAATCATTATGCGAATCAACCAGAATTGCCCTATCATGCAATTTTCTTCCCGTTTGTGACTGAACTATCACTGCGAAAAAACAAGAAATTACAGAGGTTATTATCCGTACACTGAAAGTCATATTCATTTTCATTATAAAAATTCGATTTAGCTTACAATCAACCAGCAATATCAATAAAAGGTAGATTTCCCTGCTTTGTGTGTATCATTTTGCCAGCGCTTATTGCTTTAACCTGCTGCTTAATACTAAATTTAGTAAAACTTATTATCTTACACACTAATCACTATTACAACCTTTGTAAAAAGTCCGGCGTCTGTTTACTCCCGGATAGTACAAACCGGGGGTGTAGCTAATAAAAATAACTTTGCATGCTGAAAAATAGTTTCCTGATTGTAAGTGTATTTTGTTTTATAACTGTAATCGCACAACCCCCGCAATCACCCCTTTATGGCGTAAATAATATTCCTTTACCAATTGAACTGGATAAACAAGTCTGCATTTCAGGAATGAAATACCTGGATAGTAAATTATACTTCGCATCTGAACGATGCCCGGTTGTTTTTGTCTTTGATCCGGAAACAAAAAGTATCAGCAACAGCATCAACATACAGGTACCGCAGAATTTTGAAATGGAAGGTATCACTTCCTGCAATGGCAAATTATACCTGGTGTCTGAAAATGTGGCTGCTGTGTATGAAGTCGATCCTCAAAACGGCAAACTCAGGCAAGTAGAGATCTCTTTACCACTGCCCCCCAAATCAAAAAGTGGTGATGGTATGGAAGGTATTGCTGCCAATGAAAAGAATAATAAATTCTACCTGTTACGGGAAAGAAATGAAGACATGTCAGTATCACAGATATATACCTATACTATTACTGCAACTAATGACAGTGCTGAAATTATGTTGAAATTTGAATCTGTAATTGATTTGCCGCTGGAAAATCCGCAGTGGAGATACTCAGATATTTGTGTGGACAGCGAAAACGGAAGGCTTATCTGTCTTAAATCGTTCTCAAAAGGCAAACTTAGGAAACAGTTTATTGAATCAATAGATATAGATGAAGAAGGTAAATTATCTGCTACTACACTTAAAAATATTCCTGTCGATAACTTTTCTGAAATATCCAACCAGTTTAAGGACCAGGATTATAGCATGAACCTTGAAGGCATTACGGTTGATAGCAATGGTACTATCTATATCATCAGCGATAATACTTCCGGCAAGGCCCTTTGCGACCAACCCGCAAAAGAAAAAACTATTTTGCTGGAACTCAAAAAGAAATAAAGTCTTGATTTATATTTCTTTGAGTAATTCGTGCAAGCCTTATACCTGTAAGTGTTGCTGATTTTGTATAATCTAAAGTATATTCACTCTTTAATTTTCCGGATGAAGTAAATGATTCCTAAGTCTGCTTCAGTCCCTTACAGTGAGTACTATGAAGTGACATTTCTATAAATTCTGTTAACAAACTCCATTAAACAACTTTTTGGCCTGAATTTTCGACTTTACTATATATCATGAAAAGAACGCTACTCATTCTAACACTTATTTTTTCAGTTTCGGGACTCAAAGCCCAGAAAATTGACAGCATTTATTTCCATCTCTATACCGACAGCCTTAAAAAAGGACAACATAATTATATCAACGTAGACGGGAAAATGTCAAACGGACAATGGCAACCATTAACTGCTAAAGAAATACAGTTTACCTGTCCATCTGCCACATTTAAAGGGAATGAATTAATAATTCCGCCTGATTTCCAGGAAAAGAAAGTAGTAGTTAAGGCAGTGTTGAAAGCAAACCCCTCCATTGTTATTGAACGAACGATCTGGATCAAAACAAAGCCAGACGGGGATTTACCTACGATTGATCAAATCATGAAAGGCACACCACAGGAAAAAACAAAAAATAAAAAACGACAATAAAAAAGCCCCTGGAAGTCCGGGGGCTTTTAACAAGTTGCTGTTTATTTTTTATGCGGTTTTCTTAGCATCTTCCAAAAACTTAGCCAGGCCTATATCTGTCAATGGATGTTTCAATAAACCGAGGATAGAATCAAGGGGGCAGGTGCAAACATCTGCACCGGCTTCAGCACATCTTACAATATGTAAAGCGTTGCGGATGGAAGCAGCCAGTATTTCGGTTTTGAAACCCTGTATAGAGTATATATGCGAAATCTGTGAAATAAGATCAATACCATCCCAGTTGCTGTCATCTATACGGCCAATGAAAGGAGACAGGTAAGTAGCGCCTGCTTTTGCAGCCAGGATTGCCTGTCCGGCAGAGAAAACCAGCGTACAATTTGTCCTGATACCGTTATCAGTAAACCATTTGATTGATTTTATCCCATCTTTGATCATGGGTACTTTTACTACAATATTCGGGTGAATAGCAGCCAGTTTCTTTCCCTCTTCAACAATACCATTAAATTCAGTACTTATTACTTCGGCACTGATATCACCATCCACCATTTCACAAATGGTTTTATAATGATTCATAATGGCCGCTTCGCCTTTTATGCCTTCTTTAGCCATCAGGGAAGGGTTAGTTGTAACACCGTCAAGAATGCCTAACTCATTTGCCTCTTTGATCTGAGCCAGGTTCGCTGTATCAATAAAAAATTTCATAAAACAGGGAATTGGTAATGAAGAAAAAAAATGGCAGGCTGATTACATCGCACCGCTCAACCACCTACTCTTGCTGCCTTCCGGCCCTGGGAGGGTTCAGCAGGAGCTGGTCGTGTAAGACCTGCCGCCGCAAAGATAAGGGAGCAACATTTAATAGGGAAGATGAATTAAAAAAACTCTCAGCGCTGAAATGCAGAATTTATGTTTGCAAAGCCAATTAACTCATCTGTTCGGGCACCAAATGGACGGAAATAAACCAAAATAGTATAACTATTTTCAGTTCCCCAGTAATTTCCTTCTGTATTTTCCAGGGATGATGCAAAATCAACCTGTTTCTTGTCTGTCAGCGTTACGTAAGAATAATTATAAAATCCCTGCTTCAGATAAAGGGCTTTCTCATACACCCCTTTTTCTTCATTGAAAACCATCCGTGAATCATCACCCTGGCTGTAATTGGTAAGCTCCCCAAAAAGATAGACAGTTTTACCTTCGTAAGGGCGGTTGCCTGCCGGGGCGAAAGTAAAGTGGACCCATGCATATTCACTTTGCCAGAAAGGATTAGCATTATCACGGTTCTCGATAGTATAGATGCCATTCAGATCACGGTAATAAACATATAGTTGCTGGCGACGTTCTCCATCAGGATTTACATAAATATCTGTACGGTCGCTGGAATCGCTATCAACTATTTTCAATACCCTGTCACTCCGGAGCCTGAGACTTCGCAGGTCAATCCACCGCCATTCCTTTCCCGCAGCAAATGTGGTATTCTCATCGTCACTGTATTCATAATAATTACCCCTGAACACAGTAGGCCGGTCTATCAGTGATGCTGACGACCATATATTATTTTGCAACACAACCACTTTCAGGTCTTGCGGTGAAAATGGATTAATCTGCCCGGCGGCCGTACTTACAGAAGCCTGTACCCGCTGATGTGTTTGAAAAAAATTACCATTGAAAGGTTGCAAAACCTGGCCTGATACAGATGCCTTCTTATTGACTGCGAGGAATCGCTTTGTAAAAACCAGCTTTGATGTATCGTCATTCAGGAAAACCTTTAACAAATAGTTCCCGCCTTTAGTAGGAGATGAATTTCTCTCGGGAAAAACAGCCTGGTAATGAGTGTAACGGGTCTGCACAATTGATGAGGTGCGATAATTACCGATGCGATTACTTTGAAAACCCCGGATATAATCAAATGGCTGAACATTAGCCGGCGTCCAGTCTGCATTACATAACTGAAAACTGTAATAGTAATACTTCACATCCCCATCCATATCATCAAAATGCAGCTCCAATTGGTCATTACTATTGAGTGTAAGTACAGGATAACCGTAAATATCACCATACTTAAAAAGCTTTATAGTACGGATATTTGATTTATATACATGATCAGGTATCTGGGCATGAACACCAAAAGCAAAAATTAACAGAATAAATAAAGTATATTTTTTCATCGGGCTCTTATCATTGAAAATAATATCTGAAAATAAGGCAAAAAACAGGATAAATCTTTGTAACCACCTTATTTTTGAGAAAGACAAACAATTCATTTTGAAGGTTGCAGGCTTTATAGCAAATCGCATAGCATTTAATCAGCAAAAAACCTTTTCCAGGTTTATCATCCGCTTATCGGTGGTAGCTACCATTATCAGTGTGGCGGTAATGATTGTCACCTTATCACTTGCCAACGGTTTCCAGGAGGCAGTGAGCCAGAAAGTATTCAGCTTTTGGGGACATATCCGTATCCAGGAAAAGCAACCTGGCAAAGCCATAATTTCGGAAGAAACTCCTATTTATAAAAACGATTCATTGATTACTTCCATACTTCAAAATCCTGAAGTAAAAAGTATACATCCATTTGCTACCCGGTATGCAATTCTGAAAACGCCGGAAGATATTGAAGGGATCCTGGTAAAAGGTCTCGATAGCACTTACGATTTTAAGAACCTGCAGCAATTCATCAGGCAAGGGAGGCCTATCCGTTTTACAGACAGCACTTTCAGCAGGGAAATCCTTGTTTCAGAATACACAGCCACCCGCATGAATTTAAATGTAAATGACAGTATCATCATTTATTTTATCATGCCCGGTGAAAATCCCCGGCCACGAAAAATAACCATCACTGGTATCTATAAAACAGGCATTGAAGAATATGACAGGCTTTTTGCTATCGGAGATATCAAACTGATCCAGCAACTAAATAACTGGCAGGCAGACGAAGTGGGTGGTTATGAAATTTTTTTACATGATTATAAAAAGATAGACAGCACTGCCAATCAACTATACAATATGGATGCATTTCCAGGCACCTGGGATGCCATCAGTGTCAAAAAAGTTTCTCCCAATATTTTCGACTGGTTGAATATGCAGGACGTAACAAGAAATGTATTGATTGGCTTCATGGTTATCGTTGCTGTTATTAACCTTATCACCTGTTTGCTGATCCTCGTACTTGAAAGAGTGAGAATGATAGGAATTTTAAAATCATTGGGTGCCACAGACTGGACCGTTCAGAAGATATTTCTCCGCCATTCACTTATCATCACTATTACAGGCATCATTATCGGAGCAGTTGTTGCAATTGGCCTTTTATGGATCCAGCAAGAGACCGGCTTTATCAAATTGAAAGAAGAAGCCTATTATCTCAGTGCGGCGGCTGTGAAAATTATCTGGTGGCAGGTAGCCGCCATCTGTGCAGGCACTTTAATAGTATGTTTTCTTATTATGATGATACCTTCACTATTGGTAAAAAAAATCCAACCTGTAAAAGCAATACAATTCAGGTAAGATGTGACAAGACGATTCCGGTAGCTACTCCTGCATTAAGCGACTCCGCTTTTCCCTTCTGAGGAATAGTAATTCTGGCATTTGCAAGTTTTAATATTCCCGGACTGATCCCTTTTGACTCATTGCCAATTAATATGATCCCCTGCTCTATTTTCTTTATTTGGGTTACATCCTGTCCATCCAAAACCGTAGCGTAAATATTTATACCTTTTTGGCCGGCAAGCCACTCTTCTAACTCTGTATAGAAGACATTTACCCTTGCTATACTTCCCATCGTAGACTGAATCACCTTGGGATTATAAACATCTGCAGAATCTTTGCTGCAAACAACCTGTTCTATACCAAACCAATCCGCAATCCGGATAATAGTGCCCAGGTTTCCGGGATCTTGAATTCCGCATAAAGCCAATGTGAGTTTACCCTTTGCCTCAATTGTTCCGGCAGTAGCAAATTGATTTATAATTGCAAGAACCTTGTTTGGCGTTTTTAATTGTGAAATTTTCTCTAAATCCTCCTCGGTAATTTCAATCACAGTTGATTTTGCTAATAGTTTTTCATTCTCAATTATCCAGTCTTTTACTGCATATATCTCTATTCGCTCAGTTTTATCAGCTTCCAGCAATTCTGAAACGATTTTTGGCCCTTCCGCAATAAAGACACATGCCTCATCCCTGTTTTTTTTCTGGCCTAAACTTTGGATATATTTGATCTTCGATTTGACTAGCATACACTTTCTTTTAAAATCTATGTTAACAGGCCAGCCATTTAGCTTTAAAAAATTGCGATTTTTTCTCGTGGCTCTGCCTGCTATACTTGTGGCCTCCTGTGGGGTAATACCTAAAAACTACCCGGCCGGTAAGCCGTTTGTATTTCAGACAAATATCAATGTAAATGGGAACTTTTCAAGCAATGAAAGGGAAACACTTGAATCCCGCCTGAAAGCCCAGTTGGACGATAGTATGCGGGCACGGTCTGTGTCAAAGCTTTTTTACAGCGTTATGAAGAGGCCACCGGTCTATGATAATGCGAATGCCGACAGATCTGTGCTTTTTATGCGGGCATTATTGGTTTCCTTAGGATATTTTAAAGATTCAATTACTTACGACACAACTGTCAATATTGTAAAAGGTGATCAATACAGAACTACTGTAGATTTTAATGTTACGCCTGGCAAAGTTGTCAGGATGGATTCCATCAGTTTTAATATTAAACAGCAGGAATTACAAGCTCTTACTATTGCCGGTAAAAATGAATCCCTGCTGAAGAAAGGAGAACCTTTTGCCAAAACAACCATATCAATGGAACTTGACCGGTTGGTTGACTTATACAGGAACAATGGTTATCTCCGTTTTACACGGGATGAACTTATCGGTCTTTGGGACACGTTGGATATTGAACTTTTGCGTCCTTCACTGGATCCGTTTGAACAACTGGCAGTTTTACAAAAATTAAAAGAAAGAAGGGAAAATCCAACCGCAAACCTTGAAATAAGATTAAAACCCAGGTTTGACAGCAGCAAACTGGTAAAATATTTTATTGGTAACATAACTGTTTATCCAGAATTCAGTGCTGATACAACCGGAATTCAACATAAAGAAGAAATAGTAAACGGAATAAAAGTTATTTCTTACCGGAGTACTTTTAAATCAAAGATTTTACCGCCCAATATATATTTCCGCAGAGGTGACCTTTATAACCAGCGAATGTATTACAAGACAATCAACCGCTTTAATTCATTAGGCACCTGGCGATTGGTCAACATAGAACCAATAGCAAGGAAAGGACAGGATACCGCAGATTTTGTAATTCGCCTTACCCCGGCGCAAAAATATTCGTTCAGTGCAAACCTGGAAGGCAGTAATAATCAGAGTGTCGTTTCAGGCAACCTGTTTGGGATTGCTGTCAATACAAGTCTTCAAAACCGAAATTTTGCCAAACGGGCCATACAATCCAATACCAATATCCGTTTTGGTATTGAATTAAGTGACAGCAGTTTTGTACAAACACGGCAAATGGTCATCAGTCATAATATTTATTTTCCCCGCCCCATCCCTAATACTAACTGGATTCCTGAAAAATTAAGAGATAATTTCAGGTCTGTATTGTCCTTTAATGCAGCTAATACCGAAAGAAAGGATCTTTTTAATCTTACCACCATCAATGGGTCCTGGGGTTATGACTTTCAGACAAAGAATAAATTCTTTTCCATACGCTATCCGAATATTGAATATTCTTACTTGAAAAGAAGAAAAAAATTACAAGATTTGATCGACAATAACCCGTTACTAAAAAATATTTTTACATACGGATTTATAGAATCGGTCACAGGGGGAATGATCTGGAAAAAAGAAAATAAAAAGAACATTAATTCATTCAGGATTAATGGGGAATTGTCAGGATTAATTACAAGACTTGTAAAAAGTGACTTCCTGGATTCCAATCTTTTCCGGTTCCTGAAAGTGGATATGGAATTTGCCAGAAAAATTACATTTAAAAAATCGGCGCTTGTGCTAAGGGTCTTCGGAGGTATTGGCTATGCCTTTAATTCAACTATTGATACAAATAAAAGATACAGCCTTCCCTTATTCAGACAATATTTTGCCGGCGGCCCTAATAGTATGCGGGCATGGGCGCTGCGAAAACTGGGACCGGGATCTTTTATCAAGGATTTCAGCAATACCAGCACGGGGCTCCCTGAACGATATGGAGATGTACAACTGGAGGCAAATATTGAATATCGTTTCCCCTGGTTCAGGATCGCCGGCGTAGCAGTAAATGGCGCTGTTTTCACCGATATCGGGAATATATGGTTTTTGAAAAAAGCGGAGGCCCAGGGCAGAAAACCAGAAGAGATTTTCAATTTCGGCAGGCTGGGCAAAGACCTGGCCGTTGGTGTAGGGACTGGCCTAAGAATAGATTTTAGTTTTTTTATTGCCAGGCTTGATTATTCGTATAAGGCCAAAGACCCAAGTCCATCACCTGCAAATGCCGCTGGCCAGAATAAATGGTTTTACGGATACCAATTTTCTGATCTGTTAAAAGGACAACTACAATTAGGTATCAACTATCCTTTCATTTTGTAAATATTATTCAGGCTTACCAAGCTGTTTTACTTTCTCTTCAAATTCCATCATAGACATTGCATTAGTAATGTCAAACTCCCCTATTCTTGTACGACAAAGACTGCTGAGATATCCTCCGCAACCCAGTGCAGCTCCAAAATCATTCGCAAGGCTGCGAATATAAGTGCCGGTAGAACAAACTACCCGGAAATGAACGACCGGTAATTCAATATGAACTATTTCAAAATCTTTTATGAATAGCTTTCGGGGTTCCAGTTTCACTTCTATTCCCTGGCGGGCAAGCTCATACACCCTTTTCCCGTCAACTTTAATAGCAGAATGAGCCGGTGGCACCTGCATTATTTCACCAGTAAAATTCCGGGTGGCTTCTTTTATGGCTGCCTCGGTAAGTGTATCGAATGATTTCAGGTTTTCAGGCACACTTTCCAGGTCATAGGTGGGAGTGGTAGCACCAAGTGTAATTGTGCCCGTATATTCTTTTTCCTGGGCCATAAATTCATTGATACGTTTGGTAAATTTTCCGGTGCAAACGATCAGCAATCCTGTTGCCAGGGGATCAAGTGTTCCCGCATGACCAACTTTCTTAATACGAATGAGATTCCTGATTTTTCTTACTGCATCAAAAGATGTCCAATGCAAGGGCTTATTGATAAGTAATACCTGACCTTCTTCAAATAATTTAGTTGGCTTATCCATTACAGCAAAAGTAAGGAAGGTGATGCAGACCAAAGGACAACCTAAATAGACATCCTTGTTTTTAATTCGAGGTATTTGTTAACCGTATTAATTGTAAGTCCCTCAGGTGTAGTTAAAATGGAAGGTATGCCATTCTTATGCAATTCTTTTACCATGAGTTTTTTTTCATAAGTGAATTTTTCTGCAATAGTTTTTATATAAATATCTTCTATAGAAGAAGTTTTTCTTTCTATCAGGGATTTTAACTCTGAGTTCTCAAAAAAGACTACTAATAACAAATGATACCTGGCAATTTTTTTCAATGCCGGCATTTCCCGCTGCAGGCTTTCCATTGATTCAAAATTGGTGAATAAAACCAGCAGGCTTCTGTTGGTAATCCTGTTCCGGATAACTGAGAATAATTTTTCAAAATCTGCTTCCAGGAAATC
>Ga0073900_10000856_pt1 | contig 17825 bp, 14 predicted proteins | sample KloWWTmetKNB5Kit_FD_66666 | JGI IMG/M metagenome (GOLD analysis project Ga0073900, IMG submission 66666) | Active sludge microbial communities from Klosterneuburg, Austria, studying microevolution and ecology of nitrifiers - Klosterneuburg... | ecosystem: Engineered > WWTP > Aerobic digester >...
CACAGGGATTATTTCGGGAAAATCAATTTTCTTGTCCATTTCAGACATGTCAATCTGTATAAAGGGCAGTCCCTCCTGATCATCTCCAAAATTTTGAAATTTATGAAACATGTATATATTTTTATGGGCAATTAACCTTATACAGTTAATTTTATGGTACAATTTAGAACTTGATTTTGCAAACACCCTACCATTTCACTATTTCGTCATATAGGCAGTAAAATTCACTGCTGCCGCAAATAATCTGAAATCATTACAGTCAATATGTCATATCAGGCCTCCGGATTGAAAGTGTAACTTCCGGTATGATGATACACTTCACCGGGCATGAGGATACAATCGGGAAAATGGGGCTGATTCATCGCATCTGGAAGTGCTTGGGATTCAAAGCAATAACCTAGATGTGGCCCATAACGCACACCACCTTTACCCTGAAGGACAGGAATACCTGCGCCTGCGTAAAAGTGTATGCACGGTTGGTTAGTCATTACCCTCATGTGCATTAGTCCATCTGTGCTGAGCACCTCCGCACTCGGTGATAACCACTGGTCTTTACTGCGATTGATCAGGGTGAAGTCTGCCTGCTGTAACGCTGAAAGAGGGCACCAGTGGCTGATTTCAAGTGGTTGAGTAGCGATGGGAACCGTTTTTCCGGTGGGGCATTTTGTTCCGTCTTGTTCTAAAAGATCAGATGCGACAAATCGTACCCTTTGATTATCGATAGAGCTATGATCCTTATCAAGATTAAAGTAATTGTGCCACGTCAGGCTGATGGGAGTGGGTCTGTCAGTGGTCGCCTTCCACTCATAGGTCAGTTTGCCATTGGAAAGTATTATTATCATTTGTACTTTGAGATGGCCTGGAAAGCCACCTTCCAAGTGTTTGCTGCTACAGCTGAGCTCGAGTTGTGAGCTATTTTCTTCTGTGTAAAAATCATCCACATGCCATACTTTCTTGTCAAAGCCTGAAAAACCTCCATGCAAGTGATGCGCTCCATGATTTTTATCTAATGGGTATTCTTTCTCTGCCATAGTGAATCGCGCACCCCTGACCCGATTAGCCCATCTTCCTATTGCTGCTCCAAAATAAGGATACTGACTTAAGTATTCCGGACTACTGTACTGAGATATCTCATCCAGGCCTAATACTATGTCTCTAAGCTCTCCTTGCCTGTCCGGTACGACGAGATGGCTCATTATGCAGCCAAGATTACTGATCAATGCATAGCTCCCATCTGAAGAGGTCAATTTAAAAGTCCTTGTCTCAGCCATGATACCAATGTATTGAAAATTGATGAACCCTTTGCTTTCAATCGAAAGTAATCAGGTTTTTTTAACTTTCGGTACTGAGAATAGCGAATGAAGCGTGAAGATTATAGTTTGTTTTCTATCTTGACCTCGATTTCAGATGAGGTTGGATTTGTGGAAGAGCTTCAAAGTATTTGAAGGTGCAAAATTACAATGATTCACAAATCATTCTATAGCCGGGGAATTTGGGCATCAGGAATTTAATATTTTTGTAACTTGGATCAGATGAACCCTCGATTGCATTGATAAGTATACATTTGATAATCCAGCACGCTGTTCCAATTTAAATCAGGTCTCTATTTTAGAAAGTGTAATTTTGGAATGTCGAAGCTAATTTTGAATAACGAATAATTGAATATGGAAATAATAGCCAAGTTGCTTCAGGGAAATAAAGATTATGTAAGGGAAGTCAATGAAAAAGATCCTGAATTTTTTGCTAGACTCGCCCAGGGGCAACAGCCTGAAGTACTTTGGATAGGCTGCTCTGACAGCCGATCACCGGCCAATGAAATTACTAATACAGTAGCCGGAGAGATTTTTGTGCATCGCAATATTGCCAATATGGTCATACATACTGATATGAATCTGCTGAGCGTATTGGATTATGCTGTGAATGTACTAGGGGTGAAGCATGTAGTGGTATGTGGTCACTATATGTGTGGTGGAGTGCGTGCTGCTATGGATGTCGGAAAGCACACTCTGGCGTACAATTGGATTCGTCACATCAAGGATATATACCGTTTATATGAGGCTGAGCTGGATGCTATAGAAGACTTCGATCAACGCTTTGACCGGTTTGTGGAGATCAATGTTCACGAACAGGTATTAGACCTGGTGAAGACATCAATCATTCAGAATGCTTGGGCTGATAGTGAATATCCATATGTGCATGGATGGGTATTTGATGTTAGGACCGGTAATATAAATGATATGGGTACTTCATTTTCACGCAATACATCTATCCCTGCAAATTATAAGATAGAGAGCAAAGTAGTTTCAGGTTAATTATTTTTTATCCTGTTTTCTTTGATTGATTCAGGAGGTCCATTTTTCATTGCAATTTCCAGGATACAATCGAAGATATTAAACCACACTAGGGCAAAGAATCCCTTATGCTGTGGTCGCTCAGAGGCAAGTCCGGAGATGACCCGCTCCTTTCCATCTGAGCCGGGGTTTTGATCTATTATTTTAACAAAATTAGCGAGAAAAGAAAGAAATTCTTTTGTCTCAATTTTTTTCTCATCTTCATCCTTTTTCAGCAAATTTACCTTAAGATCATTATATATCATGTTCATTGAACCACGTAATTGCTTCGTGTTGCCTTCTCCACTGTAGTTCAACTTTTTTAAGTGAAATTGCTCGGTCTCTGCTAAGGCAAGATTTTTTAATAGAGAATTTATTTGGGTACCTTCCAGTCTGCCTAGATCGGCGGCCACTTTAAAATGCCCGGCCGGATCACTCATATCGAAAGCAAGCAAAGCCTTGAGTGGGCTGCCGTTCATGAAGTCGGCTGTACAGTGGAGCGTAGTCCATTTGTTTTTATCAATCCGCTCTTTTATGTTGGTTATATTTGAGATATTTCCTGTGATATCTTTAAATATTATTTCTCCCGGTCTCCCGGTTTTAGTATTTATTTCGGTATAAGTCAGATTCATATTTCTTAATAATATAGAATCCACCATAACTGGTGTAGTGAGGGAGCTGAATACCTGATTAAAATATCTTCCGTCCTTGTTTATCCTGGGATTCCCTTTTGTCTTATCCTTGAATATTTTAATATTTCCACTATGAGTAGTCACTTTATCCGCCTGTATGACATTTGCTAGAATTAATTTTGTTGGGTTTAAATTATAAATCAAAATTTCCGGCAGATCAAGAGAGAGTATACCGGCTGCTTTTTTCTTTTTTGCTAAAAAACCTGCAGCATTTGTGAGCGGTATTACCTTTAGATTTGTAAGCGTGGTCTGGTTCTTCTGGGTGCTAAATGACAGCTTATCCATAGAAAATCTGTACAGATCATCGGGTGATTGTAGTTTAAATTGGTGCACGACCAAGTCCAAATTTTTAGAATATAGTAGTCGTGATGTATCACTGGATGAAGTAGAATCAACCACAAACTCATCTAGATCTAAATCCAATTGATCGAATTTCCAAAAAGCCTTTTTATTATCCATTTTTCCTGCCGGGTCAAAAGACAATTGCCCGTCCCTGATCATAATTTTATGTATTCGGATATCATTAATATCAGGTTTGATCAGATCAAATAAATACTTAGTGGGTGGTAGCTTCTTATCCTCAGATTTCTGTTGAGCATATTGATACAATTTTATATTTGCGCCAATCAGTTGAACACTATCGATCTCAATATCTTTTACGCTGCTGAGCAATTTTATTGTCTTTAAGTGTGAAATTCTGAGTTCCCGAATCTCTGCTTCAAATAGAATTGGTGGCAGTAATTTTTGCTTTTTAAGTGTTTCAAATTTCTCCAGATTTATAGTAAGCTTAATATTCTTTATATGGGCACCATCTATTCCTGGATCTATTTCATAGTTACCTAGTGATAAGGTATATAGACCGTTACTTCCTTCCCGAACTATTTTGGTCAGATAGGCCTTTACATCAGCCTTATTTGAGTAATTTACTTTATAATAAAAAATGAATAATACGGCAGCAATTATTAATATTATTCCTCCAAAAATGAGAGCTATTTTCTGAATTTTATTTAGTGTTTTTCTTGACAATTTTTAGTCTGGTTTAATTTCTTGAGTTGTATCTTCATGAAGTATTGGCATAGATACTTTGCTTAGATAGGTTTGAATTATATCGCGTATGTTGTTGTAAATGGGTTTACACTTTTCGAGGAATAATTCCGGGGTTATCCAGAGTGCCTCTTCGATATCTTCCTCGCGCTGTATGATCAGTTTTTGCTTTTGGGTGGACATAGCGAACCAATCCGTTGTCTTGAGATATCGGTAGCCATTCTTGGCGGTTCTAAAAATATGGTATGTGGAGTCAATGTGCTGCGTGATACTTACCCTTTTTATGCCTGTCTCTTCCATTACTTCTCTTACTGCAGCTACTTCTGTAGTCTCTCCCGGGTCTAACTTGCCCTTAGGTAGATCCCAAAACCCTCGCCGATAGATGTAGAGAATCTCATTAAACTGGTTTAGGACAATACCACCTGCTGCGGGTATTTCACTTGTCATTTTTTTGAGCGCTGTTAATATCTTTGATGGTTGATCAGAGTAAATAATAACGCGCTTTAAATCTCCCGGATTTTCGCAAATATCCATGACGGCGTTCAGTGACTTCTCTTTACCAAGATAAGGCATGATAAGAGTACCTGCATCTGCGGGACCATAATTGCCTATGGTGGATCCGGAAACAATGTATAGAGGCAATTCATTGATGTAAATTTTATACATTTAAGCTCATTTTTATACTCAATGATGGATATCAAACAAGAATTAGCTGATAAATTGTTGCAAATTAATGCAATTAAATTCAATGTAACCCAACCATTTACGTGGGCCTCCGGTATTAGATCTCCCATCTACTGTGACAATCGTCTGACACTCTCTTATGTCGAAGTACGCAATCTGATCTGTAGGGGCTTTATGCAGCTTGCTTCTGATCTTGACTTTGATATAGTCGGAGGCGTGGCGACAGGAGGAATAGCACATGGCATGTTATTGGCTGACCGCCTGAGTAAGCCTTTCCTGTATGTACGATCTTCATCCAAGGGGCACGGACTCCAAAATAGTGTAGAAGGGAAAATGCCCCCAGGTGCCCGAGTCTTACTGATAGAGGATCTGGTATCTACAGGTGGCAGTAGCCTGCAGGCAGTAGAAGCGGTGCGGTCAGCAGGTGGTCTTGTAGATGACGTCCTGGCTATCGTTCAGTACGGCTTCCCTATGGCGGCTGCAGCATTTGATGATGCTAATGTAAAATTAAGTACACTTACTGATTTTCAGACTATAGTAAGACAGGGAATACAGATAGGTACACTTACACCGGATCAGACCGACACACTGAATGAGTGGAGTAGTGACCCTAGAAATTGGTACCAAAATTTATAAAAAGTAGATATGAAACAAAAGAAAGATTCGATTGAATTTCTTTTTAAATATATGAACGCAATCTCTCCTACCGGCTTTGAAAAGAATGGTCAGGAAATTTGGTCAGCTTATGTGGCCAATTATGTTGATGAGGTTGCGTCGGATGTGTATGGAACTGCTTACGGCATCATAAATCCCGGTTGTGATTTCAGTGTACTTATCGAGGCTCATGCGGATGAGATATCTTGGTTTGTCAATTACATCACCGATGATGGATTTATATATGTCATTCGTAATGGAGGCTCTGACCACCTCATTGCACCATCTATGCGTGTAAATATTCATACTGAACAGGGTTTGGTCAGAGGAGTGTTTGGTTGGCCGGCTATTCACACCCGCAGGGGTAAGCAGGAGGATCTGACACCTAAACTGGAGAATATATTTGTGGATGTAGGTGCCAAGAACAAGCAAGAGGTACTGGATATGGGAATCCACGTAGGCTGTGTGATCACCTTTGTCGATGATTTCGATATGCTCAACAACCAATATTATTACGGCAGAGCGCTGGATAACCGAATAGGGGGATATTGTATCGCAGAGGTAGCACGACGACTTAGTGAGAAAAAGATCAGATTGCCCTTTACTCTCTATGTAGTGAATTCTGTACAGGAAGAGATCGGATTAAGAGGAGCTGAAATGATCGCTCATACACTTCGTCCTAATGTGGCCATCATCACAGATGTCACCCACGATACCCATACGCCGATGCTCAATAAGATCCAGCAAGGTGACATCAGCTGTGGTGGCGGACCAGTTCTTTATTATGCTCCACCTGTGCATAATAAGCTACTGAAATTGCTGCGTAACACTGCCAAGAAATCAAAAATAGATGTTCAGCTGGGTGCATCTTCTCGGGTCACCGGCACAGATACAGATGCATTTGCATATGCTAACGGGGGTATTCCAAGTGCTCTAATTTCATTGCCTTTGCGCTACATGCATACCACTGTGGAAATGGTGCACAAATCGGATATTGAGAACACTATTCAGCTAATGACAGATTTTCTGAAGACGTTTTCTTCAGATTTTAATTTCAAATATTATTAATATTGAGTGACATTCTTTAGGTATTAATTGAACTTTTAGTTGGAAAAGGATTTAAAAAATAATACAGTATTTAGTTTTATGATCAGATATAATATCTGGATTTCACTGATAGCTGTCTCTAATGTTGCCTATTTTCAACTGCTCTACTACGAGCGCTTATATCCTATATATTTGGCACTAGTAGGCACTTGCACTCTGTTTGTATATAATTTCCATCGTTACCTAAAGCGTTTTGATTTTACTGCCAAGAAGATCCCCATCAAAGGACGCCTCATTTATTGGCTTCTGGGAATTGGTATTTTAGTCTTATTTGTCTTATTGCTATTGGATACAAGCTATACTGAATTACGCTTTTATTTCCCGGTGGCTATCTTGCTCTTTTGTATCGCTGTAGCCTTGACCTTTGCGTATTTGGTTCCTATTCATTTGAAATTTCCATTGATTAGTTCAGGTTGGAATAAACCCCTCAGTCTGGCGGGGATATGGTTTCTTATTGTAGCGATTATTCCGGGTTTACATTGGGATAAATTGTGGGAGTTCAGATATCTGTTAGGACATTTTTTATTGGTATTGACCGGTATTTGTATCGTATTTGACATCAAGGATATGGAAGCCGACAAAGCCAAAAATATTACGACTATCGCAAATAGATTCGGGAGTCATAGAACGAAGCAAATAGGCATATTTCTGGTTTTCTTATCGCTGGTACTGCTTGTTGTATCCTGGCAGAATATTCTTTTCTATTTTCTGCTAGGTGCTATTTCACTGGGAAGCATATTATCTATCTCTCTCATCCGCAAGCAAACACCTGATACTTATTACTATCTAATCATGGATGGATTGCTGGGTTTATTTTTGTTAGCTTATTTGGCAGGTTGATCCTTCCAATTCCACCATTTTAATTTCTCTGTTTCGTGATCTGAGTCAGGTGTAGATGCATAATATACAGCGCAGCGAAACACATAGAGCAGGCACCGGTCCTGTACACAACCTGCATATGCATTGGAAAGATCGTACAGCTCGCTGGGATCTTTGTCGATGAGATCTTTAATGTCCTTAATACCGATATTTACCAAATCTTGTGATATAGAAAGCCCGACACCAGGGATCTGCCTCAAAGATTTATTTACTTGACTTTGCTTCATAGTGTCGGAAGAAGATTTTTATATATTCAGAGGAATGTATTGCTGACTGGCTTTGATTATTTTTTCAAGTCGGAATCAGTGCTGCTTTGGACGGAATGGTTGTAAATTTCCTGCACTTTAGATTGAATATCACTGATTTTTTCTTCCCACATATACTCATAAGTTGCTTTTACATCATTGAAGCCTATGTGCGCATAGTATTGCCACAATTCCTGTATTTCGCTCTTCAATATTAAATAGGGTGGATAAGCACGGTTGTCGGAGATTGCCAGAAGTGTATCTGAAGTTTCTATTTTTTCCAGTCTTTTATATACTACACCTTCTGTATGAGTCACTACTATGTATGTTCTACCATATTTTATTTCATTCGGTTGCTCTAGATATCTGCATATGACTATCGAGCCTGACTCAAGAGGCAGCATTGATTCGCCCCTTATTTCAAAGGCCCGATAATTCCCCTCAGGTGCCCGAGGAAACTGGATTTTTGGCAATTCGCTGATGTACTCCGGATCGCTGAAGCCGGCCAGATAGCCGGCCTCAGCTTTCGTCTCAACTAACTCTATATTCTTTTTACCCGATGCGTCCACTGTCATTGCCAATACCCGGATATCTTTATTGCGCAATATCTCTAGGTCTTGATGAACTAGATTCTCTTTTAATAGGGCGTCAACCGATATATTGTATTTTTCGGCTAGCCTGACCAGCAGATTGATGTTAGGCTCTGTATTTCCCTTCTCGTACTCACTATACGTCGTGCGGGGGATACCCAAAGTCTGAGCTACGGTCAATTGTGATTCACCGGCTCGCTTACGTAGATATTTCAGATTGTTGGCTAACATTACTCTCTAATCTTTACTCCTGCAAAAATAGATATATATTTTATAATGACAATAAAATAGTCATAAATATGACGAATAAGACGTAATTTTGCCCATATGTATGATCGCGCAATCTTGCACCTTGACTTGGACTCCTTCTTCGTATCGGTGGAGTATCTGCGCAATGACTCATTGCGGGGTAAGCCCCTCATCATCGGAGGCGAGAGCAATAGGGGCGTGGTCTCTACCTGTAGTTATGAGGCACGCAAGTATGGCGTGCATTCGGCTATGCCCATGAAGTTGGCCCGCCGGTTGTGTCCTGATGCCATTATCATGCGTGGAGATATGGAAGAATATACGCGCTATAGCAGATTGGTTACGGACGTCATCGCCGAGGCTTCACCATTGTTTGAAAAATCTTCTATTGATGAGTTCTATGTGGATCTTACCGGCATGGACCGTCATTTCGGATGTTACCACTGGTCTGCGGAGTTACGTGATCGTATCCTGCAGGAGACCGGATTGCCCATCTCTATCGGCCTGTCGGTCAATAAACTGGTGTCTAAGATAGGGGCCGGCGAAGTGAAGCCCAATGGAAAGATGCAGGTTCCACCCGGTGAAGAAAGGAGCTACCTGGCACCGCTCTCTACTCAGAAAATGCCGGGTATCGGCAAGGAAACATACAAAAAGCTGAGTTTCATGGGGGTGCGCACGATCAAGTTGCTCAGCGAGATCCCCGTCGTATTGCTCGAACGTGAGTTTGGCAAGTGGGGCTATACACTCTGGCAACATGCTAATGCAGTGGATCCCAGTCCGGTACAACCCTACACCGAGCAGAAATCCATTTCATCCGAGACTACCCTGAGCGAGGATACTATGGATCTCGGCCTCATCCGGGCCATGCTCTCAGCGATGACTGACAAACTGGCTTTTGAATTGCGCAACTCAGGCCGCATCACCTCTTGCATCACGGTCAAGATCAGATATGCTGATTTTAATACCTTCACTAAGCAAAAGCATATCGCTTATACTGCCTCCGATCGAACCCTTCAGGCTACAGTGCACGACCTCTTTGGCCGGCTCTATGAGCGTAGACAGCTCATCCGCCTCATAGGTGTACGCTTTAGCGGACTGGTGTATGGTAATTACCAGATTGATCTCTTCGAAGACACGATCCATGATGTCAGTCTGATGAACCAGATGGATCATATCCGCCACCGCTGGGGGGCAGGTGCTATCATGCGAGCCAGTGGTCTGCGCTGACATCAGCCGGCTTAGTCCATCTTGACTATGCGGGATACAGACAGACGATCCCCTTGAGTAAGCCTGAAATAATAGACACCCGCAGCTAATTCCGTTTGGATCTTTCTTTTACAAATACTTTGACCCGGAATGAAACTCATCTGATGTACTGAGCGGCCGGTCGCGTCCATTATATCTACTACTACCGGCTGCGCAGGATCAGCACCGGTTAGTTGGACATAAAAATCAGCAGTAATAGGATTGGGATATATCACAGCTTCCCATGAAGCGGGATATAAGATACGCTCTACGCGACTATAATATACCCGACCATCTGTTTCAGTGGCCTTGAGGCGGTAATAGAATGTACCGGTATTGGCCCCATCCTCATCTCTCAGTAAAATTGCTCTCGTGGTTACGTGATTAGAGGATTGGACTATTCGTATAGTGGAGAAGTCCACAGTGGCAGACTTTTCAATACTGATGTTTTGAATATCTTGGGTGGAGGCCAATTGATAGGTAATCAGGCCTGTATGACCGGACTCATATCTGGCTCTGAAAGAAGTAAGAGATAATGGAAGTGGAAAATTATTATTTGATCCACCCGGGTTTAAATAGAATTCAGAGAAGCCGGCTACTTCAAATTCTACATAATACCCATTCATGTAGGGTATCATTTGTGTGTTAGCATAGTTGAAATAATGTAAGACCGGATCAACTTCGTTGCCATATACACCATCATCAGTAGCGGAGGAGACCTGAGTCACACCGAGTTCAAAAGCGTCCACCGGCTTATCGTAAGCACCCACAGCCTGACGACAACTGTCGGATTCCAGATCAGTAAAATACAATCTTACTGCTACTGTTCCCGAGCCGACGGGATTAACCGGTACAATAGTAAAGTTTCGATCCAGATAAAATTGACGTATATCGTGACGAGTAGGAATGTTGGGATTGAAATATACCCCTACTGCGGTAGAACCCAGATTCTGACCCGAAGGCTTCAGTGAGGCCACGAGAGCACCACCGGAGGTAAAGTCCGTCCAGCCATTTGTTGCAGGAGTGGCTGTGAGGGATGTATTGACTCCCTGATAGATATTTGTCGGTGCATAAATGTGGATGTCATCGATGGATAAGCCTTCCAGCGACAGGCCTATATCGGAGATCAATGCAAATCGAAATCTTATATTAGATTTATCTGTAATACTACTAAGTGGGAGTGGGCAAGTCGCGACATGCCAGTATTGCTTTGTGTTATCCCAGTAATTGCCACCACTATTATACCAATTATACCCCGAAGATGATGAGCCCAGCTTTGTCCAGGTGTTTCCATCCTCGCTGTATTCTACCCAGGCAAAATCAAAACCGCTTTCTATTTCATTGGCAAATGAAAATGAAAGATTAGCTGCTGAAGTGAATGAGCTTAAGTCAAAGCATGGTGACTCCAAATAAGATGCTTCATTATTATTATAAGTACCCGTCAGATTTGTACTCCAGATGTTACTTCCATTCGCAGCTCTATTGATGGTCGGTTTGGAGGGTGAGCCCCATGCCCATGAGCTGTACTTACCATAAGCATGCCAGCCGCCATCCCCGGCTTCAAAAGATTCCAGATAAGGATAGGAGGCGATATGTGGTGAATTGTAAAAAGAATAATTCTTTAGTGTATCATTATTCTGATAAGTATCACCACCCGCATGTATCCAAGCTGATAGGTTGTACCATTGGGTTGAGCTAAGATTTACACCACTAACTGTGAAATCAACATAACTATTGGCATTGATGGAGCCTACTGCATAAGGACCAAATGTGGTATTATTTAGCTTATACCAAAAATTAGCTCCACTCACGGAGGCATTTGTAGTGTTAGAGATGCGTACTATGATGTTTTCATTACTTCCCAGTCCACAGGGGTGGAGTGGCGGGTTTAATATTGAAGTGAGCTCAAGGTCATTCTGCACCCGATGAAGGTAGATGTCATCAAAAGTATAACCACCCTTCCAATCCCGGGCTACAATACTGCCGATGCCCTGCTGGCCAAATTTAACTTGAAAAGAAGACTGAGGAATCTGCCCATGACCCGACAGTGCCTGTGATATGTTGAGGCCATTTACTCTTTTATAGTTGCCGGGCTCTGCCTGATTATCATTCAGATCATAAACTTCTATCCAAGGGTAAGTGTCACCTCCCCGAATCCAGATTTTATCACCCGGATCGGTTGTCGAATTGTGATTTAAATAAGCAAAGTCAAGGCGAATATTATCACTATTGTTATAGTTGGATATATTGGCTGTCATGATCAGTTCATTAGTTGAAGAAGCATTTAGTCCGATGGCATCAAGGGAAGCAGCTTTACTACCTGAATTGGCAATACCCGCGGTGACAAACATGCGTGCTCTACTGCTGGAAGTAAATGCTTTATAGTCAAACCGATTAATACCCGGTATACCCAGAAAATCAAAGGTAAGGGTAGTATCTAGGGCGGATTCAAAGTCCACTTTAAAGGTTGTATTCAGATCATTAGTCAGAATCACCGGATCATTTGGCAGATGCCTGATGGTGGCATAAGTTATATTATTATCTGTGTAAGGTGCATCGAAGTTTCCCGCTATGCCACCTTCTACAAGATAAATACCCACGGTGCTGAAATCATAGGTACTTGAAAACGTATAATCTGCTATAGCTCCGGGTGCAACACTCCCGACAAATGGTTCGGTAATCGCAGTTCCATTATTAACTTTGAAATACACATTGAAGCCAGTGGCAGCGGTGATACCTAGATTTTTTATTCTCAGTTTGACTTTAGAAACACCGGGAGCGGTGCTTGTAAACTTTCGTCCCGACTCCGGCGCTAATATGGCAATAGCTGAGAGATCATTAGCCCAGGGACAAGAGCCACTATTAGCTGTGATGAATACGCCGTATGATCTCCTGCTTTCTACACCTCCGGCAAATACTGCGCTCACACCCAACAGCTCTCTGTCAGAATTACTAAGCCCGGGAACAATAGCTGCATTGGCAGTTGTATCGAATAGAAAAACCATTTCAGGACCCGTCTTTTTATAGATATTATAAGAAGTTGCTCCGGCTATTGCAGACCAACTTAAATTGGCGTATCCTGGGCAGATGGAGCTGGCAGTAAGGTTGTTGGGTATGGGTGCTATTGTGAAATTGCCGGTTATACCCTCTGCGCCGGTAGAATTATCTGTAACCTTAATCTGAGCTTGATTAGTAATAACATTGGGCACAATAAGTGGAAATGAAGTAAAATTAGTCCATGAACCGCCGCCATCCGTACTATACTGTGTGACAGAATTTGGATTATTTGGCACCGAACCTACTTCACGAATAGGAAATAGGCCATCGCCGGGAGCAAATTTTGAGCCTGCAAATGGAGCGCTAATCCGCATACTGCCATCCTCAGTATACCAGGTAATAGCATATGCCTGAGCGCCCATTACACTGGTTCCTTTTACCTTAATGGTGTAACTTCCTTCAGCAGGATTAAGCACACTTATTTTCTCGATATTATTCAGTGAGTCCCTACCACGGGTAGCCGGATTGCCGGCACCAGCCGGTGTAGGATCTAACTTCCAGGGGTAGATCGTGTTGATACCATCATACAGTTCCAGATCCAGATCATTGACTAGCTCTGGTGATACAGACGGATTGGCAGTAGGATCTATCCAGCAAATAGTAATTGCCAGTTTAGAGGTATTGGAAGGAACTGAGATTGATATATTATTTTCACTTCCCTGAGTCACACTATTCAGCACATTGTTGAGATTGTTTATTTCTTTACAAGCCTTACTAGTGTTTATTATACCGAAGCCGGTGCCAAAGTCTGGCCCTTCAGTACCTATATCATTTGCGGAATTACAGATAACCGCTTTAATCAGGTCTTGCCTGGGATAGGAATTACTATGCTGACTTTTATAACTCTGCTGTAGCAGACCCACAGCACCGGTGACTGATGGCGTCGCCATACTGGTACCGCTTGCAGTAAAGTAATCGTCATTCTTTCCTGTACTGATTGCATTGCCTATAGCACTGATCTCCGGCTTGAGTCTGCCGTCATCAGTAGGACCCTGAGATGAAAACCCAGATCGATTATTTGCTAGATTTTTGTCTAGAGCTCCTACTGTGATGCTATTCTTCGCAGTTTGAGGTCCATCAAATACGGTGCGTTTACCACCTGAATAGGGGCTACAAGTTTGTCCGCCACTATTCCCTGCTGCAAACACGTGTAGAAGATCGGTCATTGTCTGGGCTTGTGCATCTATCTCTGCACTGTAAGTGTTGTAGTCACCAAATTCGTTACAATCATTTTGATTGTTTACGATGCCGTAAGAGTTGCCGGTTACGTGCATGTCATTTCCGCTATAGAAGGAAGCAGCATTTGTCACGATGTCATAAAAATAGGCAGAGATAAGGGTTGCTTTTGCAGCTTTTCCAGCTTTAGTTGGGTCAAGTAAGCCAGCTCCGGCAATAGTACCTGAAGTGTGTGCACTATGTCCTCCAGGCGTTGGGTAAGCAGAGAAATTAATGACCCGGTCATCCAGGTCCACGTGCTTATAATAACCATCATCCCCTGAACCCAATGTCATGCCTTCGCCATTCAGATTCAATCCACCTACTGAAGCATCAGCCTGAGCTTCACCGTCACTTTCAAAAATATGCTTATTAAAATTAATTGGTGTATATGCATTTGGAATAGCTGAGATAAATTCGATAAAATTTAGTTCAGCGATCTCCTTAATTTGAGTCAAATCCGCACTTACATCGATAATATTTCTTGTTCCCAGTGGAGAAAAATGAATGATAGTAATATCTGGAAAATATTTTTTTAATTGAGCCTGATCAAAAGGGGTGTAGGTGATTATTTTATATTTACCTGAATTGGCACCTTCTATATTTTTGTCTAACTTATAGGAGCCCGGGATTGAGAAAATTCCGTTGATATTATAATCATTCTGCAAAGCAGATAATTGATCCTGTTCCAATAAGACTATATAGATAAGATGTCCTAATTTGGATAGTACCTTTAAGTTTTTTTGATGTGATAGATAGTTATAAGGATCTGCTACACTGGGTATAGTACTTATAGCAATTACTTCACTTTGGAGTTCCGTAAAATGTGCTGTAGCACTGAAGCTTGCTTTGTCCGGTATTCTATATATACCTTGTTTGAAATTGATTTCACCGATCGAAGTTTGAGCGAATAAATGGTGAATTGAAATAATCAGAATTACTAAAAAAGTAAAAAATCTTATCATTGCAATTAATTTTATTTTGGTAAATCAGGTACTATTCCAATTAGTGAAATTCCGCCTTTAACTTTGCTGCCTATTTCAACTTTTATTTCTGAATCGAGTGGGAAAAATAAATCTACACGTGACCCAAATTTTATGAATCCCATTTCATTTCCTTTTGTGACTACTGATCCTTCACTCAGATAATTAATTATTCTCCTGGCCATAGCTCCGGCAATCTGACGCATTAGTAATTGTTGGTTATTTAGCATCTTGTAAACTATGCTGGTTCGTTCATTTTCTTCAGAAGATTTGGGATGCCAGGCTACCAGATATTTTCCAGGATGATACTTATTGTACACTATGCTTCCCGTGACAGGATTGCGATTGACATGAACATTCATAGGTGACATAAATATGCTCACCTGTATTCTCTTTGCCTTAAAAAATTCCTTTTCAAAGACTTCTTCTATCACTACTACCTTACCATCAGCAGGTGCAATCACCATATTTTCCTCTGTAGGTTGGAATTTTCGATTTGGATGCCTAAAAAATTGCAATAGAATAGACATAATGAAGATAGCAGCAACTAGAGAAACAATCATCCAGGAGGGATAAAAGATGTTTGTCAGACCTACGAGTGCCACGCATATGACAAACCCGGCTAATAAGGTAGCCGTCCCCTCTTTATGGATTTTCAATTGCTCAAAGTATTTATTAAACTATAAGCGTAAATATAAGGCATTAAATATAAAAATGAATCGAAGCGATCCAGGAAGCCACCGTGACCCGGTAAAAAAGTGCCCGTATCTTTTATACTATAATATCTCTTAAATTTAGATTCAATCAGGTCTCCCACAATAGCAGCCAGACCGGTAAGTACCGCTATTAGTAGCCATTCCTGTAATGTATATACGGGATTGAGCTTACTAAGTGGAAAAGCGCACAGGATGCAGATTATCCATCCACCCAAGGTTCCCTCTACTGTTTTTTTCGGACTGATCGCAGGATATAGGGGTGTCTTGCCGAGCATCGAACCAGTAAGATAGGCTCCGGTATCATTGGCCCAGATCAGTGGAATGACTCCCATCAAAGGTAAATAGGTAAAGGTTCCAGGTAAATAGGCTATAAAGATAGCCATCATGCAGGGTATTCCGATGTAGGAAGCTCCTGAAATCAACGGGGCAGTGAATCCAATGGGGTCCCGCGGCGGGCCATTTAGCCTGAGAGTGAAAACTGAGAATATGACTAAACCGGTAACTGCTAACATAGAATAGAGGATAGAAATATCTGACTCTATTGAGATATAGGCCAGGAGCGGAAGACATGCCACAAAGAGCGCATGTAGGATGTTACGCATCGTACTACTATCTTTTAAAATCACTCTATAATATTCATATGAGCAAGCAAATGCAATGATTATAAAAAGTAATACGTAAGACCATTTATTATAATAAAGACTACCCAATACCCAGGCAGAAAAGCCAATAGCGGTAGCAAGCCTGACTGAAATGTCCTTGATCATACTTTCTTTTCTTGAAGGCTTGCTCTATACCACCAGGTGGCATACATCAGAAGAATAATCGAAATGATCACCAATGGAAATGGAAAGGTATAATCATCTACTTCTTTAATGGAAGCCGGATTATTTCCAATCATATATTGAATAATAATTTGTAACGCATTATTAAATAGATGGGCAATGATCGGATATAGTATATTTCCTGACCAGTAGAATAGGTAGCCCATCACCAAACCGAGTACCATTCGAGGCAGGAACCCTTCAAATTGAAGATGTAGAGCGCTGAAGGTTACAGCAGTAATCCAAATGGCTACATGGGGATTTTTACTCCACTTGTGTAGAATAGTCTGCAAGCAACCTCTGAAAAGCAGCTCTTCACCGATCGCGGGAATGATTGCTATTACGAAAAGGTTTGCTAATAGCACTGATAACTGATGATCACCCAGTAACAATTGCAAAATCTGTAGTGATTGATCTTCTAATTGTTCCATGAAGTGGGGTAGCGGTATACTTTTGTTTATGAGGCTTATGAAGCTAACCAATGGATACGAAGCAATCAGCATAATGATAGCATAGGTTAAGGGTGCCGGTCGCAATTTCTTGAAAGGCAAGATGGTGACGATGCTGCGATGCTCTCTCACTATAAAAAATAATAGGGCAGGTAAAATGAAAATAAACAAGTGATTCAGCAATAAGATAAGACGGTAATACCAGGCGAGCTGCCCTTTTTCATCAGCTGGGAGGTAATCAAAATTTCTCAAATTTAGATCGATTCCTCCGAAGTATATGATGGCTTGACTAATAAAATTCACCACCAGGCTACCTGAAATTACGATAAAAAGGAGCAGTATAATTTCCTTCACCCAGAAAGAGTTCGATCTGACTGTCGGAGATTGTCCATTATTCATAGGATTTATAAATTGCTTCAAAATTATAGTATTTCATTATTATTGTTGTCATAACCCAATTATTATTTGGTAAATTGACACTTGATTCTATGAAAAGGCCCAAACTAAGTATTAATATCAATAAGATAGCCCTTATTCGCAACTCTCGTGGTGGCCAATTACCTGATTTATTGCATATGGCAATGGACCTTGAAACGTATGGTGCTGAAGGTATTACTGTTCATCCCAGACCGGATCAAAGACACATTCGATACACTGATATTCCTATATTGAAGAAATATATCTCTACTGAGTTAAATATTGAGGGTTATCCGACCCCGGAATTTATACACCTTGTATTAGATAATAACCCGGCACAGGTGACTCTAGTACCTGATCCACCCGGCGCACTTACTTCTGATCATGGATGGGATATACAGTCACATCATTCATTTTTGGAACCCATTATAGCGGAGTTCAAGTCTCA
>Ga0073900_10000867_pt1 | contig 17710 bp, 12 predicted proteins | sample KloWWTmetKNB5Kit_FD_66666 | JGI IMG/M metagenome (GOLD analysis project Ga0073900, IMG submission 66666) | Active sludge microbial communities from Klosterneuburg, Austria, studying microevolution and ecology of nitrifiers - Klosterneuburg... | ecosystem: Engineered > WWTP > Aerobic digester >...
GTGGGTTCCAGCAGGACCGCACCGCAGCCATCGCCGAAAATGATGCAGGTGGAACGGTCCGTGTAATCGATGATGGAACTCATCTTGTCGCCACCAACGATCACGACTTTCTTGTGTTTGCCGGTCTCCACGAACTGTGCCCCGGTGCTCAACGCATATAGGAACCCGCTGCATGCTGCGCCCAGGTCGAAGCCCCATGCATTCGTGGCTCCGATGGCATCGCATACGATGTTCGCTGTGGCCGGGAATACGCGATCGGGGGTTACGGTTGCCAAGATCAACAGGTCTATCTCTTCGGCACCGATCCCGCGTTTCTTAAGCAGGCCGTTCACCGCTTCGATGGCCATAACACTGATACCTTGATCCCGACCGGTCTGGATACGCCGTTCTTTGATGCCCGTTCTTTCGGTGATCCATTCATCGCTGGTCTCCACCATGGACTCCAGGACCTCGTTGCTCAGGCGGAACTCCGGTACGTATCCGTGGACTGCGGTGATTGCGGCGCGTGTAGGCATGTGGCGAATGGTTCCGCTGTACTGCGGAATGGGACGAAGGTAGGTGGCTACTATAAAACACGACAAAGCGCCAGGGACTTACCGATGTTCCTTTCCGCAGTAAAAGTGGAATGCTGACCGTCCTTGTTGGCCCCGTTACGCCAACGCCTCCCGAATACGGTCGTTCAGCTTGCTGTGGACCACATCGCGGGCGGCCAAGATCATGCTCTTGATCGCCAGATTATTGCTGATGCCGTGACCGATGATCACATTGCCGTTGATGCCCAATACCGGCAAGCCTCCGTAGTTCTCGTAGTTGAAACGGTGCAGGAAGGGGTCGTCCACGCCGTGGTCCTCCAAAAGGTCGTGGAAACCCTCCACCACTTTCAGGACCACATTGCCCGTGAACCCATCGCAGACCATAACGTCCGCTTTGTTGTTGAAGAGGTCTCGCCCTTCCACGTTGCCAACGAAATTGTACTGTTTCTGCTCCATCATCAAGCCATGGGTCGCTTGGCGGAGCAAGTCGCCTTTCTTGGCTTCCTCGCCGATGTTCAGCAAGCCCACTCGTGGTTCTGCGATCTGGTACACGTGCTTGGCCAACATGGCCCCCAGCATACCGAACTGGAGCAATACGTCGGGTTTGCAATCGGCATTGGCCCCTACGTCCAGCATAATGCCCAGCCCACCCTTTTCTTTAGGGACCAAGGTGGGGATACAGGGACGCAAAACGCCGGGTATGGGTTTTACGCTGAAAATGCTGCCCACGAGCATTACGCCGGTGTTGCCCGTACTGGCGAAGGCATCGATCTTGCCTTCCTTCATCAAATGGAAACCCACGGACATGCTGCTCTTCGGCTTGGCCTGAAGCGCTTTGGTGGGGTTGTCGTTCATGGTGATATCATCCTCGCTGGGCACGATATCGAACTGAGCGGGATCCGCCCCTTCCCTGGCCAATAGGTCGTGGATCACAACAGGGTCACCGATGAGGACGATACGATCATCCGCTCCAAGCTCACGCGCAGCCAGTACAGCACCTTGTACAGGTACCGCCGGGCCATGGTCGCTGCCCATTATGTCCAAGCCGATCCTCATTCCTTAAGACCCGATCCGGTGCGACCACAAGCACTCGTGTTAGGAACGCACGCGCAAGGGTCCTGGAACGGGTGGAACAGGCTTAGGCCGTGGCTTCGTCGTTGGAGACGATCATCTTGCCGTTGTAGTAGAGGTCGTCCCCTACTTTATAGGCACGGTGCCGCAAATGGATCTCGCCGGTGTTCGGGTCCTTTGTGATCGTGGGCACTCCCGCGTGCTGGTGCGTGCGGCGCTTAGCAGTGCGCTGTTTGGAAAATCGGCGTTTTGGATTTGGCATGGTCGGTCGTGGTTCAAAGGAGCTCTTTCCAGCCCCAATAGTAAGCTTATTGTTGTTTGTCCTTCAGGTCCTTCAGCACTTCCCAACGCGGGTCCGGGTGCGGATCATGGTCCACCTCCAACTTGTTGAGCACCTGCTCCACCTCGGGATCGCACTGCCCAGCGGGATGCACGTGTCGAATGGGCAATGCCAGGCGTAGGCATTCGTAGATATAGTGGGTCAAATTGATGCTGTGCGCACGGCTGTCCAAGCTCACCAACTCGTCGTCCTCGAATTCGTCTTCCCCGGTAAGGCGATAGATCTGCTGTTGTTTCCCATCGATCGGAAAGTCCAGCGGCCCATCGCAACGGTCGCAATGCAGTGCCAACGTGCCCTTCAGGTGCATATCGGCAACCAAGAGCGTGCTGCTCTTTTCCAATTTTACGTCAACAGTGACTTGCCCCCCATTGAGGTCCTCATCGCCCGTGGCCGTGTAGAATTCCGGGTCCAAGTGGAACTTGAATTCATGCGCACCATCGGCAAGGCCGGAAAAGGCGATCGTATGCTCCTTGAGCGCTTCCATCTTTGGCCGCTTCGCGAAAAGCGGACCGCAAATGTAGTGGTTTAAGGGATCCGGGCGTTGGTGCTGTATAGAGCTACCCTGTCTTGATACGTAGTAAGGAACCGGAAATTAACGGGAATACACGGAAATTGGTAGATCGCTTGCTGGCCCGTTCCATTGCACGTGGGCTCATTCACCACCATTCATCGTTGTGATCTTGGTCTGCGCCTTCTTAGCCCTTCCTTACCGGTCTTTCTCCTTCTTCTGCTCCTGCAACGGATTGGCTGAGATCGTGCGGTAGTGTTCCCGATTCTTGATCACATCCATGGCGAGCCAGACCGCAGCGCGGAAGCTGCTTTCGTCAGCGATGCCTTGACCCGCGATGTCCATGCCGGTACCGTGGTCCGGGCTGGTACGCACGACCGGAAGGCCTGCTGTGAAGTTGACCCCGTGACCGAAGCTCAGGGCCTTGAACGGCACCAAGCCCTGGTCGTGGTACATGGCCAGCACCCCATCGAAGTGCTTATAGGATCCATTACCGAAGAAGCCATCGGCCGGGTATGGGCCCATCGCACCGATCCCCTCATCCACCAATTTGCGCACGGCCGGCAGGATACGATCCTTGTCTTCGCTGCCCAACGTGCCGCCATCGCCCGCATGCGGGTTCAGGCCCAGGATCGCAATGCGTGGTTCTTGTACACCGAAATCCCGCAATAGGCTCTGGTGCAGCAACTTTGCCTTGGCCACAATACGTTCGGTGGTAATGGCTTCAGCCACGTCCTTCAGCGGAATATGACCGGTAACGGTGCCCACCCGGAGGCCTTCGCACGCCAGGATCATGAGCACTTCGCTATCGGCTCCGGCCATCTGTTGCAGGAATTCGGTGTGTCCCGGAAACGCGAACCCCGCTTGCTGCATGCTGTTCTTATCGATCGGCGCGGTGATCAAAACGTCCACTTTGGCGCTGGCAAGGTCCTGTGCAGCGGCCTCAAGACTTTTGATGGCGTAGGCGGACAAGGCACCGGAGCGCTTTCCCAGCTCCAGTTCAATGTCCTCTTCCCACACGTTCACCAAATTCAACTTCTTGGGAATGGCCTCTCGGGCATCCTTCACCCCGTGGAACTGGACTTCGTCCAATTTCAGGGCTTTGCGGTGGAAGCTGACCGCGTGGGAGCTGGCATAGAGCACTGGCGTAATATCGGCCAACATTCGCGTGTCCTCAAAACATTTCAGGACCACTTCAATGCCGATACCGTTCAGGTCGCCACAACTGATTCCTATGCGGAGGGGTTGGTTCATTGTTGATTTGCGGGAGTTGTGGGTTGAGAGTTGAACGAACCTGGTTTCTGGCCTTTTGCTGTTGGCTTCTGTCTATTCGTTCCGAACCGGACAAATAGCCTGTAGCTAGTGGCCATCATCCAGAGGCCATCTTTCACGCCTTCCCACGTTGCTTAATGAATTCGTAGAAAAGCCGCACGCCTACTCCTGTTCCGCCTTTGGGCCGATAACTGTCTTTCTTGGTAAGGAAAGCAGGCCCAGCGATGTCCAAGTGGATGTAGGGGTGTGTAGTGAAGTGGGCTAGGAACTTGCCCGCTGTTTGCGCTCCTCCGGAGTCGCTGCCGAGGTTCTTGATGTCGGCTACATCGCTCTTGATCTCTTCGCCGTATTCGTCCCAGAACGGGAATCGCACAACCCGTTCAAAAACAGCGTTCCCGGCCTTCTCCAGCTTAGCGAACGTGCTGTCCGGAGCAGTGCCCATGGTCACTGTGCCGTAAGGCCCGATCGCACGAGCGGCGGCACCGGTGAGGGTGGCGATCGTCATGATGAGTTCGGGGGTGTGGCGCTCGCCAAAGCTCAACGCATCGGCCAGGATCATTCGGCCTTCAGCATCCGTGTTCAACACTTCAACGGTCTTGCCGCTGTGCATGCGCACCACATCGCCGGGGGCGTAGGCATTGCCTCCAGGCCGGTTGTCCGTGGAAGGAATTAGACCCACTACATGGACAGGCAATTTCTGTTTCGCGATCACCGAAAATGCGCAGATCACAGCAGCGGCGCCGGCCATGTCGCACTTCATCTGGTCCATGCTGTTGGGCGTGGGCTTTAGGCTTAGACCGCCCGTATCGTAGACCACCCCTTTGCCGACCAACACGATCGGCTGCTTGTTCACGGCATTCTTCGGTTTCCACTCCAAAATGCTGAAGGTGGGCGGATCCACACTGCCCTTGTTCACGGCGAGCAGCCCTGTTAGGCCAAGTGCTTCGATCTTCGCTTTATCCATCACTTCCGCCTTGAATCCGGAACTTTTGGCCAGTGTGCGTATCTCGGCCCCAAGTTGTACAGCGTTCAAAAAGCTGACCGGTTCGTTCACCAGATCGCGCGCAGCACATGTTGCTTCCACAAGGTCCGCCATTTCGGTCAAGGCGGCTGGGGTTACTTCCTTCGCCAATAGTCCAAGTCTTACCAAGGTTGGACCACCAGTGCTATCGCTTTTGTATTTGCCGAAGCCGTAGCTTCCCAATGCGATACCCTCCACCAAGGCGAGGGTAAGTTCCGCTTTGGGTTGAAAGCTGATCACCTGTATCTCCTTGCGTTTGGCCGTATTCAACCGGGCCGCCATGGAATCCCCTGCCTTGCGGGCATTCTCCAACTGACGGTCGCGGTCGCCCTTTTCGATCAAATGGGCCAGGAACAGTTTGCCGCTTACATCACAAACCGCCATGGACGTGTTGGTGCGCAACTGCTCAGTGAGGTATTGTCTATCGTTGCGCTCCAGATCCAAATTGCTGAGTTGGGCCAATGAATCAAGGATGACGACGATATCGCGTGAGGCGCTGGATCGGGAGGTCTTTGTGAATGTGAACATGGGCGGTGGGAGCTGGTTTTCCGGGTGGGAACGACCGGGGCTAAAGATAGCTGTCCCCGAATAGCGTCCGTTCTATCGCATCTCGTTGCGCCACGGGGCAATTGTTTGAGGAACGGTTACGTTCGATCACAGCGAATGCCGACCTTTGTACTTGCCTAAATGTACCTGAACCGGATCCTATTCTCCCTGCTATTGTTGATGATGTCAACATTTGCCAGCGCAACGCACAACCGTGCCGGGGAGATCATTGCGTGCCGGATCGGGAACTCCAATGTGTACCGCATCACCATCATTACGCATACCAAGCTCAGTGCACCGGCGGACCGGCCGGAACTGCCGATCAACTGGGGCGATTCGCCGATCTGGGATACCATTCAGCGCACAGATATCCAGGATTTCCCCGGCCAAGACCTGCGCCGGAGTGAGTATGTGGCCGAGCACACCTACGCAGGGCCCGGTACGTACATCCTCCAGATGGATGATCAGAACCGGAACGGTGGCGTCGAGAACATTCCCAATTCCATCGCCCAATCCTTTAGTGTCAAGACACAATTGGTCATTTCTCCGATCACTGGTGGCAATTGCTCTGTCCGTTTCGAACAATCGCCGATCCAAGATGCCTGCATCGGCCAGCCCTGGATCCATAACCCAGTGGCCTACGATCCCGACGGGGATAGCCTTACGTTCACGCCGATCGTGTGTTTGGGCATAAACGGCGAACCCATTGGGGGATATAGTTTCCCAGGTCCGAATTACAGCATTGACCCTACCAGTGGAACGATCACTTGGAATGCCCCGCAGTTCGCAGGAGAGTACAATATCGCATTCATCGTGCGTGAATATCGAAGATTGCCCAATGGTGGATGGATCGAGGTAGGATATGTGATCCGCGATATGCAGATCACGGTGGTGCCATGCAGCAACGTGGTGCCTTCGGTTTCCGCAGTGCTTGATACCTGTGTGGAGGCCGGGACCTTCTTGAGCTTCAACGTGCAAGCAACCGACCCCAATGCCGGACAAGATGTTACCCTTACCGGATTGGGTCAACCATTTGTGGTGAGCAGTTCACCCGCTTCTTTCGTGGAACCCGCACCGGCCAACTCGGTGAACGGGATCTTCAATTGGGCCACGGAATGTTCGCACGTAAGATTGCAGCCCTATCAAGTTGTGTTCACCGCCACGGACAATGGCGTTCCCGTGAACCTGGTGGATCTGGAGACCATGAACATCACGGTGGTCGCACCTGCCCCTTTGAACCCCCAAGCCATTCCGAGCGGTAGCTCCATCCAACTGGGTTGGGACCAGAGCATTTGTAGCAATGCCGTAGGTTATCAGGTCTATAGACGCAATGGTTTGTATGGTTTCGACCCTGACAATTGTGAGACGGGAGTGCCGGCCTATACCGGTTACAGCCTGATCGCTACTTTAGAAGGGCTGGGCAATACCAGCTACTCGGATAATAGCGGTCTAGTGATCGGCAGCCAGTATTGCTATATGGTGGTGGCCATCTTCCCGGATGGTGCGCAGAGCTATGCCAGTGTGGAGTTCTGTGCTATCCTCGACCGCCAAGTGCCGGTGATCACCAAAGTGAGCGTGGGCGTTACGGACTTGGCGTTGGGCGCGGATACCGTGCAATGGGCGAACGCGCTCGATCTGGATACCGTCGCACGTCCGGGTCCTTATTTCTTCAACCTGTATCGAGGCGATGGTGCCAGCGGCGCGAATGAATTGATCTGGACGAGTACCACGAGTCCATTTCTGCAGAACAGCGACACGATCCTTGTTGTGAACGACCTGAATACAAAGGACCAAGCAAACGTCTATCGGGTTGAATTGGTAGGGGACAACGGCGCAGATGTGATCGGGTCCAGCAATGAAGCATCGTCGGTCTTCATCACCACTTCCCCCGGCGATGAACTGGTTACAGTGGCATGGTCCTTCAATACCCCGTGGATCAACACGAGCTTTGATGTCTACCGGCAGAACGGCTCCGTTTGGGATCTGGTCGGAACGAGCACCTCAATGAATTTTACCGATACCGGGATCGTGAACGGTCAGGAGTATTGCTATTACGTGGTGAGCAGTGGTGCATATGGTGATACCACGATCACGTCGCCCCTATTGAACTGGAGCCAGATCACGTGTGCCACTCCCGTGGACCTCACGCCACCTTGTCCGCCAACCGTGGAACTGGACAATGATTGCGAAACCCCATTGAACACTCTGACTTGGAACAACCCGAACAACAGCTGTGCTGATGACACCTACCAGTACCATATTTACTTCGCTGATAGTTCGTCTGGTGATTTCAATTTGATCGCAACCATAACCGGTGCCGAGAACACCAGCTTTACCCACGTCAATGGCTCTTCGGTGGCGGGCTGCTACCAGATCACCGCGTTGGATTCATTGGGCAATGAAAGCGCATTTGTCACGGCCGTGTGCGGTGACAATTGTCCGTTGTATACCCTGCCGAACGTCTTCACCCCGAACGGCGATCGACAGAATGACCTCTTCGGCCCATTCCCATACCGGGGTGTCAAGTCCATCGATCTGGAGGTGTACAACCGGTGGGGAAAAGTCGTGTTCAAGACCACCGACCCTGACATTAACTGGAAGGGCACCTATATGGATTCCAGCGACCAGCTTGCAGATGGGGTGTATTACTACCTCTGCACCGTAACCTATATCCGCTTGGCCGGTAACGTGGTGGATCAGTTGAATGGTCATGTGCAGATCCTGGGAAGCAGCACACCGGCAAAGCTGAATTGATGTTCACGGGGATCGTGGAGGAAGTGGGTGGAGTGGTGTCCGTCACAAAAAGCGGGACGAATTTGGATCTGGTCATCGCGGCGCGATTCGCCCCGGAACTCCGGGTGGACCAAAGCGTTTCGCACAATGGTGTTTGCCTTACCGTAGTGAAGGTGCAACCTGATCAGTACATGGTTTCGGCTGTACAGGAGACCTTGGAACGAAGCAACATCGGGGCATTGAATGTCGGAGATCCCGTGAACTTGGAACGTTGCCTACGCTTGGGCGATCGCTTGGACGGACACATGGTCCAAGGCCATGTGGATACGGTTGTTCCTTGTATTGCGGTAAAGGACCTGGATGGTTCGCGATGGTTCACGTTCAAGTTGCCGGAGCAGGGCGAAATGCTGGTGGAAAAGGGCAGCATTTGCATCAACGGCGTAAGCTTGACCATAGCCGATTTGGCACAGGATTCGTTCAGCGTAGCAGTTATCCCCTACACCTTCGAGCACACCAACTTCCGAACACTTGTTCCCGGTGGAATTGTGAACATCGAATACGATGTGATCGGAAAGTATGTGCAGCGGATGTTGGCGCGGTGAGATCCTTACAACCGCACCAAGGGTACACGGAATACCGTGCGCGCCACTCTTACTTCTACCAGGTAATACCCACCGGAAAGCGCAGTGATGTCAAGGTCCATTTGGCGACCCTGGATCGGCTTGGAGAAGGACTGGACCAGCCTTCCCGCTCTGTCATGGATCCGGACTTCCGCAGGACCTTGCAAAGCGGTATCGAAATAGATCACGGCCTGACCACTGGTGGGGTTGGGGTACAACACCGGACGCGGATCACCGAACGCCCCAACCGGGACACGCGTTATGTTGGCCGGTTTGCTCAGCAGGTGCAGTTCAGGATCCACCACAACGGCCGAGGCTTGGAACGATAAAGGAAACTGGAAGGTCTGCACACGCGCCGTTTGATCCACCACGATGGTCGTGTCCAGTTCGCCGTTGCTGAATTCGATCGGAACGGGAAGTTCGAAAAGGTCCACGCTGGGGTGAGTAGGAAATTGTTCCAACTCCAGAAGCACTGTACCATCCAAGGACTGCGCCCATGTAACGGACCATTCCGGATAACCTTCACCAGTGTACCAATCTGCAAAGAATTCCGAGAGGTCCCGTCCGCTGGCCTGTTCCATGTGCGCAATGAACGCAGGTGTGCGGGCCGAACCGAAACGAAGCGCCGGGTCGTGGAGGTAATTGCGGCAACCGGCGAAGAAGGCGCTATCGCCGCAGACCCAACGCAGCATGTGCAGCAGGTATGCCCCTTTTACGTAGGTGAGCTCGGTGTTGAAGATCCGAGCCACCGTTGTGGTATCTATGCAGCGCACACTTCCATCGCGCCGTGAGGTGCCGATCGTGCGCCGCTCTTGACGCACCTGCATCCAATTTTCGGGTTGGAACTCTTCATAGCAGAGCATGGCCAAGTAAGTGGCAAAACCCTCATTCAACCAGATGTCCTCCCAACTTCCGCAGGTTACCGTGTTGCCGAACCATTGGTGGGCCAGTTCGTGTACTACCAATTCGAAGTAGAAGCCTCCCATAAAACTCATGGTCTGGTGCTCAATGCCACCCCCCCATAGAAATTGGGCATGGCCGTATTTCTCATCAGCAAAAGGGTAGGTGCCGAAGAGTTCACTGAACAATTGCATGGCTCCAATGGCTTGAGGGGTATTCTGCTGAGCGCTGTTCAACGACTCAGGAAATACGTAGTTGAGGATCTCCACTTCGGCATCTGGCAAGGGAACCAGCTCGCTGTACACAACATAGTTCGTCACCGCAACGCCGATGAGGTAATGTGCGATCGGGTAGCGATGCTTCCAATGGAACCGAACGTGATCCGCACCTACAGTATTTTCTTCGACCAACAAACCATTGCTCGCCACGCGTTGCCCCGTTGGCACGGTCACTACCACAGAAACGGAATCGGCCTTGTCGCCCAAGTCCTGTTTGCATGGCCACCAGTCTTTGGCTCCGTACGGTTCAGAAAGTGTCCAGAGGATCGGTGCGCCATTGTGCTGCGACTGAACGAAGGATCCAAAGCCGGTATTGGGCGGCACTCCGGCATAGTTTATCGTGAGTGAATCCCGCTCACCTTCCAACAGTTCCGTGGGCAGTTGGACGTTCAATTCGTCGCCCTGTTGTTCCCATGTTACGCCCCCTCCATCATGCGCGATGCCCGATACGGCCAATGTTCCCGAAAGGTCAAAGGTGATCGAGCTCAAGTCTTCCAAGGCCGTGAAATGGTGTGTTACCGAACCGGCGATCGCCCGTACGGACGGATCCAGGTCCAGCACGAAGCGGTGGTAGGTCAGGTCATACCCCCGGCCGGGCCCGCTCCGGTCTTTCGCCATCGGCAGGCGCGCTTCCTGTGCTGAAAGGTCATGGAGCAACTGCTTGTCGGAACAATGCTGCGCCGAAGCGACCAACGGGAAGAACAAGGAAAGCCACAGGGTCACACGCATCCGTTCTACGAAGTAACGAAGGATCCGTGGGTTTGGCGTGCCATGTATGATGGTCGCCGACCAGAATGGTCAATTCTCTTCAGAACGCCTCCTTCACGATCTGCCGCACCGCTTCGCTCTTGCCCATAGTATAGAAGTGTACACAGGGAGCGCCTTTTGAAATGAGGTCCTTGGTCTGCGCGATGCTCCATTCCACCCCCAATTGTTTAACATCCGCATCCGTCTTGCATTTCACAAGGCCTTTGGCAAAGGGTTGGGGAAGGTCGATGCCGAAGGTCTTTGGTATGAAGGCGATGTGCCGCATGGTCGTCAGCGGTTTGATCCCCGGTATGATGGGCACGTTGATGCCTTCCGCACGACAGAGTTCCACGAAGTTGAAGTACTTCGCGTTGTCGTAGAACATCTGGGTCACCAAGTACTCGGCACCGGCGTCCACTTTTCGTTTCAGGTAGGCGATGTCGGTGTTCAAGTTCAGTGCTTCGGCGTGTTTTTCCGGATAGCAGGCCGCGCCGATGCACAGGTCCGTTGGTGCCGCCTCTCGTTCCTCATCATGCAGGTACGAGCCCTTGTTCAGCCCGGTGATCTGTCGGATCAGATCATCCGCGTGCGCGTGGCCCTCGCGTTCTGGAATAAAGCTGCTCTCGCTTTTGATCGCATCGCCACGCAAGGCCAGGACATTGTCTATGCCCAAAAAGTTGAGCTCGATCAACGCGTCCTCGGTATCCTCCTTGGTGAAGCCGCCACAGATCAAGTGAGGTACCGTATCAATGTTGTATTTCGCCTTTATCATGGCGCAAATGCCAACGGTACCCGGTCGCTTTCGAACGCGGATCTTCTGGAGAAGGCCTTGTCCACGCTCCTTGTAGATCACCTCCTCGCGGTGGTAGGTAACGTTGATGAAGCTTGGCTTGAATTCCAACAACGGATCGATCCCCTCGTAGATCGAGTTGATGTCCTTGCCCTTTAGCGGGGGCAGGATCTCGAACGAAAGCAGGGTCTTTTTCGCGTTCTTGAGATGTTGAATGACTTTCATATGAACTTATAGGGGGCCTCGCTTTCAGAAGACGGGCGCAAAAGTAGAAAGGCTGCGCAGTTGCACAGCCTTTCCTTGGTAGTTATGGATCCTGTTATCGCAGAATGGTCACATGCCCGGTGTACTCACGGCCATCCTCAGGGATCTTGAACACGTAATAGTAGGTCCCGTCAGGTACATCGGTCGCGCGCCAGTTGTTCTTGTAGTTCGTTGCGTCGAAGACCGATTGGCCCCAACGGTTGAACACCGTAAGCTCGTTATTGTAGTACTGCCCGTTCTCGATCACGAAGGTTTCGTTGCCTCCACTGTTGTTCGGGGAAAAGACGTTGTACACGATCACCTCCGGAGGGCGGATCACGTAGGCGATCGCAGTGGTGTCGCTACACCCTTCCGCAGTGGTCACGATCAAGGTAACGGCGTAGGTGCCCGGCACATCGTACGTGTTTGAAATGTTCGTTCCGCTGCCGCTAATGGTGGAATCGCCCAAAAGATCAAGTATCCATGTGTACTGGACGATTTGGGAGCCATTGCCATTTGAGTCATCCGTGAACAACACAGAGGTGTTCGGTGGCTGAGGAGATGCCGGATCAGCATTGATGCCCGCAGTTGGTGTGTTACCAACCACGACCACATGGGGTGCTGAGGTTCCCGTACAACCGTCCACAGTGGAAACGGTGACTGTATACGTTCCAGAAAGTACTGATGTGCTCTGGTCGGTGTCACCGTTTGACCACAAGTAGCTGGCATAAGGTTGGTCCACCGTCAAGACCAACTCGTTACCGCTGCAACTCGCCGTTGGGCCTATGATCACAGGCATGGGAGCCGGGGCTTCCGAAACGGTAAATGTGTTCGAGAAGGTTGAACACGGACCGATGCTGGCCGTAACGAAGTAGGTACCTGCCGTTACATTGATCGTTTGGCCGAACGCGTTGTTGTTCCACGTGTAGGTATCGAAGCCCAAAGTGGCTTGGAGATTGGCCAAGGCAGTACCACAATACAACGTGTCTCCTGTAACGGCAACCGGCGGAAGAACGACCTCTTCAACGGTGACCTGTGTTTCATAAGCGCAGTTGAGGTAGAAAGCCGATACGGAGATCGTTTGGCTGCTGTCCAGAACAACGCTCGGTGAGGAACCTCCGTCACTGAAGAAGAAGAAATCGTATGCAGCTGGATCAAAGCTCAACGTGGTACTGCCGCCTTCGCAGAATTGGAGGTTGCCAGTGAATACAGGAGGTCCCGGATCCACATTTGTTACTGTGAAGGGCTGTGAAGTATTTGTACACCCTTGGTAAGCTCCGGTCACGGTGTACGTTCCAGCATCAACAGTGGTGCTGATGTCCGTGGAGTTATTGCTCCACAAGTAGCTTTCATAACCAGGGGAAGCTTCCAGCACCGGGAATGGTTCCCCGCAGAAGATGGCTTCTCCTACGATCTCCAATGGAGGTGGTGTGATCTCGAATACGGAAAAGGGGAGCGAAGCAAGTTGACATAGGTCTGTGCCTGCGGAGACGGTATAATCCCCCGGAGTGGATACCTGAATGCTTTGACCTGTTTGACCAGTGCTCCAAATGAAGTTATCAAAGACACCGTCCGCAGTGAGGGTGATCGGATTGCCCGTACAGAAAACCGTAGGGCCACTGATGGTAGGCGGCTCCGTGGGCGGAGGAACGATCTCAATAATGATGTCCACCGTGGTGGTCAAAGGTGGTACGCCATCGTCCGTTCCCGTGAATGTCACGATGTAGGTGCCCACGGCAGTAGGGGTGAACTGACCGGTCACTGAAGCAGCGATGCCGGCAACGTTGTTGGTCTCCACCCAATCCGGAATGCCTGGAGCAGTGCTGGTCGCTGTTGTGGTCTGGCCATTTTCTGGGCTTAGGAAAGTTACTTCCAAGGAGGCCGTCTGCCCTATACACGCTACCAAGGTGTCGCACAAATAAAGTCCAGTTGCGATCGGTGGAATGTTCTGCGTGCTGGTGCTCGTAGTGAAAAGGAAGAACTTGTTGTCCAACCAATCAACACCATCCGGGAGATCGAACGGACCGTCGTAGGCATTTCCGGGCTGGTCATTCCGCGTGAACTGGATAAAGTCCACTCCGTCCCCACGGTTGGCACCCACGGTGCTGGGTGTTCCACCGAATCCGTTCACGCCTTGGGACGCGCTGCCTGTGGTCCACTGCATATCCTTATAGCAAAAGCTCACGTTCTTGTCCGTACCGATAACGAGGTCGGTGCCGTCAGTTATGATCAATTGGAAGTTGTTCACCTTGTCCGTTTGCGAAGAGAAGTACCCAACATCGATCCAGTTCACGTACATGGCTGTTGGGGTGATCTTGTACAACACTTGTCCAATACCACGAGTGTCAATATCGGCCCAGAACGGAGCCACCATCTTGTTATTGGCATTCGGAAATCCAGTGGAACTGTAGGTTCCGAAGGCTTGCACAAAGGAGACGTTACCGTTGTTGTTGATGTAAACCGTGTTGTAGCTCTCGCCATACAAGTCAAAGCTGAACGGCAAGTTGATCAGGTCCGAAGAACCGTCATCATTGGGCTGCATGGCCAAGGTGTACGTGTCGTCCGGTTCCACCCAGCACCCGCAACTGTTGCCTCCACCGCGTTCTTCACCGCCGCGCAAGCTCGGCCGCGTACCATCCGGTACCGGAGCAAGTATCGGTTGCGCGCCTTCAGGCAGCGACCCATTGAGCTTTGCCGCATCGTAGTCGGCGGGGCTCATCATCACCGTTTGGGCAATGCCAGTAAAAGGAAGGCAGAGCGCCACTAGCACCGCGCAAAGGATAATTGAGGAGCGTTTCATTTCGAAAAGTGGGCTGTTAGCGGAATTGGTCATGGCTGATGCACTAATGGACCTTGCTTGAAGAGTCCCTTGCTTTATTGTATCCATCCTGTTGTTGGCTTGCAAACTTACGTTTTCCACGGTATCGCCGTGGGTCAATTCAATCGCACACGGGTCAACCACACCACTTTTCCCTCGGTCATGGTCCGGCCATCGTCCGTAACGGCCTCTACTGCTACCATGTACATGCCGTCTTCACACTTATCCCCGGTCCATGCTTCGCCATTGTTCGTGCTGAACACGAGTTGGTCATTCTTCATGGAGTACACCCTCACCATCATGCTCCGATAGCCTTCGCGAGCGAGCGTATAGGTGTCGTTCACCCCATCGCCATTGGGAGTGAAGGTATTGGGCATGAAGAGCTTGGGCAAGACAGCCATACTACGGTCCACTGCTAGCGCATCATCCGTTCCTTCGTCAATCGGGCTGATCGCATTTTCATCAACTGGGACCCGCGCAGGATTCGTGAGTACTTCCATCTGCACTTCATCCGTGAGCTTACGGATGATGCTTTCCACTTTTTCGGGGGCATTTACAACGGACGTGGCCGGTTCAGGCGCGCGGTCCAAAATGCTCGCATCAGTCGTTTCCGGTGGAAGCGGGATAATGGTCTCTCGTTGCTTGACCGGGTCACCGTCTACTGTTGCAGCGTGCTCGATGTTGGTATTTTGCAAAGAATTTCGTTCGGCACGGGGTGCAATTTTTCGCTCCTTGGATACCGTCTTCAATGTTTCTGCGGTTGTTAAAGGTTCAACACCCTCAACGTTGGCTGTGGGTTTGTTCACTTCTGGACCCCCAGCAATTGCCTGAATGATAGGTTCTGTGTTTGGTACAGCGAGTTCCACAATAGGCTCTCCTGCCACTTCCGTGGAAGGTTCCTTCGCCAAAAAGTAACCCATTACTCCGATCACAACCACTGCCGCACCGGCAGCTGCCCAGCCCATGGTTCCAATGGTGGAACTTGTTGCAACTCCATGGCCCAGCTGCGAACTGATGCCCTGCCATACGGAGGGGTCCACCATGCTCTCATGGCTTTGGAAACGTTCCTTGAACAAGTCTCCAACCCCATCTGTTCCGGCGGAGTTCATGGCCATCTGCTCTTGGATCCCGGACCAAATAGCCGGGTCCACCGGACTTTCATGTCCCTGGAACCGTTCGCTGAACAAGCTGTTCATGCCCTCTTTCATTCGTTGTGTCCGTATTGGGCCGCAGCTTCCTTCGGCAATAGCTTTCGTAGGTAGGCCCGCGCTTTCATGAACTGCGATTTCGAAGTGTTCTCAGAGATGCCCAGCATTTCAGCTATGTCCTTGTGAGGATACCCTTCAATGGCGAACAAGTTGAACACTGTACGGTAGCCGGTAGGTAGCGACTGGATCAGGTCCATGAGCTCGTCCGTCGTCATGCCGCTCAATACATGCTCGTCCTCGCTGTGCAAATGCTCGGCAACAGTAAGGTCCACGCTATGGTCATATGGTTTGTTCCGGCGAATGTGGTCCAATGCGGTATTGACCATGGTTCGTGCGATCCAGCCTCCCAAGGGGCCATCACCGCGGTAGTGGTCCATCTTCTGGAACACCTTAACAAAGCCATCTTGCAGGATATCCTGCGCCTGGTCCCTATTGTGTGCATACCGCATGCAAATGCTCATCATTTTTCGCGCAAACTGCTGATAAAGCGCCTTTTGTATGACCGGATCGCCTTTGACGCAACCTGCTGCGAGTTGTTCATCCGTAAGGGCCATCCGGGTTGTATGATGCGATCCCATGGGAGAAAGTTGCCTGTAGATGGCTGATCTGGCGCTTTGACGGTGCGAATGGTTTACGCTGAGCGCCGAACCCATTGCAAGGTAAGGCAATTCCATAGACCCCTTGCTAACCGTTACCTTCGCGAACTTTTTCGACCCAAGGCTCCGCCTTTTCCATGGAAAACATTCGCAATTTCTGCATCATCGCCCACATCGACCACGGTAAGAGCACCTTGGCCGACCGTCTACTGCACATGACCGGCACCATTGCCGATCGTGATATGCAGAAGCAGAACCTGGACGATATGGACCTGGAACGCGAGCGCGGCATAACCATCAAAAGCAAGGCGATCCAGATGGACTACACCCTCAACGGGCAGAAGTACATCCTGAACCTGATCGACACGCCGGGCCACGTTGACTTTTCCTACGAGGTGAGCCGTTCCATCGCCGCATGCGAGGGTGCTTTGCTCATTGTGGATGCCACACAAGGGATCCAAGCACAGACCATCAGCAACCTCTATCTCGCTTTGGAGCATGATCTGGAGATCATCCCGGTGCTCAATAAGATGGACCTCCCAAGTGCCAATCCGGAAGAAGTGAAGGACCAGATCGTGGACCTGATCGGCTGCAAACTGGAAGACATCCTGAGCGCCAGCGGTAAGACAGGTGCTGGTGTGGACAAGATCTTGGAAGCCGTCGTAGAGCGCGTGCCCGCACCCAAAGGTGACCCTGCCGCCCCGTTGCAAGCATTGATCTTCGACAGCGTCTTCAATCCGTTCCGTGGGATCATCGCCTATTTCAGAGTGATGAACGGTGTGCTGAAGAAAGGGGATAAAGTGAAATTCTTCAACACCGGCGTGGTGTACGATGCCGATGAGGTGGGCTGTTTGAAGATGGAGATCAAGCCCCAACCCGAGGTGCGTGCTGGAGATGTGGGTTATATCATCAGCGGCATCAAGACCGCTAGCGAGGTGAAGGTGGGAGACACGATCACCCACCGGGATCGCCCCTGCGCCGAAGGGATCAAAGGGTTCGAGGATGTGAAGCCCATGGTGTGGGCCGGCATTTTTCCGGTGGATACCGACGAATATGAAGAGTTGCGTGATGCTATGGAGAAGCTCCAGCTCAATGACGCCAGCTTGACCTGGACCCCTGAAAGTAGTGCGGCATTGGGTTTCGGGTTCCGTTGCGGTTTTCTTGGTTTGCTCCACATGGAGATCATCCAAGAGCGGTTGGAACGTGAATTCAACATGACCGTGATCACTACCGTGCCGAACGTGGGCTACATCGTCACGAAAACGGATGGCGAAGTGATCAATGTGCACAATCCGAGCGAATTGCCTCCGGTTATGCACATCGATAATATCCAAGAGCCCTACATCAAGGCGCAAGTGATCACCAAGGCCGAATACACGGGTTCCATCATGACGCTCTGCATCGAGAAGCGCGGGATGCTCACCGGACAGAACTATCTCACGACGGACCGTGTAGAACTCACTTTCGAATTGCCGCTCGGTGAAGT
>Ga0073900_10000868_pt1 | contig 17701 bp, 14 predicted proteins | sample KloWWTmetKNB5Kit_FD_66666 | JGI IMG/M metagenome (GOLD analysis project Ga0073900, IMG submission 66666) | Active sludge microbial communities from Klosterneuburg, Austria, studying microevolution and ecology of nitrifiers - Klosterneuburg... | ecosystem: Engineered > WWTP > Aerobic digester >...
CTACAGATTCGCGATACGACTGAGGAACTAGGCTAACCGCCCACCTCGATCCTGCCGAGCCAGACTCTTTTCCCATGGGGGACGGTTGAGAGGGTGACTGTTCCAAGAACGACGCGGGTGGGTGTCTCTAACGCCCGCCTAGGGGTGCCCCTTCGGTTTGACCGGCTCAGGTGCAGTGGGGAGGGGGAGCCGCACATCCGATCCTGAAAAATGCCCGCCGATCAACGTGCCTTCCTCGAAATATAAGTAGCGGTGTTTCACGACCGCCGGACTTTCCCAATCTTCGAAAATCCATTCTTCACGCCGCAATCCGTCGCTGGTGTGCGTCACATTCATCGTATTCGGGGATCCCCAGGACTCGAGGACCTGTTTACGGTCCATGCCGACCATCACGCGGTGGCTTTCGATGTGTTTCGAGAAGTCCGGATCCAGCCAGCCCGGCACGAAACGAAACGCGATCAGGGCGACCACGAATAATCCAAGGAACGTATAGATAATGATCCGGACCGGCCGCTGGCGGATGAACGGCGTCGGTTCCACCGCCGGGGGGAGGGACGAAACGGGAGCTGCAGAGGTCGTCTGATCGGTCACAATGATCCTTCCGTCATCGAATGGGCAAGACTGGTCGCAGTGCTCCTGCATGCTAAACAATCGTTTTTCGGTCCGTCAAGGGAGGGGGAACCATCTGGCGCAAGAACCACCCTTTCTGGCCCCTTTGGGGAGACCTGCTATGCTTGAAGGAGGTCTGTTGGAGGGCATACGATGAGGATATGGCTCTGCACGAGGGGGCGATGTCGGGATTGGGTGGTGATGATGGGCTTCTGCTTGCTGTGCCAGGGCGGGGGTATGGCACAGGCAGGGCCGCTTTATGTGTACACCGACGGGCAGGGCCAAGCCGTCTTGACGGACAATCTGCAGCAAGTGCCGGCGGAGTTTCGCGGCCGCGTGCGGACAATGGCCAACGGGGAGGTGCCTGGAAGCGGTGCGCAGCCGGCCAGTGATGGGACCACCCTCAGCAGGTCCGCGGCCTCTCAAGGGGTGATCGGCGATATTCTTACCCTCGTGGCGGCGAAGGTTGGATCGCGGCAAATCAAGGGGTTCACAGCCTATCAAACCGCCGTAGTCATGGTCGCCGGCTTCTGCGGATTGACGCTGCTTGTGTTGATCTTTCTCAGTTCGAATCCCGCCGTACGGCTGCTCTGCAAATGTTCTCTGGTGCTGGTCGGTGTCGCGGCGGTCTATCATTTTGCCGTGGTAGGGTCATCCCCGATCGGGATCATCGCCGGCGCCTCTCAGCCGGGTTCGGAGCAGCAGGCCATGGACAATGTGATGGGGAAGATGAAGAGCAAGACCGAGCACAGTTATCGTACACAAGATGCCCGCACGGCCAGCCAGTTAGAGCAGATCGAACCGTCCGCCCCGTAACTCACCGCCGGCAGGGTGACGGTTCATGCGATACCATAAATGTGTCATCCGGTCGATGTTCGCGGTGAGGCGTGAGCGAGCAGAGCTGCTCGGACCGACTCAATCGGCGTATTTCGGCAGCGGAATCTTTTTCACAGTCGGCGGCGGCGGCGGCTGTTGTGCGAAGGCCTTGGAGTAGGGGTTGAGGACCGGTTCGTGGGTATTGCGCTGGCGAAGCTTCACCAGCGGAAGACTCTGAGTACTGATTTCGAGACGGTCGATCGGAGCTTTAACCGTCAAGGGTTCGGGCAGTCCCTGCAGGGCAAACATTTGGAAGGTGAGTGACCAATCCAGTGCTTCCTTCCCCTTTTCCCGCACAAGAAAACGCGCCTCAGGAGAGGGACTCCCAGAAAAAAAGAGCAGCATGATGTTGGATCGGAAGACCGGCGCCGCCGCCTCTTCTGAAGGTTTGAACTCCGGCACAAGTTGGGGAATCTTGCTCAAGGAGACCGGTGGCGTGAATTCGATATCAACGAGACGCACAAACAGCGGCCGTTGGTCGTTGTGGTCGTTCGGGTCGAAGGTATAGCTGAATGAATAGCGCACGTCGATGCCCTCACGCTTGAAGGTGTAGACATCTTCTCCGTTTTCCGGCGAGACGACCTTCTTGAAGTACTGATCCCAATCGTTGATCGGGTAATACGTGAAGACGCGCAGCGCGGACTTGCGGTCACGGACCGCCTGTGGCAAGCCCAGCTTTTCGTGCAGTTCGGTCTGGGTGAGTCCGAGGTAGCCGTCGTCGAAATAGGGGCCTGCCCACAGGGGATCGAGCCCCGACAGGGCGATACTGATGCAGCATACGCAAAGGGCCAACAGGCGGGAGACTGTCTGATGCGCCATAGGATTGTCTCAGGCTCGGGCAGACAATGGTGGGCATCGTATCGGCCAGGGTAGTCAATGTCAAGGCAGAGTCTTTGCAACAGCTTGCTGAAAAAAGTCCGTTCCCGATATGATGGCCGTTCCATTGCCAGCCATTGACGCAGTCGGTACACACCCGACGCCCGATGGCAGAAAGACATAGGTAGTCATGCCGGTACATGAAGTTCGAGACCTCCTGCGAGAACGCATCCTCATCCTGGACGGTGCCATGGGCACCATGATTCAGCGTTATAAGCTGGACGAAGCCGCGTTTCGCGGAGAGCGTTTTCGAAACTGGAACAAAGATCTCAAGGGACACAACGACCTCCTGAATGTGACCCGGCCGGATGTCATTGAAGCCATTCACCGGCAGTACCTTGAAGCCGGGGCGGATATCATCGAGACCAATACGTTTAACTCGCAGTCCGTGTCGTTGGCCGATTACGGCATGGACGACCTGGGATATGAGTTGTCGAAAGCCGGAGCCGAATGCGCCAAGCGAGCCGTGGCACAGGTCGTCGCGGCGCAGCCCGCGCGGCGCTGTTTCGTAGCGGGGGCGATCGGCCCCACCACCAAAACCTCCTCTGTCTCGACCGATTCGAACGATGCGGCGGCACGCGGGACGACGTATCCCGACTTGGTGCGAGCCTATGGCGAGCAGGTGCGCGGGTTGCTGGATGGCGGCGTGGATCTGCTCCTGGTCGAGACGATTTTCGACACGCTCAACGCCAAGGCGGCATTTTTTGCTATTCAACAGCTGTTTGCGGAAGGGGCCAGGCAGGTGCCGATCATGGCCTCGGTTACCTTCATTCAAGCCGGGAGCAATCGCGGGTTTTCAGGGCAGACGGTCGAAGGATTCTGGAATTCCATCTCGCATGTGCCGCTGCTCAGCGTCGGTATGAACTGCGCATTGGGGCCGAAGGAAATGCGTCCCCTGATCGAAGAACTCTCGCAGATCGCGCCGATTTTTGTGAGTAGCCATCCGAATGCCGGATTGCCGAATCCGTTGCTGCCGACAGGGTTTCCCGAAACGCCGGACTCCTTGGCGCCGCAGTTGCGTGAGTGGGCCCAGAACGGTTGGTTGAATATCGTCGGCGGCTGTTGCGGGACGACGCCTGACCATATCCGCTCCATCGCGCTGGCCGTGAACGGCGTGACGCCGCGGCATCCGTCCAAGGTCGAGTCCTATTTGCGCCTGAGCGGCCTGGAAGCCTTGACGGTACGGCCTGAGTCCAACTTCGTCAATGTCGGGGAGCGTACCAATATTACCGGCTCACCGGCCTTTTCGAAGCTCATCCTGGCCGGTGACTATGACAAGGCGCTGACCGTCGCGCGTCAGCAGGTGGAGGGCGGGGCGCAGGTCATCGACATCAATATGGACGAGGGTATGTTGGATTCCAAAGCGGCGATGCAGAAGTTTCTGCGGCTGCTGGCGGCGGAGTCGGACATTGCCCGCGTGCCGATCATGGTGGACAGCTCCAAGTGGGAGGTCATCGAAGAAGGCCTTCGCAACCTGCAGGGGAAGGGCATCGTCAATTCCATCAGCCTGAAGGAAGGCGAGGCGAAGTTTCTCGAGCAGGCGCGGCTCATCCGCCGGTACGGGGCGGCCATCGTGGTCATGGCGTTCGATGAACGGGGCCAGGCCGACTCGGTGGCGCGACGGATCGAGATTTGTGAGCGGTCCTATCGCTTACTGACGGAACAGGTTGGAGTGCCGCCGCAGGATATTATTTTCGATCCCAACATCCTCACGGTTGCGACCGGCCTTGAAGAACACAACAACTACGCGGTCGATTTCATCGAAGCCACCCGTTGGATCAAGCAGCACTTGCCGCTGGCGAAGGTCAGCGGCGGCGTCAGCAATATTTCGTTCTCGTTCCGCGGCAATAACGTTGTGCGCGAGGCGATGCATGCCGCGTTCCTCTACCATGCCATTCAGGCCGGTCTCGATATGGGTATCGTCAATGCGGGACAGCTGGCTGTGTATGAGGAGATTCCCAAAGATCTGCTGACGCTGGTCGAGGACGTGTTGTTGAATCGACGGCCGGACGCCACGGAGCGGCTGGTGACCTTTGCCGATACGGTCAAGCAGAAGGGCAAGACGGCGGTCAAGGACGATGAGTGGCGCACGAGACCGGTCGAGGAGCGCCTGGCTCATGCGCTCGTGAAGGGTCTGACGGATTACATCGATCAGGATGTGGAGGAAGCGCGGCAAAAATCCACCCGGCCGCTCGACGTGATCGAGGGTCCGTTGATGGCCGGGATGAACATCGTGGGCGATCTGTTCGGATCGGGAAAAATGTTTTTGCCCCAAGTCGTGAAGAGTGCTCGAGTCATGAAGAAGGCCGTGGCCTATCTCATGCCGTTTATGGAAGCGGAAAAATTACGCTTGGGCACCTCACGGGCGAACGGCAAGGTGCTGCTCGCGACGGTCAAGGGCGATGTGCACGATATCGGCAAGAACATCGTGGGCGTGGTGTTGGGATGCAACAACTATGAAGTCATCGATCTTGGCGTGATGGTGTCTTGCGAAAAGATTTTGGCGACGGCCCGCGAGCAACAGGTGGATATGGTCGGCCTCAGCGGGTTGATCACCCCCTCGTTGGATGAAATGGTGCATGTGGCCAAGGAGATGACGCGGCAAGGATTCACGATGCCGTTGCTCATCGGCGGGGCCACCACCAGCAAAGCGCACACGGCGGTGAAGATTGCGCCCTCCTACGGTCATGCGACGGTGCATGTGCTCGACGCATCGCGGGCCGTCGGTGTCGTGGGGAGTTTGATCAATGACGAGCAGCGGGGGAGTTTCTCGGCCGGTGTTCGCGCCGACTACGATCGCATCCGTCAGGCGCATCAGGATCGTGGCTCGAAGACCCTGCGCAGCCTGGAAGAAGCTCGGAAGCGCAGGCTGGCGACCGAGTGGGCCACGGTCGATATTCCAACGCCGTCGTTCATCGGCCTGCGTCAGATCGATCGGATGCCCTTGCGGGAGTTGGTGCCGTACATCGATTGGTCGCCGTTTTTTCATACGTGGGAGTTGCGCGGCCGGTATCCGTCGATTCTGGACGATGCAACGGTGGGGCCGAAGGCCAAGGAACTGCTGGCCGATGCGCAGGCCTTATTGGAAGAAATCATCCAGGGTGATCTGCTGACGGCCCGCGGCGTCTACGGATTTTTTCCAGCCAATAGCACGGGTGATGATATTCAGCTGTATCGGGATCAGGATCGGCGTGAGGTGCTCGCCACCTTCCACACGCTCCGGCAACAGATGGAGAAGCCGGCCGATCAGTTCAACCTCGCGCTTGCGGACTATGTTGCGCCCAAGGACTCGGGACGTGCCGACTACGTGGGGGCATTTGTGGTCACGGCCGGCATCGGCGTGCCGGCGCTCTGTGCGAAGTACGAGAATGACCATGACGATTACAATTCCATCATGGTCAAGGCCCTGGCGGATCGGCTGGCGGAGGCCTTTGCTGAATGGCTCCATCAGCAGGCGCGGGTCGAATGGGGATATGGCAAGACCGAAGTGCTGACAACTGAGGACATGATTCGCGAGCGGTACCGCGGGATCCGTCCGGCTCCGGGTTATCCGGCTTGTCCGGATCACACGGAGAAGCGAACGCTCTTTGATCTCCTCAAGGCCGAGGCTCAGTCGGGGGTGACGCTGACCGAATCCTATGCCATGCTGCCTGCCGCTGCGGTCAGCGGCTTGTATTTTGCGCATCCGGAGGCGAAGTATTTCGCCGTGGGCAAGATCAATCGCGATCAGGTGGAGGATTATGCCACGCGCAAGAACCTGCCGGTCGGCGAAGTGGAACGGTGGTTGTCTCCCAATCTGAACTACGATGCGTAATTGCGAAGAACCGAAGGCAGATAGCTTGTGGCGGGCAGAAGGGACGAGGAAGGATCCGGCCTCTAGGCTATCAGCCATCAGCCATACGCTCTTCTGCGTGAATCAGTTTTTGACGGCTTCAAGGGGCGAGGGAAGAGTCGGGGAGACGGGTATGCCTGCGGTCACACTTGTGAGTGCGGTCTTAAGCCAGTGATAGCGTTCCTCCGCCCAGGTATTGAAGTCTTCTGAATTCTCAAACACCAGTTCCCAGGCTTTGGCGGCATCCAACAGTAAGAGCTGGTGCGGCTGATTCTGTCCCGGGAAATACACCACCAGCACCGCCGATTTGCCGGTGAGGCTGATATCCGTAAAGACGTGGATCATGGCGGCGGCGGGGAGCGGGACATCGCGCGTGGCGGCCTCGACCAGCGGTTGATACAGACGATGGAGCAAGTGCGTGGTGTCCTCATAGGGGCAGGCGGTTCGCAGGAGCCGCGGATTGGGTTTGTCACCGAACAGATTATCGGTCAGATAGGTGGCGGCTTCCCACGTCGGCATCATGCCGGACGAGGCGAGGTTCTCGCACAGGTAGGCGATCCAATTACGGGATGTGTGGGTCATAACACCTCCCCCTGGTCCTGGGTGATGATCCGGTGCCGGGAGGTAGAGAGCCAAGTCGGATCGGAAAATTGATTGTAAATGCGTGTAATCTCGTCCATCGAATCGAAGAAGATATCCAGCAGCTCCGGATCGAAGTGGGTACCTCGCTCGTTGAGCATCAGCTCCTTTGCGTGATCGAAATCATACGCCGGCTTGTAGACGCGCTGGGTGGTCAAGGCATCGAAGTTATCGGCGATGGCGGTGATCCGACCCTCGAGCGGAATCGTGTCGCCTTTCAGTCCGCGCGGGTAGCCGGTGCCGTCGAAGCGCTCGTGGTGGGTCCAGGCGATGAGGGCGGCGATCTTCAAGAGCTCCGAATCCGACCCGGCCAGAATTCTATAGCCGATTTCCGTATGTTGAGTGATCACCTTGAATTCTTCGGGTGTGAACTTGCCGGGCTTGAGCAGCACATGGTCGGGGGTGCCGATCTTGCCGATGTCGTGCATGGGGCTGGCGGTCCGGATCAGGTCACAGCGGTCCGGCGAAAGCCCGTAGCGACGCGCCAGCAGTTCGCAGTACTGGCTCATGCGTTGAATATGCTGCGCGGTTGAACTATCGCGGTATTCGGCGGCGATGGCGAGCCGTTGAATGGTTTCTTCACGGGAAAGGCGTAATTCCTTCTCGCTCCGTTCCAGCCACTCCAGTGCCTGCTGAAGCGCAATCGTCCTGGTCCGGACGACTTCCTCCAGATTCTCCCGATGCATGGCGTTTTCGATCTCCAGCCTGCGCCGTCGCAAGGCGTTTGCCACGTTAATCAGGACTTCGTTCGCCTCGAAGGGTTTGATGACGTAGCCGAACGCACCCATGTCCAAGGCGGCGTTCGCGAGAACGGGGCTGTCGAGGCCCGTAATCATGATAACGGCGGTCGTGGGATATTGGGTCAGGATGTGGCGAATGAGATCCATGCCGGACTCGCCCGGCATGTTCACATCGCACAGTACCAGAGCGTAGTCGCCGGTCTCCATCCGCTGCCTGGCCTCACGGGCCTCCCCTGCCAGGGCTACTTTGTAGCCATGGGGTTCGAGCAGGTAGCCGAGCAGTCGGCGGATAGGCTCCTCATCATCCACAATCAGGATATTGCGGTTTTCCAGGATGGCTTGTTGGGTGGTGACTTCGGTGACGCTGGAAAGGCTCATAAGACTCGCCGGGTTAAGGTCATTATGGTGGTAGCTCAGGGATAGAGTCAGTATCGGTCGTTGCCTGTAAAGTCTGAAGTGCGTGATTGAATTCAGGAGGTTTGCACCTTTTATGCCATCTACGCTGCTGTGGGACTTGTCCTTCGGTGACGCTCGCCGGTCGCTGTATAGATGCTGAGAACTGTTGTCATCATGGAACGGAATGCGCGGGGAAACCCTGTCAGGCCGTTGGAGCGAGCTGTCAAGTCTGACGCTGATCCGTTGGGTTTCGAGTCTCCGGGGTTTCTTTCGGTCGCTGGAGCCTGTGCTATGAGGCTAAATTATACAGGGGGCTTCGTTGATTACCAGCTGAAACGCCGTTTGAGAAAACGACGATTTGTCGCGCGGTCGGATTTGCTCTTTGAGGTCCTGTTCACTATAATCCGCTCCTTTGGATTGGCTGTGCAGGAAGGAGTGCGACTCAATGGGGAGCGGAGCAGGGCTCGGTCGAATCGATGGCCGTCGGAGGGATCAAATCCGACCGGTCAAGGTCACGCGCGGTTTTACAAAACATGCCGAAGGCTCCGTCCTGATCGAAATGGGGGACACGAAGGTCATCTGCACGGCGTCGATTGAAGAAAAGGTGCCACCGTTTCTGAAGGGAAAAGGCACCGGCTGGGTCACCGCCGAATATGCCATGCTGCCTCGGGCTACGCACGATCGTTCACCCCGGGAATCCGTCAAGGGCAAGCAGGGCGGCCGCACACTGGAGATTCAGCGGTTGGTCGGACGCGCCCTCCGTGCCGTGATTGATACGGGTCGCCTGGGCGAACGCACCATCTGGATCGATTGTGATGTGATTCAGGCCGACGGAGGAACCCGCACCGCATCTATTACCGGCTCATTTATTGCTCTCGCGGATGCCGTCGCAGTGCTCAGAAAGAAGGAGCTGATCAAGGTCAATCCGTTGACCGACTACCTGGCGGCCATCAGCATCGGCAAGGTCGGGGGGCAGGTCATGGTCGATCTGGCCTATGAAGAAGACTCGCATGCCGAGGTGGATTTGAATCTGGTGATGACCGGCGCCGGACAATATGTCGAAGTACAGGGAACGGCTGAAAAAACGCCGTTCAATAAAAAAGACATGGATGAGTTTCTGGATCTCGGGTGGGGAGCGATCCGCGAATTGGTCGAGTTGCAAAAATCGTTGATCGGTTCGCTGAGCTAACCATGCAGATTGTGCTGGCAACCAGGAATCAACATAAGAAGCAGGAGCTGGTTGCCCTGTTAGGCGGCATGGATATTTCCATCCGGACACTCGATGAGTTTCCCGACGCTCCCGATGTGGTTGAAGACGGCGAGACCTGTGAAGCCAACGCGATGAAAAAAGCCGTCGAAATTGCCCGATACACGGGGTTGCCCGCAGTGGCCGATGATACCGGGCTGGAAGTCGATGCCCTTGGCGGTCGCCCGGGTGTTTTTGCGGCACGGTACGCCGGGGAACAGGCCACCTACGAAGACAATTGCCGGAAGTTATTGCACGAGCTGCAGGGCGTGCCTGCCGAACAGCGAGGAGCTCGCTTTGTGACCGTGGCGGCGATTGCGTTTCCTGCCGGCAAGACGCTCTCGACCAAGGGAGTGCTCGAAGGAATGATTGCCGAAGAGGCGGTGGGCTCCCGTGGCTTCGGGTATGACCCGGTCTTCGTCCTGCCGGAGTATCATCAGACGCTGGCTCAGTTGTCGCCGGATGTGAAAAATCGAATCAGCCATCGGGCCCGTGCCTTTACTCAGGCCAAGACTCTGCTCGCGCAGATGATGGCGGAACAGAACTCAGTCGGGGCGTAGCGCAGCTCGGTAGCGCGCCTGGTTTGGGACCAGGATGTCGGAGGTTCAAATCCTCTCGCCCCGACCAAATACACCTGCAGCATCCCGCCCGTAGATCAGTCGTCTCATAGTTCAGGCGGATAGAAGCAGCAGCCTGTTACGCAGACCAACGGGGATTAGCCAAGTCAGTGATGACAGGGTTAATCCCCTTGTCATTTGAGGCGCTGTCCACTTGTAGTGATTCAGTGCGCGTCGTTGCGCGCTGTCGATTCTCCTCTCGATGAGTCTGTCTGTGTAACTCCGTAACAACGCGATGTCAGTACGAGTGCTCGTGCGCTCGTGGCTGCGACGGTTTTACGGAGGATGGGGTTTATGAGACGATCTTTAGAATGTCTTTGAGAAGAATGAACAGATGTAACGGATCGCTGGGTGAAGGGAGGAAATTTGAGCTTCCCCCGATTTCCTCATTCTCCCACTTATGGAAGTGTCTGTGAAATCGAGGGAAGCTCAACCTATGTAGACAATACGCCCACTAATAAGTCCGATCCCATGGGGTTGTACGGTCCTGCGGGAGCAGCTGGCGCAGCTGCATTCAGCTTCGGATTCCAGTTTGTCGGGAATTACTTGCAGGCGGGTGATATCTCGCGAAGTTTCCGCTGCGTCAACTGGGTAGACGTTGGCATATCGGCTGTCTTTTGAGCTATTGGGCCGGGGATATTATGGGCAAATTGTGCGTGGTCAACTGGGGCCCCTATGGCATTAGTTATGGAGGGAACGCGGCCATGTACTTCATGACGTCGTTGCCACTAAGCACTATCACAAAAATAGCTGCACCTGATTATAGGTTGGGTACCAAGTGCGAGTGCCAGGGATTGGGAACCGTTGGGCTGGCGAGTAAGTTCATTCAATTCTGAGAGCAATGATCACGAAGAAACCGGTTTCCAGTGAGTGTTGATGTGATTGGCATACTCGGTATCGTGGGCCTGTTTATTGCCATTGCTGTACCGGTGTACTGGTGGGAACGTCCACTCCTTCGCGTTGTTCCATTCCTATATGCAACAATGTTTTCCGTCCTCTGGTTCGGTGGCACGGCTGAATCCTATGCGAAAATGGCATTGAATGTTCTGGTGATAAACGTTGTAACAGGGGCATTGTTATTCTTTGCATGGCTTGAAGCTCGAAAATAAATCCCACACAGTTTTGATTTTAATCTGCGACGAAATCGCACAGGGCTACGGCTGCGATCCCGCCAGTCAGGTCACGAATATCCTGCATCAACTCACGGCCACCAGCATGCCCATCAACAAAGCCGACTACGTCTATAACCCGGTCGGCAATCGGACGAGTCTCACGGACAGAAGAGGCGCCCAGGCCTTCGGCTACGATCAGCTGGATCGACTGACCAGTGCCAGCCATCCCTTGCTGCTGGATCCACAGGCCTTTGCCTATGATGCGGTGGGGAACAGAACGACAGGCAGGACGGTGGTCAACCAAGGGAATCAACTCACCGCGGATGCGAACTTTGCGTATCAATACGATGACAATGGCAATCTGACGAGGAAGACGCTCCTCGCCACCGGCAACTATACGCACTACACGTATGATGCGGAGAACCGGCTGACGCAGGTGCAGGAGTTCGCCGCTGGCAATCCAACGGCGATTACGACCAGCAGCTATCGCTACGACGGGTTAGGGAGACGGATTGAAAAGGTCGCCAACGGGCAGACCAAGCGCTACATCTACGACGGCGAAGATATTCTGCTGGAGTACGACGGCAGCAATGTCCTGCAAGCGCGCTACACGCATGGGCCGGGGATTGACGAGCCGATTGCGGTGACCAAAGGTGCGACCACCTTTTTCTACCACCAAGATGGATTGGGAAGCGTAACCGATCTCACCGATTCGGCAGGAGCCACAGCCAAGAGTTACAGCTACGACGCGTATGGCAACATTCTGGACTCGCCCGGCACGGTGGACCAGCCGTATACGTATACCGGGCGGGAGTTGGACCAAGAGACGGGGCTCTCTTATTACAGAGCACGCACCTATGACTCTGCAGTCGGGCGCTTCATCCAGAAAGATCCAATCGGTCTAAGGGGAGGGCTCAACGTTTATGAGTATACGCAGAGCAGTCCCACCAATCTCAGCGATCCGTTAGGAAACTGTCCTTGGTGCGTAGCCGGAGCCCTTGCAGGGCTGACGGATCTGTCCACTCAGTTGCTGATGAATGGATTCCGCATCGAATGCGTCAGTTGGACTCAGGTTGGTCTTTCAGCATTGGGTGGTGCTGCGGGAGTGGGAATTGCGCAGAAGTTTGCTCAGGTGAGCACGGTGGTTGGCGGAGCCAGTCGACCAACATATCGCTTCTTTAAAGCAAAGAATGTTGGGCGAATTGAATCGCATCCAATTCGAGCCTCTGCGCCAGATTGGGCGACCTATCCGCATTGGCACCTTGATGGGTTTGACGGAGCCTTCCGGAAATACCATTTGCCCCTCATTGAGCCGCTTGCGGCAGGAGTTTCAGCGGCCATCAATCTCTCAAAAGACGATTGTGGATGTTCTGCCCAATGACCGACCATCTCACAACGATGATCAAGAACGTCGTAGGGCATCACAACGTTCGAGAGACGGATGTGTCAACTGTTGTTAATGTTCATGGCGGATGGTTCTCCTCACTATTTGGCAAACTCGAGAAGGGAAAGGCTGCGCTACTGGCCGCGTTTCGGCAGCGCTACACGTATGCCTATCTCTGGGTTGATGACTGGAATGCCGATCTGGTTAAAGAGATTAAGGGTGAGTGGGAACCAGCAAGAGACAACCTGTTTCGCGTTCCGCAAAACCAAACCATCGGGAGCCTCTACGAGAAATTGTATCAGGGAAAATGGCAAATATTCTTCTCTGATCGGCCGCTTGAACTCAGCTATGATTATGCGTCATTTGCTAAAGATCCTAGCGATGTGGAACTACTGCTTGCGCGAAGCGGAGCGCAAGTTGTAGTTGTGTCTTGGCTCGATGACGCCGAATGGTTTGTCGGGTGGCAGCCTTCTACGCGTACGACTCCATCAGTCTCGTGACGAGTTACAGCTATGATCTCGCCAGTCAGGTGACCAATATCCTCCACCAGCTCACGGCCACCAGCACCCAGATCAACAAAGCCGACTACGTCTACAACCCGGTCGGCAATCGCACGAGTCTGACGGATCGAAGAGGGAATCAGGCGTTCGGGTATGATCAGCTGGATCGACTCACCAGTGCCAGCCATCCCTTACTGCTGGATCCACAGGCCTTTGCCTATGATGCCGTGGGAAATCGGACGACAGGCGCCGCTGGTTTAGCAGGTTCAGCCGGGCCTAACTTGTTTGGCACTGCCATTGGGCTAGCAACAGGATTTTAAATTGAGCACACATAAACTAAGGCGTCAGAAGCAGGAACTTATTATTTGGGCTCTTCTGGTTCTCTCGTATGGCGTGGCGTGTTTAATTCTATTGTTCGGTTTTTTGTACGACGTTTCGCGCACACCGGAGAGGTTGCTAGCTACTTCGGGATTCGTGGTTGGTGGACTACTCGCGTTATATGCGATGTTGTTGTCCGCTCTAAGCAAGGTTCAGGAGGAACCTGAAAAAACGAAAACACGAGCTCGTTTAAAAGTTGCTTTAGGATTGCTCCTGTTCGTTTGCGCGATCCATTTATTGGCGTTGCTCCTGAAATATTCCGAAGTCATTCAGTGATTACAGCTCCGATCTGCCTGCCAGGTGAGCAACATCTTGCACCAGCTCACGGCCACCAGTACGCCCATGAACCAGGCCGACTACGTCTATAACCCGGTCGGCAATCGCACCAGCCTGACGGATCGCAGAGGAAATCAGGCCTTCGGGTATGATCAGATGGATCGACTCACCAGCGCCAGCCATCCCTTGCTGCTGGACCCCCAGGCCTTTGCCTATGCTCCGGTGGGGAACCGGACGACAGGCGGGACGGTGGGCAACACCGGCAATCAACTCACGGCGGACGCGAACTTTGCGCATCAATATGATGATAATGGCAATTTGACCAGAAGGAAGAAGCGGCCACGCTTGTTTGGAGCGCATGTCTCCGTTCTTCAGTGGCGCCTCGCGGGTTCTGTCTGTGCGGCGGTACGCCGTCCAGGCCGATTGTCGCAGTACACCTGGTCTGGCGTCTGACCGTCACGCGCCCGGTGCGATCTCGCCTAGTTGTAGAACAGCCGGCGAACGGGGTGGGATGGACGCGGAACGGCTCAGCTAATACCGTCAGCGGCGTGTCACCTTTGAGTGCCCAGAGCCACTTGCCCTTACACGTCACCCCGTGATTCCGTCTCGTTCCTCTGGTCCCGTGATTCCGTCTCGTTCCTCTGGTTCGGCCGCCACCTGGTGGCTTCGGTGAAGTCAGGCTAGTACTTGGCACACTGTCCTAATTTTCGAAGCCCCCTCTAGGATGTGGAAGCAGTACAACTCAATCAAGGAAAGAGACTTGACGGAAGCCGCCCTAAAGGTGCAGAAATACCTCACCGAGAACCGGCCAGGAACAGTACCGGAAGTTATCTGGGAGGGCCATCCTTCCAAGTAGGCAAAATGTTTGGACGCGCCCGTAGCTCAGTCGGATAGAGCATCAGCCTTCTAAGCCTTTCCAGTACTTCCACGAAAATCCTTGTTGGCACTGCTGAACATGGCTCCCAGAGCAGCATTGCAGTGTTTTTTTGTTTCGTTTTGTTCAGGTGAAATGAGGTGAATTTATGCAAGTTTTGCTGTGGATTGAACACGCCCGGAACACGTAGGGTTTATATCTAGCCATTCATTGGCTGACGCTATAGGGAGACAAAGCCTAGAGTCCGAACACCAGCCTTTTCAGGGGAGCCTAAATCGCTTGAACATCAAGATGCTATCGTGAAACGGCGTTGCAAATCGTGACAGTGCGTGCATTCAAATTACATAGAGTTACAGATGCAGGTGCCACTGGTGGCACCTGCCTTTATGAAGTGTGCTAAGGCTTTGACACAGCCTTTATCTTCCGAATGTCTTTGAGAAGAACGAAAAGGTGTAGCGGATCGCTAGGCGAGGGGAGGAAATCGAAGCGCTCATAAAACATCCTCGCGCTCTCATCTTTCGCGTGGACCACCAAGGCACGAATTCCGGCAATATCGGACGCCTGAAGCGTCCGCAGGGTTGCATCTTTCAAGAGCGCGGCGCCAACTCCTTGTTTCTGCCAGCGGAGATCTACAGCCAGCCGTGCAAGCAACATGATAGGAATGGAATGTTTGCCCAGTCCCTTCTTCACTCGCTCTGGAGCATGCTGTTGCTCCACCGACCCTACAGCGAGAGCGTAGTAGCCGATAACGGTGTGATCGGCCAACCCCACATAGGTTTGCGCTCCTCCGCTCTGCTGGTTCTGTAGTGCGTACTTTTGGAGAAAGAGATTGAGCGCTTCCCGTCCACAGTCGAATGCTTCAACTGGGTGATGCTGTTGAAGTTTCTCGATACGCCTATTCAACGTTTTGCTTTAAGGCTTGGTGGTGCGGGCGCTTCGAAGAAGCCAGGCTCCGTCAAGAGATCCTGCATCCGAGTGAGGGGACGAGTGGGGGCATCGAGCGCCGCCAAGAATTCAGTCCATTTCGCTTTACTCAATTGGAACACCCGGCGATCCGCCAATGCTTCATCTGCACGAGCCAATGCACTTTCAAGGACAAACGCGCTCACTGTGCGATTAGAGACGGAGGCGGCAGCTTCCAGCGTGCGCTTGGCTGAGGGGCTTACCCGAAGGTCTAGTTTTTCAGTACGGAGTGTACGGACTGCCATAGGTCACCTCTCGTTACTGTAAAAGATAACTCAATAGTTCTGTAGCGTCAAGACAATGTAATGACACGTATGCTGCGCATACGGGTGCTGACCTCCAGCCAACGGACGGCCGTTCCGAATCTGTCGGCGGGGCAGGGAACGGTCGCCACGCCGGCGCCCCTGAGTACGAGTACGACGAATCAAGCCGCCTTCACCGACGCGAAGAATCAGACCACGCGCTTTGAAACCGATGCCTTGGGGCGGATCCTCAAGCAGACCGACGCCTTGAACCGGGTCACCACGATCACGCGGGATGTGAACGGGAATCCGACCCGGATCACGCGACCCAACGGTGCCGTCACGAGCATGACCTATGATGCCAAGGGCAATCTGCTCACCAGCACCGAACAGGCCATCAGTGCCACCACCACCTTCACCTATGAGCCGACCTTTAACCAGGTGACCAGCATCCGCGATCCGAAGGGGAACCTGACCCAGATCGCCTATGACGCCAAGGGCAATCCGCTCACGATCACCGATGCGCTCAATCAAGTCACGACGTTCACGTACAATCCTCAGGGCCTCTTGCTCACGACGAAGGATGCCCTCAACCAGCTCACCGTCTTTACCTATGACGCCACGGGTCGTTTGCTTACGACGACCGACCCCCTCGCGCGCACCACCACGCTGACTTATGACGCAGTCGGCAATGTGGCGACCTCGAAAGATGCACTCAATCGCATAACGACTTTCCAGTATGACGCGAAGAATCGCCTCACGCAGGTGACCGATCCGAACACAGGCGTCACCCGCTACGCCTATGACGGCAACGGCAATCTGCTCACGGTCACCGATGCCAAGAACCAAGTCACCACCTTCGTTTACGACAGCCGCAACCGGTTGCTGAGCACCACCGATCCCTTGGGCAAGGTAGAGACCTATGCGTACGACGGTAACGACAATCTCACGGCCCGACATACCCCCAAGGGCGACGACATCCTGTTCGCCTACGATGCCGTAAACCAATTGCTCAGCAAAACCTTGCCGGGCAGTCAGGTGACCAGCTACCTCTACGACCAGGTCGGCAACTTGACCCGCGTCACCGATCCGGATAGCGTGCTGGCCATGAGCTACGACCAGGCCAACCGGCTGATGAGCGTCACGACGGAGGGGTCATCGAACCAACCGACCGTGTCCCTGGGCTATGCCTATGACCAGACCGGCAACCGACTGCTCCTCGCCGAGGCGGCCAAGACGATCAGCTATCACTATGACGGGCTGAATCGCCTGACAGGCCTGGGCGACGGCGTGAGCCTGCCGCCGCCGACCACGAATCGGGTGGCGTGGTGGAAGGGCGAAGGCTCAGGGGCGGATGAACAGGGGACCAATCCCGGGATCCTGCGCAACGGGGTGAGCTTCGCGGCGGGCTTCGCCGGCCAGGCCTTTCGGTTCGACGGCGTCGACGACGAGATCGGGTTCACCAGCGCGGTGGGCAGCCTCGGGTACCAAGCGACCGTTGAACTGTGGATCAAGACCACCTCGACGCGCCGCGAGACGATCATGAGCGACCGGCTGACCTGTACCCTCACCACACCGGCCAGCGCCGCCGCGTGGGAACTGCAGCTGAACGCCAACGGCACGGTCGGCTTTTCCGTTGGCGGCCCGGATCCATACAACGGGACCACGATCGTGAGTGCCGGCGTGGCGACGACGCATCCGGTCAATGACGGGCAGTGGCATCGGATCGCCGCGGTACGCGCTGGCTCCGAACAACGGCTCTACCTGGATGGCCAGCTGGAGGGGTATTGGAATTATCTGAATGGCGGGCCGGTGCTCACCGGACTGCCGGCGGGCGGTCTCCGGATCGGCACCGGCGGCTGCGGCACCAGTCTCTTCACCGGCCAATTGGATGAAATCACCATGGCCGATCGAGTCTGGACCCTGGCCGAACTGCAGGCCCCTCGGAGCCAAGAACAGCCGGTCGCCAACTGGACCTACGATGCGCTCTCTCGACGCACCGCCATGACCTTGCCGAACGGGATACGCACGACCTATCAATATGATCCCGCCAGCCAGGTGACGAACATCCTGCATCAACTCACGGCCACCAGCACCCCCATCAACAAAGCCGACTACGTCTATAACCCCGTCGGCAATCG
>Ga0073900_10000871_pt1 | contig 17670 bp, 20 predicted proteins | sample KloWWTmetKNB5Kit_FD_66666 | JGI IMG/M metagenome (GOLD analysis project Ga0073900, IMG submission 66666) | Active sludge microbial communities from Klosterneuburg, Austria, studying microevolution and ecology of nitrifiers - Klosterneuburg... | ecosystem: Engineered > WWTP > Aerobic digester >...
GGCCTGAGTAAAGCGGCGTGAACAGCATGCTGCTCGAATGGCTCATCGTCGCCCTGGCCCTCGCGGCTGCCCTGGCCACCCGGCCCTGGCGTTTGCTGGCCAGCAGGCCGGGAGCCACTGGTGCAGCCGCCACCGCCAGCCCCTTACTCACCCCCTTGCTCGCCACGCTGGTGCTGCTGCCTTGGCTGTGGGCTCTACCGGCCTTGCACGCCATGCCACTGCAATTGCAGTGGTCGGGCGCCTGCCTGGTAGTGCTTATGCTGGGCTGGCCGCTGGCCATTCCGGTGCTGCTGGCGGTGGGTGGCGCCACTGGCCTGGTATCGCCCATGGAATGGTCGCAAAGCCTGGTCGCCACGGTGTGGCAGGGCCTGGTGCCCGCCACGCTGGCCCTGCTGCTGGGCACCGCCCTGCGGCGCCTGACCGGCGAGAACATGTTCGTCTATATCCTGGGGCGCGGCTTCCTCGGCACGGCGCTGTGCGTATTTGCAGCGTCCGTACTCGCCCAATGGGCGAGCAGCCCGCTGCCCGGCGTGGGTGGTCCGCTGTCCCTGGTAGCGCATTGGCTTATGGCCTGGGGCGATGCCAGCGTCACCGGCATGCTCTGCGCGGTTTTCGTGGCCTTCAAACCCGAATGGCTGGCGACATGGTCGGACCGCCTGTACCTGCGCCAGCCGGGGGCTCCAGGGCAATAATCGCGGCAAAACCAGGCCTCAACGCCGGCGCATCATGTCGAAAAGGATGTCATCCATATGCAGCGAGGAGGCCTCCCGCGCCAGGGCCTTGCTTTCCCGCACTTGCTCCTTCAGCCAGGCCTTGAGCCCCTTGTCATCCTGCACCCGCTGGAAATCAGCATGCATGCGGGCAATATCCTCTTCCATGCTCTCACGCACCCCTCGCATCAAGGCCAACAAAGCGGCCTCATCAAACCGCTGATAGTGCGGATAACTCAGTTCAAACTCCATGGTCATACGCAACTGTGCATTGTCTTGCTCCAACGCCCGGACCTGCTCCGCCAGCAAATTGCACATCGCCTTGAGTCGGTCTTCTGAAAGACTGGCGGCCTTGCTGGCGTCCACCATTTCCTCTTGCAGTTGGATACGCAGCAAGACACTCAGGTCGTTGCGCTCATAGGCGGCGTTCACTTCACTCATCACCGCTGTCTTGCGTGCGCGCAGACTCGCATCCGGCTCACGGTCCGGATGCAAAGCACTGGCCAATTGCCGGTACACGGTGCGCAGGGCAGCCTGGGCGTCCTGCTGCTTTTGCTCCGCAGCCTGCTCGCGGGCACTGGGGCCTTTGGCTGCCTTGCGGGCGGCGCGTTTGGCTTCGCGTTTCTCCTCGGCGGCAGCCTGTTTTTTCTGCTCGTACTCCATTGCAGCACGCAGCACCTCTTCGGGCGATTCGAACTCCCGTCCTTGCGCAAAATCGCCACCGATGTATGACTCCACGAGGGAACGAACCAATTCCCTTTCATCGGCCATGCCCTCGTCGTCTTCGTCCTCTGGCGCGTAGCGCAGAACGACCGCATCGATCTCCTCGTCGTCCTGCTCCGGCTCCTGCAATTGTTCACACAGCGTCAACACCATGCGAATAGCCTGTTGCCTTTGGTTGGACGTTAACCCCTTGGGTTTGCCCGATGCCTGCAAGCGTTCGTCAAGAAACAGCACCATGGCCCTGCACAGGTTCTGGCTTTCTGCAAACAGTTGATACAGCGTCTGGCGGTGCGCGGGGACATGCACGTCCATCGCGTGGCGCAGGGTCTGCAGCAGCCTTTGTTCCGCATCGATGCGCGCCATCAGGGTGTTGAACCGCTTTTGGGCTGCGCTGGGCTTGTTCATGGTGGCCACGACCTTGCCTGCCACGATTTCAAGGCGGTCTGGCAGTGGGGCAAACTCGGGGCCCTGGTCGGCAAAAAGGTCGTCGTTTGAAGTCATGGCGATACTGTAATTGAACTTTTCTTTGCACCTTCAGCCTGACCCAAGTCAAGCACTCCCACCGCAATCAACACCGATACACTCGCTGACTGAAAGGCTGTAAATTGGGGGCGCCGAAAGCAAAGATGACCCCCCTGTAGCCCTCCCTTGTTGCCGCTCATGCATCAAATAGCGACGTTACGCTCTCAAAATGGGCGCAAGTAGCTATTATTTTTATAGCAATAAAATGCCGCCCTCCACAGAATTTGCCCCCGGTCTTGTTGTCAAAAATCTGCCAGCACAACACAAGCTCGCGGATTTCAAACTCATCGCCTTTGACATGGACTCCACGCTCATCAACATTGAATGCGTGGACGAGATCGCTGACGCCGCCGGCCGCAAAGCCGAGGTGGCCGCCATCACCGAAGCGGCCATGCAGGGCGTGATCACCGACTACAAGGAAAGCCTGCGTCAACGCGTCGCCCTGTTGCGCGGCGTGCCCGTGGCCCACATGGAACAAGTGCTGCGCGAGCGCATGCAGTACAACCCCGGTGCGCAGGCGCTGGTTGCCGCTTGCCGCAGCGCGGGGCTCGCCACCTTGCTGGTATCGGGCGGGTTCACCTTCTTCTCCGACCATGTGCGGGCCGGGCTGGGTATCCGGTACGCGCGCTCGAACGTGCTGGAAGTGCACGACGGCCACCTCACCGGCCGCATGGTGGACCAGGACTGGGGCGATATTTGCGACGGCCAGGAAAAGCGGCGCACCGTGCTGGAACTGGCAGCACTCCTGGGCATCAGCCGGGCGCAGATCATCGCCGTGGGCGATGGTGCCAACGACCTTCCCATGATGGAGGTCGCAGGCCTCTCAGTGGCTTTCCGGGCCAAGCCCTCGGTGCGCGCGCAAGCCCGCATCGCCATCAACAGCGGTGGCCTGGACCGACTGCTGGAAGTGGTTCAACCTTGACGGTATCGCTGTGGCAGCGCCTTGCCACGGTGCTGCGACGCCAGCGCTGGCGCGCGCACCTGGGCACCCTGTTGACGGTAACGGCCGTGCTGGTGGGCGCCCACCTCTGGCAGACACGCCATGTACCGCCCGGGCCCGTACCCGACCTGCCCCTGGTGCTATCCACCGGCGAGACAACCACCTTGCACGCTTGGCGGGCGCGGCACCCGGGCCAACCCGTGGCCCTGCATGTCTGGGCCGAATGGTGTCCCATCTGCCGCACCGAAGAACACAGCATCACGCGGCTGCACCAGGACTGGCCCGTGCTCACGCTGGCCATGCAGTCCGGTGGGCTGCAACCGGTACAAAAGGTTCTGGAAAAACGCCAGCTACCCTGGAACACCGCCATTGACAGCCAGGGCACGCTGGCCCGCAGTCTGGGTGTGCAGTCGGTACCCGCGCTGCTGGTGCTGGATACGCACGGCCACATCCGCGCCGCGTCGGTGGGCTATACCAGCGAAATCGGTATGCGGCTGCGCATGCTCTGGGTGCGCCTGGTTCACTGAGGCAGGGTCGGCAGGCCCGGTACCAGCCGGATCGTGCCGGGGCGCTGCTCGATCGTTGGCGCCATCAGATCTTCAAGAGTGAGCGCGTCAAGCACCCCAAAAAAACTCTGCATGGCCTTGCCCAGCACTCCCTGCAAACGGCAGTGGCTGCTGAGGCGGCACTGGTTGTTCTCGGGGTCAAAGCACTCGACGACGGTGAAGTCCGTCTCGGTAGAGCGAACGACAGCGCCAATGTTGATCTCTTTGGCCGGCTTCATCAGACGCATGCCACCGCCCCGGCCGCGCGTGGTTTCCAGCAGGCCGATGGCCGACAGTTCCTGCACGATTTTGGTGAGATGGCTGCGTGAGATGCCGTAGCTCTCGGCCACCTCACTGATGGTGACTGGTTGCGCACGACCCTCGCAGGCGGCGCAGTACATCAGCACCCGCAAGGTGAAATCGGTCCACTGGGTGAGCCTCATGGGGCTTGCCGCAGATCAAGAAGAATAGGCATACGGCGTAGATCTTATTCGATAAAATATGCAATCTCAGTGCATCTTTATAAGGACATACCCCATGAACGCCCCCATGTCACCCGCTGAAGTCTCGGCATCCACGCTTGATGCAGGCCAATCCATTGGACAGCTCGCCGTCGAATTGCCAGGTTCCACGGCAGTGTTCCGCCGCCTGAAGCTTGATTTTTGCTGTGGTGGCCACCTGAGCCTGGCCCAGGCCGTGGCCGAAAAGGGGCTGGACCTGCCGACCGTCCTGGGCGAACTGGCGCAGCTGCAGCGCCCCACCAGCCTGCCCGAGGTCACCGAGCCCGGCGCGCTGATCGACCACATTCTGACGCGCTACCATGAGGTGCACCGCGCCCAACTGCCCGAACTGATCCGCATGGCCCACCGTGTGGAAAGCGTGCACCGGGCCAACCCTGATGTACCGGCGGGTCTGGGCGACCTGCTGGAAGAAATCCAAGCCGAGCTGTTGGGCCACATGCAAAAGGAAGAGAGCATTCTGTTCCCCATGCTCAAGTCCGGCGGCAACCCGTTCGTTCAGCACCCCATCAGCGTGATGCGCTCGGAACATGTGGACCATGGCGCTGCCCTCGACAAGCTCAACGCCCTGACCAACGACGCCACCCCTCCGGCGGGCGCCTGCAATACCTGGCGTGCACTCTACAGCGGCATTGCCCAGCTCAATGACGACCTGATCAACCACATCCACCTGGAAAACAATGTGCTGTTCCCAGCCTTCGAGGCCCAGGCCCAGAAGGCCATGGGCGGCGGCGGATGCGGCGGCAGCGGTGGCGGCTGCCAGTGCGGTTAAGGGCGTCCTGCAAACTCCTCGCGGCGCGTGATAGCGCGGCCTCGGGCGGTCTGCGTCGTTGCGTTTCACAGCCAATAGCTACGGCTATTGGCTGTGAAACAGCGCCTAGCATCCCATCCCGATCCGCACTACACCTACTCATGTAGAGTTTTGTAGGACATCCTTAAGCTGAACCCCTGATCAGTATTTAGCTGCGCGGGCGCAAGGGATCGAGCAACGCCGACAGGCCGTTGTGATCGATCTCGTGCATCAGGGCCAACAAGCGACCCAGCTCGCCCTGCGGAAAACCCTCGCGCGCAAACCAGTTCAGGTAGTTGCCGGGCAGGTCGGCCAGCAGGAGCCCTTCGTACTTGCCAAAGGGCATACGCATCTCCACCAGCTTTTGCAACTGCTCCGGGTGCATGGGCGCCAGGCTCTCAGCCCCCGGATCGCTTGGCGGCATGGCCCTGCTTGCGCAGCAGCTCCAGCACCTGGTCGGCGTGGTCACCCTGCACCTCGATCACGCCGTCTTTCACCGTACCGCCGCTGCCACACCCCGTTCTGAGCAGCTTGCCCAGTTGGGCCAGTGCGGCATCTTCCAGAGGCAATCCACGCACCACGGTCACGGTCTTGCCGCCACGCCCCTTGCTCTCGCGGCTGACGCGTGCTGTGCCATCGCCTGCCGGACGCGGGCGTGCCTGGCGGCAGGTGCATTCGGCCACGGGCTGGCGGCAGTCCGGGCACATGCGGCCCGCATCGGTGGAATAGACCAGACCACCGGTCTTAAGCGCCGATCTCATGGTGCAGCGCCTTCGTTCAGCAGGGGGAAATTGAGCAGACGCGTTGCAATCACGGTTTCGGTCAAAAAGCACACCAGCGCCAGCAGGAAACACACCACCCCGGCCAGAAACCCCGCCACCGCCATGCGGTTGGCCTGAAAGCTGGTGGTCTCCCCCAGAAACAGCAGAATGATGGTGAGCCCGATCAGGAAGGAGCAGAAAGTCAGCAAGGCAATGCAGCCATTGGCCAGCCGCCCGCGCGTGCGCAGTTGGGCCAGTTCCCGGTAGGCGGCGGCCACAAAGCTGGCGTCCTTGCATGCCCGGCCTTCCACCACCCGCGCACGGTCAATGATGCGTGCCAGCCGCCCGGCCACCGCGCCGATCATCCCCGACACCGCGGTGAGCAGGAACACGGGCGCAACCGCCAACTGGATGCCATGGGTGATGGCACTGGAATCAAGGGCAAAAGCCATGGTCTGGTTCTTTGTAAAAAGCAGGCGTGGATTATCGGCCGTGGCGCACAATCCTTGTTTTTGTCCCACGTGCGCGCCCTGGCCCGCCATCCTGCCGCTGCACCAGCGCCCCATTCCATGCCTTTTGCCTCTCTTGGTCTTTCCCCCGCCCTGGCTGCCGCTGCTGCAGCACAGGGTTTTCAATCGCCTACCCCCATCCAGACCGAGGCCATTCCCGCCATCCTGCGCGGTACCGACCTGCTCGGCCAAGCGCAAACGGGCTCGGGCAAGACAGCGGCCTTTGCCCTGCCGCTGCTGCAGCGGGTGCAAGAGGCCCGCCTGCCCGGCCAGCGGAATGTGCAGGCCCTGGTGCTGGTACCCACCCGGGAGTTGGCGGCCCAAGTGGGTGGTGTGCTGCGCGAACTGGCGGCGGCGTTGCCGTCGCCACCGCGCATCGCCGTGGTGTTTGGCGGCGTCTCCATCAATCCGCAAATGATGGCGCTGCGCGGTGGTGCGGATGTGGTGGTGGCCACCCCAGGGCGTCTGCTCGATCTGGTGGAGCACAACGCACTGCGCCTGTCCGAGGTGGGCCTGCTGGTGCTCGATGAGGCCGACCGCCTGCTCGACCTGGGTTTTGCCGACGAGTTGCAGCGCGTCTTGGCACTGCTACCGCGCCAGCGCCAGAACCTGTTGCTCTCTGCCACCTTTCCGGCTGACGTACAGCAACTGGCCCATGGCCTTCTGCGTGATCCCGTGCGCATTGAAGTCGCACCGGCCGAGGCGGGCGAAAACGGTGCTGCCGCGATCGTGCAACGCGCCATTGCGGTGGACGAACAGCGACGCACGCAGCTCTTGCTCAAGCTAATCAAAGACGAAGGCTGGGAGCGCGTGCTGGTATTTGTTGCCACCAAATACACCGCCGAGCATGTGGCAGAAAAGCTCTACCGCGCCAAGGTGTTTGCCACGCCCTTCCATGGCGACCTGAGCCAGGGCGCACGCACGCAGGTGCTAGACGAATTCAAGGCCGACCGCTGGCAAGTGGTGGTAACCACCGATCTGGCGGCGCGCGGCATCGACATTGCGCAACTGCCCGTGGTGGTGAATTACGACCTGCCGCGTTCGGCCGTCGATTACATCCACCGCATCGGCCGCACCGGCCGCGCGGGCGAAAGCGGCCTGGCCGTCACTTTGGTCACCCCCGCCAGCGAGGCGCATTGGCACCTGATTGAAAAGCGCCAAGGCCTCAGTCTGCCGCTGGAACAGGTGGCAGGCTTTGAGCCCACCGAAGTGGCGCCGCCACCGCAGCCAGGCAGTGGCACCGGCGGCATCAAGGGCAAGCGCCCGAGCAAAAAAGACAAATTGCGCGCCGCGGGCTTGCTGCCACCGCTCGGCGCGGTCGATCCGTCCGATCAATCCCCTTCGTAAGGCGCAGCAGCGCGCGGCGTACCGTCGGCGTTCTCGGCGGAGTGGCTACGCGGCGGGCGCTGGGCGGCGCGCGCCAAGATTTCCAGGTAGAACTGCCCGGCCTGCGCGGTGGCAGCGGCGTCAATCAACCCCATGATGTCGCCCAGGGCGACCGGTTCTGGCGCGCTCGGCGGTACGGCAAAACGGCAGTCAAAGTCCCACACATCCATGCCTTCGGGCAAGGTCTTGCCGCGTTCGCGGCGCAGGTATTTGCGGATTTCGTGCTTGATGGCGTCCAGGCGCCGGTCGGGGTGCAGGCCCTCGACCTGCAGGGCATAGGTTTTTTTCATGGCCAATGGTAGCGCGCTGTAAGCCACCAGCAGCGCCCATGTGTCACAATGGCTTACAAATCAAGAGATACCGTTGTGATGCTTAGCGACCCTGAACTGATGCCCGCTCTGCCAGTGGCCGTGCTGATCACCCAGAACGGTGTGATCTGCCGTGCCAATACGGCCAGTTTGGTTTTGCTGGAAGCGGACACACTCCTCGATGTGCAGGGCCGCTTGCTTTCCGACTTTGTGCACACGCTGGACAAGCTACGTTCGAGTGACCGCCTCCAACAGGCCAGTGCACCAGAGCACACGGGCCAACCCAACAAACCGGCCGAGTTTCGTGTTCGCACCGCCAAAGGCCATCTGCGCATGGTGCTGGTCTCGACCGTGGGCATCACGCTCGACGGGGCTCCCGCCCTGCTGATCTGCGGCATGGACATGACGCACCAGAACGAGATCCAGGAGCAACTGCGCGAGAGCGAGCGCCACTTTCGCCGCCTGTTCGAGAGCATGCAGGATGTGTACTACCGCACCGATACCCAGGGCGTTGTGCAACACGTGGGCCCGGGCGTGCGCCGCGTGCTGGGGTACGAACCCCATGAGATCGAGGGCCACACCGCAGAGTCGTATTACCCGCAAAGCAAGGACCGCGATGCCTTCAAGGCCGCCATCATGGCGCACGGCGAGGTCTCCGACTTTCCAGGCCAAATGGTGCGCAAAGACGGCACCGTCATCGACATCTCCATCAGCAGCCACGCGCTGTTCGACCACAACGGCGCGTTTGCGGGCGTCGAGGGCTTGTACCGTGACGTGACGCAGCGCAAAAACCTCGAGCGTGAACTGCAGCGCCTGGCAACGACCGACGTGTTGACCGGCATGGCCAACCGGCGTTCCTTTCTGGAGGTGGCCGAGGCCACCTTCCAGCGCGCCCGGGAAAGCCATGCGCCGCTGACCGTGCTGATGCTCGACCTGGACCATTTCAAAACCATCAACGACCGCTTTGGTCACCTGGAGGGCGACCGGGTGCTGGCAGAGTTTGCGCAGGCCACCAAGCACCAATTGCGCGCCAGCGATACCGTGGGCCGCCTGGGCGGCGAAGAGTTTGGCCTGCTGCTGCCACACACCCTGCCTGCGGAATGCGCCGACATTGCCACCCGCATCCTGGAGGCGATCCGCGCCCTGGAACTGACCGACAGCAACGGACAGCATTACGGCGTTACGACCAGCATGGGCCTGGGCACGCTCAGCCCGGGCGACCGCAGCCTGCACGACCTGCTCGACCGTGCCGACCAAGCCCTGTACCTGGCCAAGCGCCGGGGACGCAACCAGCTTGCCGTGCTCGACGCCGGCAACGACGGCGCCATGGCCGCCCCGGCCGCCGCGCCCTGACCCGCCCCAGCGGCGCCTGCAGTGGGCCTGGTTCACAATGCCCCCATGCACACACGCCACCCCGTTCCCGGCAAGGAGCAGATCGCACTGCTCGATCCCTTTGAGCGCCTGGGCCTGGACCGCATCCATCTCGTCAGCACGGGCCCGCAGGCCGAGCGCGCACGGGATGCCCTGGCCGCTTGCCGATTCTGGGGTTTTGATACCGAATCGCGCCCCACCTTTGCCAAGGGCCAGGAATCCGAAGGGCCGCACACCGTACAGCTGTCCACCCTGGAGCACGCCTGGGTGTTCCAGTTGCACGACCCTGACTGCAGCGTACTGGTGGCCGAACTGCTGGCGCTGCGCGGCATCACCAAGGCGGGGTTTGGCCTGGGGGACGACCGCAAGCGCATCCAGGCGCGGCTGGGCGTGGAGGCGGCCGATGTGCTGGAACTCAACACCAGCCTGCAACAACGGGGCTACCGCAAGGACATGGGCGTGAAGGCGGCCGTGGCCGTGTTGTTCCAGCAGCGCTTTCTCAAGTCCAAGAAAGCCGCCACCTCCAACTGGGCCAAGCCGCAACTGAGCGAAGCCCAGCTGGTCTATGCCGCCAACGACGCCTACGCTGCGGCGCGGGTGTTCCAGGCGCTGGGGCTGGCGGATTGAGCAGGCTCCGTTGCGCTATCGATTGAGGAGCTAGTAGCGCTTATTCATATTGGTTTTCAGATATAAATCATATTGAAAACAATACCTATCAAGCGCTAGCAGCTCTTGTTTTTGATTTTTCCAGTCAGACTATAGCCGTGCCGCCAGCCGTGCCGCCTGGTCGATGGCACGTTTGGCGTCCAGCTCGCCCGCTTCCAGCGCGCCGCCCACCACGTGCACGGCGCGGCCCTGGGCCTGCAGGGCGTCGGCCAGGTCGCGCAGTGGCACTTGGCCCGCGCACAGCACTACCGTATCGCAGGCGATCCAGGTGGGGTTTTCGCGCTTGTCGCCATAGGACACCAGCAAACCTTCGTCGGCGATGCGCTCGTAGTTCACGCCGCCCACCATCTCCACGTTCTTCATCTTCAGGGCCGCACGGTGGATCCAGCCCGTGGTCTTGCCCAGGCCCGCCCCCAGCTTGCCCTTTTTGCGCTGCAGCAGCGTGATCTGGCGTGCCGGTGGCGCCGTGTGCGGCCCCTGAGGTGCCAGGCCGCCCCGCGCCAGCGCCGGGTCGGTGATGCCCCACTCTGCCTGCCAGGCCTGCAGGTCCAGCGTGCTGGAGTGGCCGTCCTGCACCAGGAATTCGGCCACGTCAAAACCAATGCCACCCGCACCCACCACCGCCACGCGCGCGCCCACGGGTTTGTGGTGGCGCAGCACGTCGATATAGCTCAGCACCTTGGGGTGGTCTTGTCCGGGAATGCGCGGGTCGCGCGGGTTCACGCCTGTGGCCACCACCACCTCGTCAAAGCCCGCCAGGTCCTGCGCCTGCACACGCTGGTTCAGGTGCAGGTGCACGCCGGTGTCCTGCACGCGCACGGCCAGGTAGCGCAGCATCTCGTGGAATTCTTCCTTGCCCGGCACTGTCTTGGCCATGTTGAGCTGGCCGCCGACCTCGGCCGCTGCATCGAACAGATGCACCTCGTGCCCGCGCTCGGCCGCCACCGTGGCCGCCGTCAGCCCGGCGGGGCCTGCACCCACCACGGCAATGCGCTTGGCGGCGGGCGCGGGGCGGTAGACCAGTTCGGTCTCGTGGCAGGCCCGTGGGTTCACCAGGCAACTGCTGGTCTGGTTCTTGAAAACATGGTCCAGACAAGCCTGGTTGCAGGCAATGCAGGTGTTGATACGGTCGGCCTGGCCCAGCAAGGCCTTGTGGACAAAGGCCGGGTCGGCCAGCAGCGGGCGCGCCATGGACACCATGTCGGCGCTGCCGTCGGCCAGCAGGAGCTCCGCCACCTCGGGGGTATTGATGCGGTTGGACGCCACCAGCGGCGTGGCAATACCGGCGGCGGCAAACTCCTTTTTCATCTTGCGCGTGACCCAGGCGAAAGCGGCGCGCGGCACGCTGGTGGCGATGGTGGGTACGCGCGCCTCGTGCCAGCCAATGCCGGTGTTGATGATGCTGGCGCCGCCCTGCGCCACTGCCTTGCCAAGGGTGACGATCTCGTCCCAGGCGCTACCGCCGGGCACCAGGTCGATCATCGAGAGGCGGTAGATGAGGATGAAATCCTCGCCCACTGCTTCGCGCGTGCGCGCCAAAATTTCGACCGGCAGACGCATGCGCTGGCTGTAGTCGCCGCCCCAGGCGTCCGTGCGCAGGTTGGTGGCCTGCGACAGAAACTGGTTGATCAGATAGCCCTCGGAGCCCATGATCTCGACCCCGTCATAACCCGCCTCGCGGGCACGCTTGGCGCAGTTCACAAAAGCGCGGATCTGCCGCTCTACCCCGACCGCCGACAGCGCAAACGGTGTGAACGGCGAGATGGGCGACTGCAGCCGCGAGGGCGCCACCGCCAGCGGGTGGTAGGCATAGCGCCCGGTGTGCAGGATTTGCAGCGCAATTTTGCCGCCCGCCTCGTGCACCGTGCGCGTCACCACCCGATGGCGCTGGGCGGCACCTGCACTGGCCAACGTGCCAGCAAATGGCTTGGTCCAGCCCGCGATGTTGGGCGCAAAGCCCCCGGTCACGATCAGGCCCACCCCGCCCTCGGCCCGCTCGCGCAGGTAGGCGGCCAACTTGCCCAGGTCGCGCCCATCCTCCAGCCCGGTGTGCATAGAGCCCATGAGCACCCGGTTTTTCAGCTGCGTAAAACCCAGGTCAAGGGGAGCCAGCAGGTGCGGGTACAAGGCATGGCCAGGGGCCGGTGTGGGGTCAAAAGAAGGCATGGCAGAGGTTTCGCTGTGGGTAGAATAATTTTCTAGAACGATATTCTAGAATAGACCCCATGGCCCGCAGCACCCCACCCCAGCCCTCCCTTGAGCCCACCGACCGCCGACAGGACATCCTGAACGCCGCGCTGGCCTGCGCCACTGTGCACGGGGTGGAGGCGATTTCTATCGAGGGCTTGCGCGAACACTGCAACGCCAGCGTAGGCAGCATCTACCACCACTTTGGCAGCAAGGAGGGCGTGGTGGCGGCCCTGTTCTTCGCCATCCTGGCCGACCAGTCGCGCAGCATGCAGGCCCATCTGGACGCCTCCCAGGGCGCCGAAGGCGGTGTGCGCGCCCTGGTCAGCAGCTACCTTGAGTGGGTGGAGTCGCAGCCCCACAACGCACGCTTTCTGTTCCAGGCGCGCAGCCCCGTGGCTGCAGGGCCGCGCGCGGCGGAACTGGCGCTGGCCGCACAGCAGCGCAACCAAACCCTGGTGGCCTGGTTCGAGCCGCACCGCCAGGCAGGCGCGGTGCGCGCGCTGCCTTGTGCGCTGATGCCCTCGCTGGTCATGGGCCCGGTGCAAAGCTACTGCCGCGCCTGGCTCTCCGCCCCAGACGCGCTGCCCCCGCCCAGCACCTACCGCACAGAACTGGCCGACGCCGCCTGGCGTGCGGTGCGGGCATCCAAAAGGGCGCCATAGCGCCCTTGCCGATCCCGGTCCCGGTTTACGGCACCCGAAGAATCAGAGTGCCTGGCCCAAGCGCTGCACGCCTTCGCGAATTTTGTCCACACCGACCGTGGCAAACGACAGGCGCAGCGTGGCGTTGTCGGGCTGGGCGCAGAAAAACGGCGTGCCCGGAACAAAGGCCACGCCCTGGTCGATGGCGCGCTTGGCAAACACATTGCCATCCTGCACCTTGCCGCCCACACCCGTGAGCCGCGCCCACACAAACAGGCCGCCCTGGGGCTGCACAAACGCAATGGCGTCGCCCAGCTCCTGGCGCAGTGCATCGCCCATGACTTGGGCGCGCTCGGCATACACCGCGCGCACCTTGGCCAGTGTGGCGGGCATGCGCCCGGCCTGGAGGTATTGCGCCGCCGTGGCCTGGGCAAACGTGCTGGTGTGCGCATCGCTGAACTGTTTGCACATGGTGGCCTTGGCCAGCAGCTCGGGCGGGGCAATCATCCAGCCCACGCGCAGGCCGGGCGAAAGCACCTTGCTCAAACTGCCGCAGTGCGCCAGCAGCTCGCGGCTGCCGGGCACCTGGGCAGAGAGCGCCAGCAGGCTGGGCGGTGGGGCTTCGCCAAAGTACAGGTCGCCGTAGGGGTCGTCCTCGACGACCAGGGTCTGGTGCCGCACGGCCATCTCCAGCACCTGCTTGCGGCGCTCCAGGCTCAGCGTGGCGCCACTGGGGTTGCCGAAGGTAGGGATCAGGTACACAAATTTGGGCTTGTGCTCGGCGATGAGCTTTTCCAGTTCGTCGGTCTTTACGCCATGGGCGTCGATGGGTGCGCTGATGAGTTCAGCGCCATACAGGCGAAAACACTGGATGGTGGCCAGAAAGGTCGGACCTTCGACAATAACTTTGTCACCGGGGCTGATCAGCGTCTTGCCCAGCAAATCGAGCGCCTGCTGGCTGCCGGTGGTAACGATGAGGCTCTCGGGGGCCACATCCTGCGCGCCCTTGCTGGCCATGAACTGGCTCAGTTGCTCGCGCAGCGGCTGGTAGCCCTCGGTGGCGCCATACTGCAGCGCGGCGCCGGGCTCCTGGTCCAGCGCTGCGTTGCTGGCGGCGCGGATACCCTCTACGTCAAACAGGGCGCTATCGGGGAAGCCCCCGGCAAAGCTGATGATGCCGGGCTTGCCCAGCAGCTTGAAAAGCTCACGAATGGCAGAGGTTTCGACATTGTTCAGGCGGTCGGCAAATTGCAGCGGCATGGTCGGGTCCCGTAAAGTTTGGGTGCAATTGTCGCCAATCTTGCGCGCTTGAATCCTGCGTCGATGCACGCCTGGAGACGCAACAGTCACAGTAGACTGCGTGCATGCCTATCGAACTACCCAAAGACGTGCACGCGCAGGCCGTTGCCTCGATCGAGCGCTACTTCTCAGAGGAACACGGCGAGCGCATTGGCAACATGGCCGCAGGCGCACTGCTGAACTTCTTCCTCGCCGACATTGCTCCCGCCGTGTACAACCTGGCCGTGGCGCAAGCACAGGAAGGCATGCAGGCACGCATTGCGGAACTGGACATCGATCTGCACGAAAACGCATTCACCTGGTGGAGCAAACGCGCCAGCAAGCGATGACGCATTCTCTCAAGCGCTAAAACCAGCCTTTCACACACCTGGCACCGGCTTGGGCCGCAGGACCACCAGCGCAATACCGCCCAAAATAGCCAGGCCCGTCCAGCCCAGGCGCTGGGTCCAGTCCTCCCCCAGCAGTAAGGTTCCACCCAGCGCCGCCAGAAGCGGCACGCTCAGCTGTACCGAGGCAGCGGCGCTAGAGCGCAAGCGCGGCAGCACGGTGTACCAGACGATGTAGCCCAAACCCGAGGTAATGGCACCCGAGCACAGTGCGTAGGCCAAGCCCACCCGGCTGACCGACAACTGCGGTGCGCACACAGCAACCAGCAGTGCGGCAAAAGGCACAGCCCGCACAAAGTTGCCTGCCGTTGCGGCGCCAGCATCCAGCGCCTTCTTTCCGTGCAGCGAATAAGCGCCCCAGCCCACCCCGGCCGCCAGCATCAAGGCCGCGCTGCCAGGCGGCGGTGCCGTCAAGCCCGGCAGCAGCAGCGCCACCAACCCACCCATGGCGAGCAACAACCCAAGCCACTGGCGAGAGGACAGGGCCTCACCACGCCACAGGCCAGCCCCCACCATGGTGGCCTGCACAGCCCCAAACAGCAGCAGTGCACCCACCCCCGCAGGCAAACGCACGTAGGCCAACGAAAACGTGGCGGCATAGGCAAACAACCACAATGCCGCCGTCCAGCTGCCATGGGCCACCGGCGAGACGCGGCGAACGCGCATGACCAGCACCAGCATCGCCGCCCCCGAAGCCAGGCGGATGGCAGTAAAACTGGCAGGGTCAATCGACTCGCTTTTGAGCGCCAGGCGGCACAGCAGCGAGTTGGCGGCAAAAGCCAGCAGGGAGAGCAGGGTCAGCAAAAAAACACGCATAGGCGTCCGGGTTCCGGTAGCGTCGGCACTGGGTGGCAAAACACGAACAGCGGGCATAGCCGGTGCCCGCCGCGACATTGTCACAGTGCAGTGCACCCGCCCTGCTTCTTCTATAGTAGCTGCGCTGCAACCCGCCCCCTCTATCCTTCATGCAAACCGCCCTGATCGAACCTTTCTTTGCTGCACTGCAGGCAGCCAACCCCCGCCCGCAAACCGAGCTGGAATACACCACCGTCTTTGAGCTGCTGGCTGCCGTGCTGCTCTCGGCCCAGGCCACCGACGTGGGCGTGAACAAGGCCACGCGCAAGCTGTTTCCCGTGGCAAACACACCGCAAGCCATCCTGGACCTGGGGCTCGATGGCCTAGAGGCATACATCAAGACCATCGGCCTGTACAAAAGCAAGGCGCGCCACCTGATGCAAACCTGCCGCATCCTGGTCGAGCAGCACGGCGGTGTGGTGCCGCGCACGCGCGAGGCGCTCGAAGCCTTGCCCGGCGTGGGCCGCAAGACCGCCAACGTGGTGCTCAACGTGGCCTTTGGCCAACCCACCATGGCGGTGGACACGCACATCTTCCGCGTCAGCAACCGCACGGGCCTGGCCCCCGGCAAGAACCCGCTAGAGGTGGAAAAGCAACTCCTCGCGCGCGTACCCCCCGCCTACGCGGTGGATTCGCACCACTGGCTCATCCTGCTGGGCCGCTACGTCTGCCAGGCACGCAAGCCGCGCTGCTGGGAGTGCCTGGTGGCGCCGTATTGCGACTTCACGCCCAAAACCCAGCGCCCCTGAGATGCGCCAAATTGCTATTGCATTGATAGCACATTGCGCTTGCCAGATAAGCGCCACAATCTCCATGAGCCTCCATAGCGGCCATTTTTCCACGGGGCCTCTTGAATACACCTCTCGGTATACTGAATTGCACTGACCACGCCTCTCGCCCGCACCCATGAACTCACTTGACCCGCGCTCCCTGATTGCCATGGGTGGTTTTATGGCCTTGGTGATGGGGCTGGTGCTGGGCTTTATGCGGCGCTATTACCCGCCCGGCATCCTAGGACTGGGCTACTGGGCACTGGCACCCGCCGTCTGGCTGATTGCCACGGTTTTGTTCGCCGTTCCCGGTCCATGGCCTCAAGAAATGGGGCGCTGGCTGGGCAACGGACTGATCTTGCTGGGTTTCGTCCTGTTCCATGTGGGCTGCCGCCGGTTCTTCGGTCAACCCGTCAAATGGCGCCGAATCGTGGTTCCATTCGCGCTGGTCATGCTGTGCCTGGCTTGGTTTGCCGGACCCGATCCGTCCTACCGCATGCGCGTGACCATTGTCACCGCCGCCTTTGCCGTAGCGCACACCAGCACATTGGTGTTTCTGTGGCAAAGCGGCAACCGCAACTTCCCCGTGCGCATGGTGCAGGTAACCCTGGCACTGCACCTGTGCGTGCTGTTGGTGCGGATGCAAAGCGTGCTGTCTGTCCCCGAAGTCGGCGACCTGATGGAAGCCTCTACCGTGCAATCCTTCTACCTCGGCGCCTACGTCCTGGCTGTGCTGCTGCTCTCCATTGGCGCCGTGCTCATGGCCACAGACCGCGTGCGCACCGAACTGGAACACATGGCCACATACGACGCGCTGACGGGCACGCTCAACCGCCGGGCCATACTCGGTTTTTGCGCAGACGAGCATGAGCGCAGCGTGCGCTACGGGCAGGCGTTCTCCATCATGATGATCGACCTTGACCATTTCAAGGCAGTGAACGACACCCACGGCCACCAGCACGGCGACCGGGTGCTGGTCCACTTTGCCGAATGCACACGCGCCGCCCTGCGCCGCGCCGACCGTTTGGGGCGCTATGGCGGTGAGGAATTTTTGGTGCTGCTGCCCAACACCAGCACCGACGCAGCGCTGCCCGTGGCACAGCGCATTCGCACCGCACTGTCCACCGGCCATGCCCTGGACTGCACCGCCAGCATCGGCTTGACCCACTGGCGCGGCCCCGAAGACACGCTCGATGCCATGCTGGGCCGCGCCGACGCGGCGCTGTACCAGGCCAAGGAGCGGGGGCGCAACCAGACCTGCATCGCCTGAAGGAAGTGCTGCGCCACCATGCAGGCGCAAGGGCCCCTGGTCGAATAAAACTGTATACACATACAGTTTTCGTGTGCACAATGCGCACGACCACCCCTACAGGAGCCGCCCATGCTTGACCACATGACCTTCCGCGTCACCGACATCCAGCGCGCCAAGGCGTTCTACAGCGCAGCCCTCGCGCCCCTGGGCTACAGCGTTTGCTTTGAGGGCAACTACGGCATGAACATCCTCGGGTTCGCCTACCCCGACCCCGCCGAGCCCGACGGCAAAAAGGCCGACGTGTGGTTCATCGACGGCCCCTCCCCCTACGGCGGCCCGCCAGCCACCACCGGCTGCCACCTGGCCTGGAAGGCCCAGACCCGTGCCCAGGTGGACGCCTTCTACGCCGCCGCCATCGCCGCCGCCATCGCCGCCGGCGGCAAGGACAACGGCGCCCCCGGCCTGCGCCCCGAGTACCACGCGCACTACTACGGCGCCTTCGTCATTGACCCGGAAGGCAACAACGTC
>Ga0073900_10000872_pt1 | contig 17668 bp, 7 predicted proteins | sample KloWWTmetKNB5Kit_FD_66666 | JGI IMG/M metagenome (GOLD analysis project Ga0073900, IMG submission 66666) | Active sludge microbial communities from Klosterneuburg, Austria, studying microevolution and ecology of nitrifiers - Klosterneuburg... | ecosystem: Engineered > WWTP > Aerobic digester >...
GTCGCGTTCATCCGCCGGTTCAACTCGATCTTGTCGTCCAGGGCCCCCAGCACCGCCGCGATGGCTTTTTGCTCGGCGAGGGGTGGGAGCGCGAATGGCACCACGCTCATGATGGACGTGTTGAGGTTCGGCATCGTCGCGCCGACCGCATGGCGAACTATCCATTCCTTGATGGCGGGATGACCGAGAAAAAGTGAAGCGAAAAGCGGGTCAACGACTCCAGAGCCGAGGCGGACTTTTAAGCAGCCAGTTCCACACAACCAACCTTCCTCGCGTTCTCTGATGAGTGACCGCTTTTCTACGTCGCCGCGACGGCTGTAAACGATGTCGCCCGCTCTCAGTCGGTGCTGCCCTAAACGATTCGCATCCGCTTCGGTGATTCGGGCAATTCCATCCTCGACGATTCGGTTATCGCCGATGTTGGTCGGCATGATGGATGGTACCCCAACTGGAACATAGTCCGAAGCGTGTAGTTGGCTTCCGAACGGGCCGGTTTGAATGTTGCCGCCTCCACGTTGGCAAACGTCACCGAGCGTTGTGAACTCCCAATGGTCGGGAATTTCGCCGTTGATGAGGTCACCCGCCATAACCCAGCCCCCTCAGGTTTGCTGTGATGGCCTGCTCCAGTTTGGCGGACTCGGCGAACTGGGCGCGCAGTTCGGCCACAAGGCGCGGCATCTTTTCCTCGAACGGTTCGCCGTCGTCTTCGACTTCCTCGGCGCCCACGTAGCGCCCGGGGGTGAGCACGTAGCCGTGCGCGGCGATCTCGGCGGTGGTGGCAGATTTGCAAAAACCGGCCACATCAAGGTAGGCGCGCGCCTCAGACCTGCCCCCGCCTCCATCATCACCCCGCCATGCGTGATACGTCCCCGCGATTTTTTGCAAATCGGCGTCGGTCAGTTCGCGGTGCACGCGGTCAATCAGGGTTCCCATCTTGCGGGCGTCAATAAACAGGGTGTGGCGGCGGCGGTCGCGCCGTTTGCCATCATTTTTATTTTTGGCCAAAAACCACAAACACACCGGGATCTGGGTGCTGTAAAAAAGCTGGCCGGGGAGGGCGACCATGCAATCCACAAGGTCGGCCTCAATGAGAGCTTTGCGGATCTCGCCTTCGCCGGACTGGTTGGAGGACATGCTGCCATTGGCCAGCACAAACCCGGCCATCCCTTTTGGCGCAAGATGATAAATAAAATGCTGCACCCAGGCAAAGTTGGCGTTGCCTTTGGGCGGCGCGCCAAACTGCCAGCGCGGGTCGTCATCTTTGCGGAACCAGTCGGAATCGTTAAACGGCGGGTTGGCCAGCACGTAATCGGCTCGCAGGTCGGGGTGCAGGTCGCGCCGAAAAGTGTCGGCGTGCTCGGGGCCAAAATCGGCCTCGATGCCGCGCAGGGCCAGGTTCATCACCGCCAGGCGGCGGGTGGTGGCGTTGCTTTCCTGGCCGTAGATGGCGATGTCGCCAATCTTTCCGCCGTGCGACTCCACAAATTTCTCGGACTGCACAAACATCCCTCCCGACCCGCAGCAAGGGTCGTAGACGCGGCCTTTATACGGGCCAAGCATTTCTACCAGGCAGCGCACCACGCACGAGGGGGTGTAAAACTGCCCGCCGTTTTTGCCCTCGGCGCTGGCAAACCGGGTGAGGAAATACTCGTACACCCGCCCCAGCAGGTCAACCGAGCGGTGCGTCTTTTCGCCCTCGCTGGCTGCGGTAAGCTCAATCGTGGCGATCACATCAATCAGCTCGCCAAGGCGCTGTTTATCCAGCGCCGGGCGGGCGTAATCCTTTGGCAAAACGCCCTTCAAACGCGGGTTGTCACGCTCAATGGCAACCATCGCGTCATCCACCATTTTGCCGATGGCGCTCTGTCTGGCATTGGCTTGCAGATAAGACCATCGGGCTTCTGGCGGCACCCAAAATACATTTTTGGAGCGATATTCTTCCGGGCTTTCTGGCAGAGCGTATTCGTCGTTTTCTTCGGCCGGTTTTACCTTTCCGGTCGTTACATCCAAAAGATATTGGTGTAACTCCTCGAAAGTGTCGGAGATGTATTTGAGAAAGATGAGACCGAGGACGACATGCTTGTATTCCGCCGCGTCCATGTTGTTCCGCAGTTTATCGGCGGTTTGCCACAGCTTAGCCTCAAAGCCAATTGTGGCGGTAGATTGTGCCGGTGAACCGGTGGGTGAATCAGATTTTTGTTTCGGCATGGCGCGTCGTTTTTCTCAACACACAGAATGCCACAGATTTTATCTTGGTTAGGCTGCAAATGCAGAACGAGAAGTAGTCAATTGGGCAATGTTTTGTCAGACGCGGAAAATAAAGCCCGTCATTCCCGCGCAAGCGGGAATTTATAACAAACCCGCAAAAACGCTTGTTAGGAAAGCAATTTCCCTTGCGTTTTGGCTTGGCGCGTTATGGATTTCCGCTTTCGCGGAAATGACGTTCTCCATTTGCCAATTGACCACTCTTAAACCACATTTTGCGCGGGGTTATGATATAAGCAGGAACGGAGCTTTTTTTTCATGGCACATCACGTTATTACCCGTTTGGGCATCTCGATTATTTTGTGGGCGGGCTTTGCCGCGCCAGTAAATGGGCCGGCTTACGCCACACCCGTCAGCCAAAGCGAAACGCCCCCGCAGGCGCAAGCTGAACCGCAGGGCCACGAATTGCCGCTTAATCTGGCGCAGCGTTCGCGGCGAATTTTGCCGCAAGACCGCGAGGACGCCCGCGCGCGCTCAAGCCGGGTTGCGCCCGTGCGCGACGCGCAAACCGGCGCGCCCGCCGACCCGCCCCAGCGCGTGATTGTGCAGTTGGAAACCCCGCCATTGGCCGAATATGTGGCAAATTTGCGCCAGCTTTCGCAAAACGTGGCCGAAAAATATGCCAGCGAGACCAACCAGCGCCTTGATGTGAACACGGCGGCCTCGCTGAATTACCGAGCCGCGCTGGGACGCGACCAACAAGCCATTCTGGATGCCATCGGCAAGCAAAACGGCGCAAAAGTGGCGCCAACGCACCGCTACGATGTGGCGTTTAACGGCTTTGCGCTTGAGCTGCCCGCCAGCCAGCTTGAGGCTGTGCGCGCCATGCCCGGCGTAAAAGCCATCTACCCAGACCGCATTTTGCGCAAAACGCTAGACACCAGCCTGAGCGTGATTGGCGCGCCGAGCGTGTGGGCCAATATCAGCGCCACGCTGGGCATTACGCGGGCAGGGCAGGGGGTGAAGGTGGCCGTGTTGGACACCGGCATAGACAACGCCCATCCATTTTTTGCAAACGATGGCAGCTTTGCTTACCCGTCGGGCTACCCCAAAGGCTACTGCGCCGCCACTTCGGGGTTTTGCAATGGCAAAATCATCGCCGCGCGGTATTACGCCCAAAGCTCAACGGTGAACATTAGCGAGACGCTTACCCCGCTGGATGCGGACGGGCACGGCACGCACGTGTCTGGCATAGCGGCGGGCAATCTCAACACGGTTGCCTCGCTGGATGGCGCCTCCATCACCGCCACCGTGAGCGGCGTTGCCCCATTTGCCTATCTCATGGCCTACAAAGTGCTTTGGCTCATGCCGGATGGGTCGGGGAGCGGCGAGACTTCTGGCATTCTGTCTGGCATTAACGATGCGGTGGCCGATGGCGCGGATGTGATGAACTTGTCGCTTGGCTCTGGCACAAGAAGCGGCGACCCGCAAAGCGACCCGCTGAACCAGGCCGCGGTGAACGGGGCAAATGTGGGCGTGGTGGTGGCATGGGCCGCAGGCAACGATGGCCCATCGGACAACACCGTTCAAGACGAAGGCGGCGACCCAAAGATTATCTCGGTCGCGGCCTCATCCACCGGGCGGGCATGGACGGCGGATGCGCAGATTGGCTCGCTGAGTTTTAGCGTGCCGCCCACCATGACCAGCGTTCGCGGCGAGAGCGTGGGCGCGGGCACGGTGGTGAGCGCCCCGTATGTGGACGTGGGCAATGTTGTGGCCGCGCTGTCCGCCGGTTCGCTCACTGGCAAAATCGCCATCATCACCCGCGGCGTCATCGCCCGCGTGCAAAAAACGCAATATGCCAAAGATGCGGGCGCAATTGGCGCCATCTTGCGCAACGATTGGGCGGATTCCACCGCGCCGGATGATTTGGAGATGGACGCGCATGTCATCCCCACCATTCACATCAAAAAAGCGGATGCGGCCAATTTGACCAACTACCTAAACAGCCTGGGCGCGTTAACCAGCACCATTCGCATCACGCTCACGCCCAGCGTAAAAAATTTAATTTTTGCCCCGGTGGATGAGGTGGCCGACTTTAGCAGCCGCGGACTTTTGTCAAATATCAACTTGATAAAGCCAGATGTGACCGCGCCGGGGGTGGGCATTTTGTCATCGGTGCGGGCCGTGCTGGAGCCGGGCAAGCAGTGGGATTTGTATGGCGGCACGAGCATGGCCTCGCCGCATGTGGCGGGGTCGGCGGCGCTGCTGCTAAGCGCGCGGGCCGATTGGAAAGCCATCGGCACATATGGCCGGGTGATGCGGATAAAGAGCGCGTTGATGAACACCTCGGTCACCGCTTTGACCGACGCGGGTTCTGCGGCGACGGTTTCGGATATGGGCGCGGGGCGCATCGCGCTGGTGAACGCCGCCGACCCGGGCGTGGTGTTTGACCCGCCCTCGCATTCGTTTGGGGTGGTGTATCAGGGCGGCAGCAAAGTCTTTACGGTCACAAATGTGTCGTCCGCGCCGCTCACGTATACCTTTAGCTATTCGCCAGAAGTGGCGGCGGCTTACACGCTCAGCGCGCAGCCGTCCACTTTGGTCGTTCCGGCGGGCGGCGCGGTTACCTTCACTTTGGTTTTGGCCGCGGCTGGTTTGGCAGATGGGGATTACGCCGGGCAAATGTATTGGAACGCCGCTGGCTCGCAACAATCTATGCACTTGCCCTATTTCTTCCGCAAACAGCCAGAGCCATTGAGCAAGAGCGTTGCGCCAAACCCGGTTTTGCAATGGCAGGAAGTGACATACACCCTTGTAATTTCCAACGACACGTTTAACGCCCTAACTTATGCGCTTACAGATGTGTTGCCAGTTGGGGCGCAATATGTGGCCGGTTCGGTCACGGGCGGGGGCACATACAACGCCGGCCTAAACGCCATCCTTGCCAGCGGCACAATTGCCGCGCCAGTGCAGGCCAGCTATTACGAATTTTTAGACAACCTTGACGAACCCGCGCTGGCTTCGTATTCGCCATTTGGCGGGTATACCGAATTGCTGGCCCCTGGCGATGTGCCCACCGCTCTTGGAGATGATGCGACGGACCTGTCCGCCTATCTGGGCTGCAATCAGGATTTGTATGGCACGACCAGCGGCTTTGCAGAAGATTTGCGCGTTTCCAGCAATGGCGTGTTCTTCCCGCGCGATGTGAGCACGTCGCTGCAAACTTCATCGGTTTCGCACACCATGCCCACCGCCGCCAACCCCGATGGTTTGCTGGCGGCTTACTGGGATGATCTTATGCTTTCGCCCACCGCGCTCATCACGCCATCGGGCGTTTCGTATGCCAATACGGATGACGCGACCCAATGCGCGGCTCTTGGCGACAACGTGGCTTACATTGCGCAAATAGACAACGCCTACCGCAAAGCCAACACCAGCCAGCGGCTTACCTATCAGCTTCAGCACGATGGCCTATACGGAGATGAATATTGGGTTTTGTATAACTCGGTGTCTGGAACGCTCACCACTGGCTCGGTGGGAATTGAAAACGCGAATGGTTCGTTGGGCACACAATACAGCTATGCTGGTTCGCCAACCACCCGCACAATTGAATCTGGCCGGGTGATTTTGTGGTATCGCCCGTATATTTCTCAACCGCCCATCACCATCACCTTCCGGGCGGTCATCACCACGCCGGGGCCTGTGCTTACCAACACGGTGGCGTATCGCACATCAGATAGTTCTCAGGAGATGACGGCCAGCGCGAGTGTGGCGATTACGCCCGCAGTTCAGCCCACGCCTACACCCACACCTATCTTTACCCCCACGCCCACACCGGGCGCGTGTGTGGCGGCGGGCACAGGTGTTGTGATTAGCGAGTTCCGCACGCGCGGGCCAAGTGGTGGCAGCGATGAGTTTATTGAATTGCTCAATACTTCCAATGCCAGTGTCAACATTGGCGGATGGAAGGTAAATGGATCCAGCTCTGGGGGAGTAATTGGCACACGAGCCACGATCTCGGCGGGGGTTGTTCTTGCGCCGGGTCAGCACTATTTGTTGACCAACTCTGCTGGGTATGGCGGCGCAACTGCTGGCGAGCAGACATACTCAACGGGCATCGCAGATAACGGCGGGATTGGGTTGCTGAATGCGTCCAGCACGGTGATTGACCAGGTTGGGATGATTAGCACAAGCGCATACAAAGAAGGCACAACGCTCACGCCCATGAGCGGAACTGCGAACCAAAGTTACGAGCGATACACGCAGGGGACGCAGGACACGGGCAACAACTCGACTGACTTTGCGTTAAATGCCGCCACCAGCAACCCGCAGAACATGGCGAGCGGGGCGGTAAATATTTGTGTGCCAGCCACATCTACGCCAACCCCAACGTTCACGCCCACGCCAACCCCAACGCCAACAGCCACGCCTGTTCCGCATCGCATCTATATTCCAAACACCATGCGCAATGTTTCCAGCAGTTGGTAAGACGGGAATTTGATGACAGAATGATGGATGACACGCCGGGCTTTGTTCAGAAAGCCCGGCGTGTCATTTTACAAATCCCACATTTCATGTTGGATAATGTGTGGGATAACGCAAAGGGGGGGTGCGTGCGCATTTGCCCCACTGGAGATATAAGATAAATGAAGCAATCATCGTTGAATCATTGTGTTCGCATTGTTTTGGGTGGGGTAGTGGCGTTTCAGGCGATGGCGCTTGTGACCGTGCAGGCTGCGCCCGCAGCGGCGCCAATCGCAGATAACGGCCCAATCGTGGGTGAATCTGCAAAGGTGGATGAGAGCGCCCCGCTGGCGCAGATGAGCGCGCCTGCTGTGAATGGCCTCATCCAGCCACGCCAGGGGCCGCTGCGCCGCTTTCGCGCGGGCAACACTTCATCGTCCACACAGCAAGAAAACCCCGGCGCAGATGCCGCGGTTCAATCGGCGCTCGCGCCAGCCGCGATGCCATCCACCATTTTGAACTGGGCTGGCTTGACCAATGTTAGTGGTTACTACCCGCCCGATACGGTGGGCGACGTGGGCAAGACCCAATATGTTCAAAACACCAATGACCATATTGCCGTGTATAACAAAACCACCGGCGCGCTGGTGTATGGCCCGCAGCCCACCAGCATTTTGTGGCAGGGTTTTGGCGGTTATTGCGAAACCCAAAATGATGGAGATGGAATTGTCTTATACGACGCGATGGCTGAGCGCTGGTTTGTTTCTCAGTTTGCGCTGCCCAATAACGGCAACGGGCCGTATTTGCAATGTATTGCCGTGTCGTCCACATCGGATGCAACCGGCACGTGGTATCGCTATGTCTACACCTACAGCCAGACCGTGATGAATGATTATCCGAAATTTGGCGTGTGGCCCGATGGCTATTACATGTCGGTAAACCAATTTGGCAGCAGCGGTAACTCTTGGTCTGGCGCGGGGGTGATGGTTTTTGAGCGAGACAAAATGTTGCAAGGGTTGCCTGCCCGCAATGTGTTTTTTGATGTTGGCGCCGTGAACAGTAACTACGCCAACCTTCTTCCTTCGGATCTGGATGGCAATACGTTGCCGCCATCCGGCGCGCCCAATACGTTTGTGGCTGTTTCCGACCCCACCGGTGGGTCTTTTAACGGCTCACAAATGTATCGCTGGGATTTTCATGTGGACTGGACAAACACCGCCAACTCCACATTTGGCAACTCCAGCAACCCCAATCAAACGCTCACCATTGCCACATGGGCGGCGTTGCCGTGCGCGGTCTCTGGCGCGTTGTGTGTGCCCCAGCTTGGCTCAACCACAAAGCTGGATGGCCTGGGTGACCGGCTGATGTTCCGGCTGGCGTATCGCAACCAGGGCGGCATTACCCAAACGCTGACCGTGAACCACACCGTTGACGCGGGCAGCGGGCGGGCTGGCGTGCGCTGGTATGAGCTTCACAAATCCGGCTCAAGCTGGTCGGTCTATCAGCAATCCACCTATGCGCCTGCGGATGGGATTCACCGCTGGATGGGCAGCGCCTCGATGGATGGCAGCGGCAACATGGCGATTGGCTTCAACGGCTCAAGCTCTACCCAGTATGCGGATATCCGCTACGCCGGGCGGCTGGCCACCGACCCGCTCAACACACTGGGGCAGGGTGAGGCGGTTTTGCAGGCTGGGGCCGGGGCGCAAACCGGTTCTGCCGGGCGATGGGGCGATTACAGCGCGTTGAATGTTGACCCCTACGATGACTGCACGTTTTATTACACCAACGAATACATGCCATCTACCAGTTTTAACGGATGGGTTACCCGCGTGGGTTCGTTTAAGTTCCCCAGTTGCGTGGCGCAGACATTGGCCACATCCACACCCACTGCCACGCCAACCAATGGGCCATCACCCACGCCAACAAACACACCAACGCCAACAAACACCCCAATTGCGACCAACACGCCAACACAAACGTTTACGCCCACACCCACGCCCACGCCGGGTGGATGCGTTGCGGCTGGCGCGGGCGTGATTATTAGCGAGTTCCGCACACGCGGGCCAAATGGCGGCAGCGATGAGTTTATTGAATTGCTCAATACTTCCAATGCCAGCGTCAACATTGGCGGCTGGAAGGTAAATGGATCCAGCTCTGGGGGAGTAATCGGTACACGAGTCACAATCTCGGCGGGGGTTGTTCTTGCGCCGGGTCAGCACTATTTGTTGACCAACTCTGCTGGGTATGGCGGCGCAACATCTGGCGAGCAGACATACTCAACGGGCATCGCAGATAACGGTGGGATTGGATTGTTGAATGCGTCTAGCACGGTGATTGACCAGGTTGGGATGATTAGCACAAGCGCATATCAAGAAGGCACAACACTCACGCCCATGAGCGGAACTGCGAACCAAAGTTACGAGCGATACACGCAGGGGACGCAGGACACGGGCAACAACTCGACAGATTTTGCGTTAAATGCCGCCACCAGCAACCCGCAGAACATGGCGAGCGGGGCGGTAAATATTTGTGTGCCAGCCACATCCACGCCAACCCCAACGTTCACGCCCACGGCCACGCCCACTCAAACGCCAACCAGCACACCAGTGCCTGTGCTTTACCGGGTTTATATTCCAAACGCCATGCGCGGGGCCATGAGCAACTGGTAGAACCAATTACGAATTACGAATTACTAATTACGAATGGTCACAAACCAATTAGTAATTAGTAATTCGTAATTAGTAATTCGTAATTTATTTGCCAAACTCATCCAGCAAAACGCCAATGTAGCGCATGCCATCGTAATAATTTTGCACGATGGAATTCTCGTTTGGCGAGTGCACGCGCGAATCGGGGTGGCTGATGCCCGCGCAAATCACGGGCACTTTGCCGATGAAGCTGGAGAGAGACCACATTGGCCCGCTGCCCGCGCTGAGCAGCTCGTGCACCGGCTCTTGTTTGTGCACCTTGCGGCACGCTTCTTTGGCCGCCCGCATAATTCCGCTGTTCGGGTCGCTGATCTCAGATTGATACCCGCCCAGCAACTTAATCTCAATATCCGCAAACCCGTGCTTGTCTAGATGTTTGCGCAGTAGATCCAAAACAATATCTGGCGAGAGATTGGGCACCAGCCGGAAGTCAATCTTGGCGCTGGCGGCGGCGGGCAAAACCGTTTTTGCGCCTGTGCCTTGCCACCCGCTGGTCAACCCGGCGATGGTGGCGGTGGGTTGGAAATACAGCCGTTTGACCGCATCGTATCCCTTCACCCCGGTGACAAAAGCGTCAATTTGCCACTCTTTCTTCATCGTGTCTTCTTCAAACGGCATGGCCTTTAGCACGGCTTCCTCGGCGGGGTTTGGCTCGCGCACATGGTCGTAATAGCCGTCAATCAAAATTTTCTCATCCGCGCCTTTGATGGTATTGAGCGCCCAAACCAGCCGCCACGCCGCGTTTGGCGCAATGGCCGCCAGCGAAGAGTGCAGATCGTAGGCCACACCCTTTGCGTGCAGCTCCACGTAACAAATGCCCTTCACCCCGGTGGTGATGACGAAGCGCCCCTTGCGGTCAAACGAGCCGAACTCCCACAAACAGCCATCCACCGGAGAGCCATCCGGTTTTTTGAACCAGTCTTTGTGCTGCTCCACAAACCCGTGCAAATGCGGGCTGCTCACTTCTTCCTCGCCTTCAATCAGCCACTTGATTTTGCATGGCAGCTTGCCTTGCGTTTTGAGCCACGCCTCCACCGCGTGAATGCGCGTGACCAGTTCGCCTTTGTCATCTGCCGCGCCGCGTGCAAACATGCGCCCATTTCGGATGGTTGGCTCAAACGGCGGAGTTTCCCAAAGGTCAAGTGGCTCGGCGGGTTGCACATCGTAATGGTTGTAGATGAGCATCTCGTGTGGGCCATCGCCCAGCTCTGCCCACACAACGGGCGGTGTGTCCACGCCGGTGGGCACAATCTTCACATCAAAGCCCAGACCAGCCAGCCGCCGCGCCACAAGGGCGGCCATCTCCACAATGCCCTGGCCGGTGGCGGCCACGCTGGGCTGGCGCAAAAAGTCTTTGTAATCTTCAAGCAATCGTTCGCAGTTGTCGGTCAGGTATTGGTCAAAGGTTTGGTAGTTCATGGCAAGTGTGAAAGGAGAAAGTTGAAAGGTGAAGAGTGAAGGGTGAAGAGTGAAATGACTTCTTCACTCTTCACCCTTCATTGGGTTACAACATAAAAGAAATCTCGTTTGTTGCTTTTCAAATACCGATCATCATCCTGTTTGCTCATGCTGTCAAATAGGGCTTCGGTTCTCATGGCGCCCGTGTCAGCCCGAACGGCGTCAAAATGCACCCAGTAATTGTTGATGTCTAACTGCATGGCGTTCCACGCGCCAGCTCTTTGCATGGCGTTTGCCAGCGGCTCGGTGACCAAAGCGTTGCCCGCTGCATAGAACAGTGTTTTGCCGTCTTTGCTCAGCCCCAGCGATGAACGCCACACCGCCACCGAGCCATCCAAATTTGCGCCCCAATTGCTGGCGGTCATGTCATGCGTGAGCGGGTTAATCGCGCCCGCGTCAATCATGGGCGGGCCATTTTGCCGCCACGAAACCGTGTTGGTTGTCACCAGCCCCGGCTGGCCCCATTTGCCAATGCGGATGGCGCTGTCTTTGTCCAGCGCAATGGTCATCATGTTGTCGCGGGCGGGCACAATCACCCGGCCGTTGAACATGGCGCCATATTTGCCGTGCGTGGTCTTAAATCCGCCGTTAAACACAGCAATGAGTTTGCCCGCCACAAAATCATTTGGTGGGATGCGGCCCGTGCGCGTGAACGGCGTTGCGCTCACCGGTTCCTCTGTGCCAGCCACAAACCCCAGCCGCGTGCGGGTCAAATCAAATGCCACCACGCCCACCGAGACATACGGGCGTTGCGGGTCGGGGTTAAGGAACGTGCGCGCGGCCACCATCTCGCCATTTTTGTTGCGCAGGTAGGGCAGCCACTCGCCTTCGCCCTTAATTTGGCTGAAGGGTTGCGCGGCGGGCAACGGCCAGCCTGCGCTGTTCAAGCTCGCAGATGACGCCCCGTCCGTCATCTTGCCGTCTTCATCCGCTTTTGGGGCGCTTGCGGCGGGGTTTGTGTTCGTTTGGCCGATGGGTAATTCGTCGGATGGAAGCTGCCAGGACAAATCCGCTTTTTTTAGACCCGCGTTAAACTGCAATTGGTCAAGCTGGTCTTTGGCCGAATAAACAAAGGTCTCTAGTTTTGCCACAAACGCATCGCCAAAAATGCTGCGCAAAAAATCTGCGCCATTTGCGCCAAACCGCGGGGTCATGGCTGCGGATGCGCCAAGAGCCATACAAACAAAACACGCGGCGATTACGCCGACCAGCGCGCCAGGAATGTGGCGCGGAGAAAAAGTTTTCATATTACGCTGATTTTTCCGAACGCGTAGTCTACACGGAGAAAACAGCGCGTTTTACCAGCATGGCAGGGCGCTCAGGGCGATGCAGACCAGCGAAATAAGCGCGGCCTGCCAAACGTGTAGGCCGCGCTTGGTCAACAGCCCCGCCAACAAAAAACTTTGAAATGCTTAAAAATTTACGCAGATTCTTTCTGCATTCTGAATTCAGCATTCAGAATTCCCAAAAGCGCCCCAATCAGCAAGGTCATGTTGGCCACATACAAATTGTCCACCACATTGTGCGCCGCCAAATGCGCCCACGTTCCCATCAGCCCCAGCGCCACAAAACGCCATGCCCCGGCGGATGGGTTGCGCGCCGTGCGCCAGGTGACGACGAACACGCACATCCAAAAGGCCAGGTAGGTCATCAGCCCAAACAGGCCGGTTTCTGCCCAAATGTTGATGTAATAGTTGTGGGCGTGGGCCAGCGCAATGGGCCAGTTGATGAGGCGATATTGGTCGTAGGCGGCCTCGTAATTGCCAAAGCCCACGCCTGTCCACGGCTCGGCCTCAATCATGTTCAGCCCGGCCTGCCAGTGCGCCAATCGCTCAATCACGGCGTAGTTGGCGGGCGTGATGCTTGCGCCGCGCACATCCACCGCGGTGAACTGCGCCGTGAAATCGGTCAGCCGCGAGCGGATGGAGGCGGGCAGGGCGTTGGCCGCATACAAACCCATCAGCACAGCCAGCGCGGCCAGCACAACCCCAAAACCAAGGATGGGTTTTTTGAACGCCGCGAGCGCCATCACCAAAACTGCCGCGCCCGCGCCCAGCCACGCCCCGCGCGACCACGACCCCACCAGCCCGCCCAGCCCGGCCAGCATGGCAATCCCCGCCAAAATAAAAACGAGTGTCCGCCAACCAGTCTGACCGCTCCGAAAGCGATCAGACTGGTGCGCTAGAACTGCCGCCAACACGCCCGCGGCCAGCGGCCATAACATGCCCACGTAACCGCCAAATGGGTTGGGCTGTTCCAGCGTGCCGTGCGCCCGCCAAAACCGCCCGCCCAAAATCTCAAATTCTTTTGGCCCAAAACCCAGCAACCCAAATTGCAACACGCCAAACGCGCCCTGAAACGCCAGCGAGGCCAGCACGGCCCCCAGCACAAAAACGCGTTTGCGCGGGCTGGGTTCGCTGGCGACCAGCGCAAATACAATCAACATCTCCGCCCATTTCAGCCACTCTTTGAACCACAACTCAAAAGACCGCGCGGGGAAAAACGTTAGGGCGGTCACGGCCAAAAACACAATCAGGCTGATGGCAACCGGGCGGCGCAAAACTTGCGCAAGGGGCAGGGTTTTCCAATCGGCGCGGTTTTCTTTGGCCGCCAGAATTTTGCGCCCCAGCCACGAGGCCAGCGTGAGCGCCAGCGCGACTTGCCCGGGGTCAACGCTTGTGCCAAAGGTGATGCGCACCAGCGGGCCAAAGGGCGCAACAAACAGCATCAACGCCACCCCCGCCATTGGCTCGGCCACGATGACGATCAGGGCGAGGACGGCGGCCACGAGGGCGATGAGGGCGAGCATATTGGGTTTGGGTCGTTGGTTTCCAGCCACTGGCAACCAGCAACCAGCCACCGGTCACTACCGGCTTGCGTTCTTGCTTCTCACCAGCAACGACCAATTGCCGCGCTGAATCACTTCATCGCGCTGATTCTTGAGCTGAATTTTGAACGTGACACGGCCATTGCCCAGGCGCGGCACGGGTTTAAGCTCAATGATCTCCAACTCGGCGTGGATGGTGTCGCCGATCAAAATGGGGCCGGTGAACTCCCACTCCAGCCCGCGAAACACATCCACCGTGTCGCGCATAAACCCAAGCTGAAAGGCCAGCCCGCTGGCGATGCTGAGACCCAGCAGGCCGTGCGCGATGCGCTTGCCAAACCGCGCGTTTTGCGAATATTGCTCGGAGGTGTGAATCTCGTTGTAATCGCCAGACAAACCGGCAAACGCCACGATGTCGCCCTCGGTGATGGTGCGCGTGGGTGTCACCGCCTTGTCGCCGATGTTGTAATCTTCGAAATAAAGCCCATGAGGTTGAGAAAGTGCCATCCTTTGATTTTAGCCGCATTTGACCCACGCCGGGTAAAACACGGCGAAAGAAAATGGGGTTTTTAGGGTTCAGGTGATATAAACCTAAAATTCAAAAAAGATGGGGCAGGGAGGGTGCCGTGCGGGCGAAAACCTCCCCGCTTTTGGCGCAAAAACCGGTTTTTGCCGATGGCCCCCTGAGCGGCGCGTTTTTGGCGGGGAATGCGAATATGCGAAAGCACAGGAAGCCCAACAAGGCGTATAAATTAAATATTGGGTCAAAATTGACAAAAAACAAAATTGCGCGATAATCGGGCAAAATCTAAAATTTCCGCACGAGGAAACTGAAACACCAGTCCCCGCGAAAGCGGATGAGCGCGATCAAGGGCAAAATCTAAAATTTCCGCACGAGGAAACTGAAACTCACCACCACATTCACCGCCACCGCTATCATGGCCGGCAAAATCTAAAATTTCCGCACGAGGAAACTGAAACTGAGCGCGATTTTGTAGGTGCCCGGCGCGTTGATGGCAAAATCTAAAATTTCCGCACGAGGAAACTGAAACGCACCAAGCGGCGGGTTAAAACAGATGGCGTAAATAGGCAAAATCTAAAATTTCCGCACGAGGAAACTGAAACGCCACCTGTTTGGCGCACGGACTTGGATTCATTCGGGCAAAATCTAAAATTTCCGCACGAGGAAACTGAAACGTGAAGGCATGAGGCTTATCAGTCTCGCGGGTAATGGCAAAATCTAAAATTTCCGCACGAGGAAACTGAAACTTGGTCGTGTTCGAAGGGCAGGACAACAACCGGTATCGGCAAAATCTAAAATTTCCGCACGAGGAAACTGAAACTCGGCAAACAACCCGCTCAATGCACCCATGCGCGGCCAGGCAAAATCTAAAATTTCCGCACGAGGAAACTGAAACACACGTCACTAATAATTTTCCAGATCGCCCGCTGCGCGGCAAAATCTAAAATTTCCGCACGAGGAAACTGAAACGCGTGATAAATCGCCCGCTCCAAAACCCGATGCGTTTGGGCAAAATCTAAAATTTCCGCACGAGGAAACTGGTGATCTCAAGCAAGGCGAGCACCTGACTGTGGCTCAGGAGGCCTAAATGACGACTCTTTGTAAGAGGGGACAAGAGCTTGCCCCCAACCCCTAGCCCCTAACCCCTAACCCCAAAAAATCACCGCGCATACAACCGCGCATACGCCGCGTAATTGGCCGTGATCTTTTGCACATAGCTGCTGGTCTCGCGGAAAGAGATGATCCCCGCGAACACATCGTAATCATCGCCAGCGCGGTCTTGCCAAATGGCCGCGCTGCCCGGGCCGCCGTTATACGCGGCCAGCGCAGAGAACCAATCGCCAAACGTTTTGCGCTGGCGGCTCATGTAATACAACCCAAACCGCGCGCTCACCAGCGGGCGTTGCAGGTCGCCGGTCTCGTAATTGGGCGGCCAGCCCAGTTGCGCCGCAATCTCCTTCCCGGTGGATGGGATGACTTGAAACAAGCCATTGGCCGCCGCGCCAGACTCGGCAAACGGCTCAAACAAACTCTCTTGGCGCACCAGCGAGAACGCCAGCAGCGGGTCAACCCCAAACTCCCTGGCGTAGGCAGAAATCAAGCCGCCGTAATACGCCGGATACACCATCCGCCCCAGAAAGGGCGGGGCGCTGGTGGCGGCCCGCGCCAGCGCGTCTGCTGCGCTAATGGACAAGCGGAAGGCGCCCAGCCCGCGAAAATGCAGCGCCAACTGCCAAAGCGAGAGCGGGTCGCGGGCGTTGGCGTTCAGCAAACTCTGAAACTCCGCCATCGCCTCTGGCTTAAACCCCAGTCGCCAAAGTTCATTGCCTTGCGCAAAACGCGCGTCTTGGCGGATGGCCGCCCCGACCGCCGAGACATTCACCGTGTCCGAGATGCCCAGCCAGCCGCGCAGCCACGTCTCGGCCTCGGCTTTGCCTTCGTCGCTGGGCAGGCACACAAACACAAAATCATCGCGGCAGGTCTCGGCCAGCGCGTTGTCCTTCAAAGCCAGCGTTCGGCTGAGGGGTGGGGCGGCGGGGTTAAGCAGCAACTCGGCGGCGCGTTCGCTCTCGTAACTTTCTGGCAGCGCCGCCGCCAGCGCGGTCAGCGTGCGCGTGTATGCCCCATCCCCTGTGCCGATTTGCGCCTTGGCCTGCCACAACTTGGCCGCGCCCGTATACGCGCCATTCGCATAGGCATTTTGTAGTTGCGTCGTCGTGCTGATCGTCTCGGCAAATTTGCCCAGCCGATATTGCAAAAACGCGGCGCGCAAAAGCATTTCATCGGCCCCATCCGCCGCGGGGAATTGTTTTTGGGCGGCCAAATACGCCGCCGCCGCGCGCTCCATCTGCCCGGCGTTTTCTAACGTGCGGGCTGCTTTTTGGGCGGCCTGGGCAGATGTGACCGAGCCGGGCGCGGCTTTTTGCAACGCGGCGTAGGCGGCCAGCGCGCCATCAATATCACTCAGCCGCGCCAAATACTCGCCTTTTTTCAGCGCGGCATCTGCAAAACGCGGGGCCGCCGCGCCCTCTGCAATAATTTGGTTGAGGTTGCGCAGCGCGCCGGTGGAATCGCCCAGCGCGATGTAATTTTGGGCCGCCCACCAGCGGATCTCGTTGAGTTTGGCCGGGGTTTGGTTGCCCGGCTCCGCGATGGCGCGGGCAAAGGCTTGTTGCGCGGCGGCATACGCCTCGTTGTGAAAATCCACAATCCCGCGCCCGGTCTCATCTACCGGCTGCCCGGCCTGCACCAACGCGTTGAGCGCGGCAAAAGCCGCTGGGCTGGTGGGGTCTTGGGCCATCGTCTCGCGCATGCGGGCATAGGCTTGCGGAAGGCTGCCTGCCCCCTGCATGGTTTGGGCGCTGGCCCACAAAATGCGGGCGCGGTATGCAGGAATTTTTGCCACGCTCAAAATCGCCTCGTATTGGGCCAGCGCGGCGGGGGTGTTGCCGTTCATTTGATGGGCCAGCGCCAGTTTTTCGCGGTACCCCACCTGCATGTTCACGTTTAACGCGCTTGTCACCGCGTTCGAGAGCGGCAACAACGCCGAGATGGGCTGGTTGAGCGCCAAATACGCGTCGCCCAGCCACACGTTCAGGGTGGGTGACATGGCCGTGCCAGCCGCCAGCGCCTCTTGAAAAAGCGGGATCGCGCCGGTTGGGTTGCCATCCACCTGCGCCATGCGCCCCAAAATAATTTTGGCGTCTTGGCCGATGGCGCTTGTGAGGGCGGTGAGCGCCTGCAAATGGCGTTCTGCGCTGGCGTGGTCACCCATGTCTCGCAGAGATTTTGCCAATTCCAGCCGCGCTTTTTGGGCTTGTTCGCTGGCGGCGGGCAAAAAGGGCAACGCCGCCGAGTAAAACTGGGTCGCGCTCAGGTCATCGCCCAGCCAGCGGGCTTTGGCGGCATCGGCCAGAAGCTTGACTGGGTCGGGCGTGGGGGTGGGGGTGGGCGTTGGCGCGGGCGTGCTGGTGGGCG
>Ga0073900_10000878_pt1 | contig 17604 bp, 12 predicted proteins | sample KloWWTmetKNB5Kit_FD_66666 | JGI IMG/M metagenome (GOLD analysis project Ga0073900, IMG submission 66666) | Active sludge microbial communities from Klosterneuburg, Austria, studying microevolution and ecology of nitrifiers - Klosterneuburg... | ecosystem: Engineered > WWTP > Aerobic digester >...
TTTTATTTTTTAACTAAAGCGTATGAAAATAATTCGTTCAATCGTAATCGTTTTCCTGACAAGTAATCTTTCCGCACAGGACTATACTTCTTATCCTATGTGGAATCCATCATTACCTTTTGAACAACGGGTAAATGATGTGGTCAATCGTTTAACACTCGATGAAAAAGTTGCCCAAATGTTGAATGCCACACCAGCTATTCCACGACTTGGTATCCCCGCTTATGACTGGTGGAATGAAGTATTGCATGGCGTAGCAAGAACTCCATTTCACACTACTGTATTCCCGCAGGCCATTGGGATGGCAGCAACATGGGATACCAATTCATTATACCAAATGGCTGATTATTCTGCGTTGGAGGGAAGAGCCATTCACAATAAAGCAATTGAACTCGGCAGAACAAATGAGAGATATCTGGGACTTACTTACTGGACACCCAATATCAATATTTTCCGTGATCCCCGCTGGGGCCGCGGCCAGGAAACTTATGGTGAAGACCCTTTTCTGACGGCAATGCTGGCAAAAGCTTTTGTAAGAGGATTGCAGGGTGAAGATCCAAAATACCTAAAAGCTGCAGCCTGTGCCAAACATTTCGCAGTGCATAGCGGTCCTGAACCGTCAAGACACTCCGACAACTTCAATCCAACGGCGTATGATTTATGGGACACTTACTTACCTGCATTCAAAGAACTGGTCGTTGATGCTCAGGTAGCCGGCGTGATGTGTGCTTATAATGCAGTGAATACCCAACCCTGTTGTGCAAACGACCTGTTGATGAATAATATTCTCCGCACACAATGGAAATTTAATGGATATGTCACTTCCGACTGCTGGGCCATAGATGATTTCTTTCGTTATCATAAAACACATAAAGACGCCACGGTAGCAGCCGTAGACGCAGTGGTTCATGGCACAGATGTGGAATGTGGCCAGACAGTTTATAAAACACTCGTGGAAGCTGTGAAAAATGGTTTGATCAAAGAACAACAACTCAATATTTCACTGAACCGATTATTTATGATCCGCTATCGCCTGGGCATGTTCGACCCGGTATCAATGGTGAAATATGCACAAACAGCTTCTTCCGTTTTGGAGAGTGCAACCCATAAAGCACATGCTCTAAAGATGGCCCGGCAATCTATCGTTTTACTACGGAATCAGCATAATACACTACCATTAAAAAAGACTATAAAGAAAATTGCTATACTGGGCCCGAATGCCGACAACCGGATTGCAGTACTGGGAAATTACAATGGTATTCCCTCAAAAGTTACAACGGTGCTTGAGGGCATCCGGGAAAAGTTGGGCAAAGAGGTAGAAATCATTTATCAGAAAGCTATTAACCTGACCAATGACACCTTATTAGTATATACGGACCTAAGCAATCAATATACCTGGGAGGGCAAACAGGGATTCAAAGCAGAATACTTTGATAACCGAGAAATAAAAGGTGCTCCCATAGCGGTAGCCCATGAAGCTGTTGTTGATCATTTATGGCAGCGGGGAGATATCATAGCAGGAAGTTTAAAAGCTACAAATTTTTCAGCAAGGTATACGACCAACTTCAAGGCGATCGCTGATGGGAATGTTACATTTGAAGTGGACGCAGATGATGGATATAGATTAATCATAAATGGCATAGAAGTACTCAATGCCTGGTTGCGTAACCGATGGGGGGCAAAAACATTCAGGCTTGATGTAAAAAAAGATTCTGTATACAACCTTGTATTGGAATACTGGCAGGGCGATGATAATGCCAGCGTATCATTAAAGACAGGCAATTTCGTCCGTACAGATTTTACTGCCGTAGCCGGCCAGGTAAAAGATGCAGATGCCATCATATTTGTTGGAGGTATCTCTCCGCAACTGGAAGGTGAAGAAATGCCTGTCAATGCACCTGGTTTTAATGGTGGCGACAGAAGCAGTATTTTACTTCCTGCTGTACAAACTGAACTGATGAAAGCACTGAAAGCTACCGGTAAGCCAATAGTATTTGTGATGATGACAGGCAGTGCTATCGCAACTCCATGGGAAAGCGAAAATATTCCTGCCATTATCAATGCCTGGTACGGTGGACAAAGTGCCGGTACAGCTATCGCTGATGTATTATTTGGAGACTATAACCCCGCTGGCCGTTTACCGGTTACTTTTTATAAGAGTGACAGTGACCTCCCTTCTTTCATGAGTTACGATATGTCCGGCAGAACCTATCGTTATTTCAAAGGTGAAGCGTTATATCCTTTTGGGTATGGACTAAGTTATAGTAGTTTTAAATATGACAGGCTGAACGTTCCGGCTACTTTTAAAACCGGGAAAAATATAACGGTTTCAGTACGGGTTACCAATAGCGGAAAAAAGGATGGCGAAGAAGTAGTGCAGTTGTATTTGGCACATCAGAATAAAACAAATCTTGCACCGCTGAAAGCATTAAAAGGTTTTCAACGAATATTTTTAAAAAGCGGGGAGAGCAAAACGATAAGATTGGAGCTGACTCCAGAACAGCTATCATTGGTGAATAGTAATGGAAAGATGTACCAGCCTAAAGGCAACATTCAGGTGAGTGTTGGCGGGGGGCAACCCGGTGTAAAGAATAAAACTACCAGTAATGTAATAACTGCAAATATTTCAATTTTATGAGAATCTTATTTCTACTAACCGGCGTATTCAGTACACAGCTGTTAATGGCGCAAAATGAAATTGTATTGAATGCAGATAAAGGGAAAGACACTATCAATAAAAATATCTACGGCCATTTCGCTGAGCACCTAGGCAGTTGTGTATATGGAGGACTGTATGTAGGTGAAGACAATAAAAAAATTGTCCATCAAAATGGTATCCGGCTTGATGTTGTGAATGCATTAAAAAAACTAAAAGCAACCGTACTGCGCTGGCCGGGTGGCTGTTTTGCCGATAATTATCACTGGAAAGAAGGTATAGGACCAAAAGAAAAACGAAGGCATATTGAAAATGTAGCATGGGGCAACGTAAGAGAAGACAACAGTTTTGGCACCCATGAGTTCTTACAACTTTGTGAAATGATCGGTGCTGAACCTTACCTTGCTGTCAATATGGGAAGTGGTACCGTTCAGGAAGCAGCTGAATGGGTGCAATATGTAAATCATGCCAATGGTGCCAGCGATCTTACGGATTGGCGTCAGCAAAACGGCAGGACAAATCCCTGGGGGGTAAAATACTGGGGAGTAGGCAATGAATCATGGGACTGTGGCGGACATATGACTGTTGATTATTACATTAACCAGTATAAAAAATATGCGACATTCATGACCAGCTACGGAAATTCGGAAGGATTGTTCCGGATAGCAGTTGGCCCGGGATGGGAAGATTTTAAATGGACTGAAGCATTAATGAGGGATATCCCGCTTAAAATGCTTGATGGGGTTTCTATTCACCATTACTCTGTTATCAACTGGGATAAAAAAGGATCAGCGACCGGGTATACAGAAAATGAATATTTCTCAACGATGAAACAAGCCTGGCGTATGGAAAAAATGGTCGCCGGTAACAGCGAAGTGATGGACAAGTACGATCCGGAAAAAAAGATTGCACTGATTGTGGACGAATGGGGAGGCTGGTATGATGTGGAACCCGGAACCAATAAAGCATTTCTCCACCAGCAAAATACCATGCGGGATGCAATGATCGCCGGAATCAGTTTAAATATTTTCAATAACCACTGCGACAGGGTAAAGATGGCGAACCTGGCACAAATCGTTAACGTATTGCAAGCTGTAATATTGACCAAAGAAGAAAAACTAATACTTACACCAACTTATCATGTGATGGAGATGTACAATGTACACCAGGATGGACTCCACCTGCCGGTTGAAGTCAATAGCAATAAATATATTCTTGGAAAAGATACTTTAAACGCTATTTCTGCATCAGCTTCAAAAGATAAAAATGGTGTAACGCATATTTCACTGGTAAATATTGATGCGGCCAAAACACAAACACTAAGTATTACTGTCAATGGAGCAAATTATAAAACAGTCAGCGGAAGAATTCTGACATCGGACAAACTGCAGAATTATAACAGCTTTGATAACCCTAATAAAATTGTTCCGGGTGTATTCAATGGGGCACAATTAAAAGGTTCAAAACTGAGCTTAAATATACCGCCGTTCAGTGTAGTGGTGCTTGACTTAAAATGAAAAAGGAAATAATACATTACCAGGCATAGCTTATACTTCCTGAAAAACAGAAAGAAAATCAGGAACTTGGTTTTACCGCAGAGACAAAACTGGTACCGTAATATTCAATAAAAATGTATAAAAAAATTAAAAACCCGATAAATAACCAGACACTTGAAAAATACCAGGGCATTCTTATTTGATTTAAACGGCACTATGATCGATGATATGAACTATCATATCAGGGCCTGGCATGATATTTTTAACCGGCTCGGAGTAACTATTTCTATGCATGAAACCAAAATGCAGTGTTATGGGAAAAATGCAGAAGTAATTGAAAGGGTAATACCGGGCAGGTTTTCTGATGATGAAAAAAATACGATGAGCCTGAATAAAGAAAAAAAATACCAGGAAGCTTTCAGGCCTTTTTTAAAACTTATTAACGGGCTTGATGATTTTCTCGAAAAAGCCAAACAACAAGATATACAGATGGCGATCGGGACAGCAGCTATAAGATTCAATGTCGACTTTGTGTTGGATGGCCTGCACTTACACGACTATTTTAATGTAATTATCAGTGCAGATGATGTAGAGGAAAGTAAACCCAACCCGGAAACATTTCTTAAATGCGCCGAATTACTGGGTGTACGACCCGATGAATGCATTGTATTTGAAGATGCTCCCAAGGGGGCCGAAGCAGCCGAAAGAGCAGGCATGCGATCGGTCGTAATAACAACTATGCACAAGGAAGAAGAATTTACCGGTAATAATATTATTTGTTTTGCCCAGGATTATACAAATGGGTTGTTTGAAAAAATAATGAGAGTATAATGCTTCAAAAAAAATATGTAATAGGAATTGATTATGGTACTGACTCTGTCCGGGCAACACTTCTCGATGCAGGAAACGGACAAGAGATAGCCACTTCTGTTTTTTACTATCCCAGGTGGAAAGAAGGAAAATATTGTAATGCTTCAGCCAGCCAGTTCAGGCAGCATCCGTTGGATTACCTGGAGGGCCTGGAAGCAACTATTAAGCACTGTTTGAAAGAAGCGGGACCATCCATCTCACTGCTGGTAAAGGGAATCTCGGTAGACACTACCGGATCAACCCCTGTGGCAGTAAATAAGCAAGGGGTACCGCTTGCTATGCTGAGCGGCCTGGAGGAAAACCCCAACGCCATGTTTGTATTATGGAAAGATCATACAGCGAACAAAGAAGCGGACGAACTTAACAGGCATGCTGAAAAGTTTCCGGTTAACTACTTGAAGTATGTAGGCGGTATTTATTCATCAGAATGGTATTGGGCTAAATTACTTCACTTGCTCCGGGAAGATGAATCCGTGAGAAAAAATACCTATTCGTTTGTGGAACATTGCGACTGGATACCTTTTTTGCTGACCGGTGGCAATGATGCAACAAAAATAAAAAGAGGAATATGCAGTGCCGGGCATAAAGCCCTGTGGGCAGAAGAATTTGGTGGATTACCACCTGAAGAATTCTTTATTTCACTTGATCCTTTGCTGAAAGGATTTACAAAAAGCTCTTTCCTGCATACATATACAGCAGACCAGCCGGCTGGGTCAATAAGTAAAGAATGGAGTGAAAGGTTGGGCTTGCCTGAAGATGTAGTTATAGGAATTGGTGCTTTTGATTGTCATATGGGAGCTGTGGGCGGACAAATTGAACCTTATTACCTGAGTAAAGTAATGGGTACCTCAACCTGTGATATGCTGGTTGCCCCTGTACATGAAGTAAAAGATACGCTGGTAAGGGGTATTTGCGGACAAGTGAATGGCTCCATCATCCCCGGTATGGTAGGTATTGAAGCTGGTCAAAGTGCATTTGGAGATGTATATGCTTGGTTTAAAGAACTTATTGCCTGGCCTGTTAATATTTTTATCAATGATGAAAAACAACAACAGGAAATAACTGATAGCATTATTGCAAAGCTGGCCGATGCAGCTGCTGTATTGCCATTGAATGAAGCAGATGAACTGGCACTGGACTGGATGAATGGGCGTCGTACTCCTGATGCCAACCAGTTATTGAAAGGTGCTTTAACCAATATCAATCTGGGCAGCGATGCACCGAGAATATTCAAAGCACTGGTAGAAGCAACCTGTTTTGGAAGTAAAGCAATCGTAGATCGATTTACCGGGGAAGGTATTCCGGTAAAGGGCATCATTGCATTGGGAGGAGTAGCCAAAAAATCAAATTATGTAATGCAGGTAATGACCAATGTGCTCAATATGCCCATACGCATACATCGGAGCGAACAAACCTGTGCCGGGGGTGCAGCCATGTTTGCAGCAACGGCAGCCGGTATTTATAAAAAAGTAGAATTTGCCATGGAAGCAATGGGACATGGCTTTGAAAAAACCTATTATCCTGAAAAAGAAAAAACCGGATATTATGAAACCAGGTATAAAATGTACCGGGACCTTGGTAATAAAATTGAAGTCAGACAATAAATAAGAACTGAGCAGGAGGTTATTTATTATGAATAAATATGAACATATCAAACAGGAGGCTTTTGAAGCCAACTGTCAATTGCCCGGATTAGGATTGGTGTTATTTACATTTGGTAATGTTAGTGCTGCTGACAGATCACTCGGTGTATTTGCCATCAAACCAAGCGGCATGCTTTATGAAAAACTGTCACCAGGTAATATGGTAATTGTAGATTTTGAAGGTAAGAAAGTGGAAGGGGCTCTTCGCCCTTCTTCCGATACGCTGACCCATGCGGTACTGTATAAACAATGGGAGAATATTGGCGGTATAGCACACACACATTCCATTTATGCTTCTGCATGGGCACAGGCACTTCGCAGCATTCCGCTATACGGAACCACACATGCTGATTACACTACCGGAAATATTCCCTGTACGACACCAATGAGTGATGAAGCAATAAAAGATAATTATGAATATGCAACAGGTATGCAGATCATTCACTGTTTTAAAGAAAATGGTTACAACTATGAAGAAACTGAAATGATACTAGTAGGTAGCCACGCCCCATTTACGTGGGGAAAAAATGCAGCAAAGGCTGTGCACAATAGTGCCGTACTGGAATACATTGCAAAAATGGCAACCTTAACAGAGCAGGTGAATCCTCAAGCCAATCGTTTAAAGGAGGCATTGATAAAAAAACATTTTGAAAGAAAACACGGCCCGGATTCTTATTACGGACAGTAAAATAACTTCTAAATAAAGATTTAAAATGCGTTCATTTTTCATCATTTTTGTTTCGGTGCTTTTATTTACAGTGTCTTCCTGTAAGAGCAAAAAAAGCGATAACCCTGTTGCTCCTGCTTCGGCTGAAAAAAGATTATCAGAAAAGTTTTTCGGCACAATGGGTACTGATACGATCATAGAATATACATTAACCAATACCGGAAGAATGCAGGTAAGCATAATAAATTATGGAGGTACAGTCACCAGTATCAAAACAAAGGATAAGGAGGGAAAAACCGGTGATGTAATACTTGGCTATAAGTCGCTGGACGGTTATCTGCAAAAAGAAAATCCTTATTTCGGTTGCCTGGTGGGAAGATTTGGTAACCGTATTGCAAATGCCAAATTTAACCTGGAAGGGAAAACATATACACTGGCCGTTAACGATGGTTCCAATTCATTGCATGGCGGAAATAAGGGATTTGATAAAGTATACTGGAAAGCAGATAAACAACCCGGTGACAGCAGTATTAAATTAACTTATATAAGTAAAGATAACGAAGAAGGGTATCCGGGTACATTGACCACGGAAGTGATTTATACACTGACTTCCGCCAATGAACTGAAAATAGACTATTCAGCCATTACTGATAAACCAACTCCTGTAAACCTGACCAATCATTGTTATTTCAATTTATCTGCAGGGACTGACTCCACAATACTCAATCATTTATTAGTGCTGAATGCAGCTAAATTCACAGAAGTAAATGATGCACTGATACCAACCGGAATATTGCCTGATGTAAAAGATACGCCAATGGACTTTACTTCAGCAAAACAGATCGGAAAAGAAATTGCAGCTGTAAAAGGTGGTTACGACCATAACTGGGTACTCAATAAAAAAAGTAATGCGTTGGAATTTGCCGGTTCATTGTATCATCCCGGCAGCGGAAGATTGATGGAGGTATTCACCACTGAGCCCGGTATTCAGTTTTACAGCGGGAATTTTTTGAATGGCACATTGCAATACACCCGACACGGACAAAAGTATATGAAACATGCGGGGCTTTGCCTGGAAACACAACATTTCCCGGACAGCCCTAACCAACCTTCATTCCCAAATACGATTTTAAAGCCGGGTGAAAAATATCAGCAAACAACAGTCTATAAATTTTCCCTAAAATAATGTATGAATAAGAAATGAAAAGATCCTTACTTGCCATACTATCAATTATCTCCGTTCATTGCATAGCCCAGCAAAAAGATTATGCAATAAAAGAAATCAATTTTACCAGGGTTAAACTTACCGACAAGTTCTGGCTTCCACGTATTGAAACGAACCGTACAATAACGATTCCTGCTTCTTTTCAGCGCTGTGAAAATACTGGCCGTGTCAGGAACTTTCTTATGGCTGCTGAAAAAAAAGGAAAATTTTGCACAAGGTACCCTTTCGATGATACGGATATATATAAAACGATCGAAGGAGCCTCTTTTTCACTGGCAACTTATCCCGATAAAAAGATGGATGCATATATAGACTCGCTGATCATCCTGATTAAAAATGCACAGGAGCCGGATGGCTATTTATATACAGCAAGGACCATCGACCCGCTTAATGTAGGTAGCTGGGTGGGAAAAGATCGTTGGGAAAAAGAAAGAGAACTGAGCCATGAATTATACAACGCCGGGCATTTATACGAGGCGGCGGCTGCACATTACCAGGCAACCGGGAAAAGATCGCTATTAGATATTGCGTTGCGCAACGCTGACCTGGTATGCTCTGTTTTTGGCCCCGGCAAAAGAATAGTGGCGCCGGGACATGAAGTGATAGAAATGGGCCTTGTAAAATTATTCAGGATAACCGGAAAGCAGGAGTACCTGAACACCGCCCGATTCTTTATTTATGCGAGAGGTCTTTACAAAGGATATGATGCAAAAAGTAAAGATGTCTGGAAAAATGGCGCTTACTGGCAGGATGACAAACGGGTGGTAGAACAGGATGAAGCCGTTGGTCATGCTGTTAGAGCCGGGTATTTATATGCAGCGGTGGCTGATATTGCCGCACTGACTGATGATGACAGCCTGAGAAAAGCTATAGATAAAATATGGCAGAATGTTGTAACGAAAAAAATTTATGTACAGGGTGGCATCGGCGCCATTGGTGATGGAGAACGTTTTGGCGCCAATTATGAATTGCCAAACAGTACAGCTTACAATGAAACTTGCGCCGCGATAGCTAATGTATACTGGAATTACAGGATGTTTCTTTTGCATGGTGATTCAAAATACATTGATGTGCTGGAAAGGAGCCTGTACAATGGTTTACTATCTGGTGTAGGACTAGATGGGAAATCCTTTTTCTACACCAATGCCATGGAGGTGAAAGACCATTTCTCTCATAAAGACCTTGAACGGGAAAGAGCAGGATGGTTTGAATGCAGCTGCTGTCCTACCAATATCTGCCGGTTTATTCCTGCGGTACCGGGATATGCCTATGCCCAAAAAGAAAATGAGCTGTTTGTAAACCTCTTCATCAGCAGTACAGCAAGCCTTTTAATGCATCAACAGCCCATTGAAATCATCCAGGAAAATAATTACCCCTGGGATGGAGCTCTTTCATTAAGTATCAAAACCAAAAAACCAAATACATTCAACCTGTGCATCCGAATTCCTGGTTGGGCAGGAAACACTGTTGTACCTTCTGATCTGTACCGGTTTGAAAATAATGCTGTATCAAACCCTGGTATAAAAATAAATAGTATACCTGTAGCGTATGAAATAAAAAATGGCTATGCGGTGATAAGTCACACCTGGAAAAATAATGACAAGGTAACTGTGGAACTGCCTATGGAAGTAAAAAGGGTCGTTTGTATTGACAGTGTGAAAGACAACCAGGGAAAAGTCGCCCTGCAGCGGGGACCAATAATATACTGTGCAGAATGGGCAGATAATAAAGGTAAAGCCGGAAATATCTTACTTCCCCGGGATTCAAAATTTATTACTGAATACAGGCCTGACCTGCTGAATGGTATAATGACCATCAAAACAGAAGTCCCGGTGGTTACAATCAGTGAAAACGAAAATATCAGTACAAGTAAACGAACAATGACAGCCATTCCCTATTACAGCTGGGCAAACAGGGGCGTTGGTGAAATGACCATTTGGTTCCCTTACCGGGTACAGGATATTGAGATATTTAGCGGAAAAATTAAATAAGCATATTATGAATAAGAGCATCCACATAAAAATGCTGGAAGTATGGTTTGCCACAGGCAGCCAGCATTTATACGGTCCCGAGACATTGAAACAGGTGGCACAACATTCTGCTATTGTTTCAAAACATTTAAACAATGAGGAAGAAATTCCTGTAAAAGTTGTCTTCAAAGATGTGCTGAAATCAACAGAAGAGATTTATAATCTATGCTTAGATGCGAATCACAATAAAAATTGTATTGGTATCATTACCTGGATGCACACATTTTCGCCTGCAAAAATGTGGATCAATGGTCTGAAGATCCTGCAAAAACCTTTATTGCACCTGCACACACAATTCAACAGGGATATTCCCTGGGGAGAAATAGATATGGATTTTATGAACCTGAACCAAAGTGCTCATGGTGACAGGGAATTTGGTTTTATGATGACCCGTATGCGGATGACCCGTAAAGTGATAACAGGTCATTGGCAAAATAAAGAAGTGGTACACCAAATTGCAGGATGGACAAGGGCTGCATTGGGATGGAATGACTGGCAGGGTGCAAAGTTTGTTCGCTTTGGCGATAACATGCGTTATGTAGCTGTTACTGATGGCGATAAAGTGGAAGCGGAATTACAATTCGGTTATAGTGTGAACACTCATGGCATCGGTGACCTGGCAGGATTTATCCAATCAGTAAGGGAAACATCCGTTACAAAGCTGTGTGAGGAATATACTGCACTCTATAAAATGATACCGGCATTAAAAAAAGGAAATCCAAAACATGGTGCGCTACGGGATGCAGCAAAGATTGAACTCGGGATAAGAAAATTTTTAGAGACAGGGAATTTTAAAGGTTTTACTGATACGTTTGAAGACCTGCACGGCCTGGTACAACTGCCTGGTATAGCTGCTCAGCGCCTGATGCAGGATGGTTATGGTTTTGCAGGTGAAGGTGACTGGAAAACAGTAGCATTGGTAAGGGCTATGAAAGTAATGGGTACTGGCCTGCCGGGTGGTAATTCATTTATGGAAGACTATACTTATCATTTTGAACCGGGCAATGAAATGGTGTTGGGCAGTCATATGCTGGAAATATGTCCCAGTATTGCTGTATCAAAACCATCCTGCGAAATTCATCCATTAGGTATTGGTGGTAAAGCTGATCCGGTGCGGTTGGTATTCAATGTCGGGGCCGGTCCAGCACTGAATGCATCACTAATAGATATGGGAAGCCGCTTTCGGTTAGTGGTTAATACGGTGGAGGCTGTAAAGCCAAAATATGAGCTGCCTGAATTGCCTGTAGCAAGGGTACTTTGGAAACCTCATCCCGATATGCAAACAGGCTGCACGGCCTGGATATTAGCTGGCGGTGCACACCATACTTGTTACAGTCAGAATCTAAGCGCTGAAATCATTGAGGATTTTGCTGCGATGGCAGGAATAGAGTATGTAAAAATTGATCAACAAACGAACCTCTACCAGTTCAAGAATGAGTTAAGATGGAATGAAGCGGTTTACAAATGATCCTTTAAGAATTTAGAACAAATTAGCCATTGGGCTATTCAAAAAATACAGGTATGAAAATCTTTCCAACTCTCATGTTACTATGGCTGACTGCTTTTAGTACAGCGGCTCAGGTAAAACTTCCAAAGCTTATCAGCGACAGTATGGTATTGCAGCGGGACTCAAAAGTAAATGTCTGGGGTTGGGCTACTGCAAATGAAAAAGTGATTGTAAAATTCAACAATAAATCCTATAAAACTAAAGCTGATGATTCGGGCAAATGGCGGGTAGTATTACCGGCTACCAATGCCGGTGGGCCACATACAATAATAATCACTGGCAAAAACAAGATTACGTTGAAAGAGATACTTTTTGGTGATGTTTGGTTTTGCAGTGGTCAGTCTAATATGGTACACCAGATGAATATTCATGATGTTACCTATGCAAAAGAAATTGCAGAAGCCAATTATCCGCAGATACGGCAATTTTTGATCCCTACCCTTTCCAATTTAAAAGGCCCGCAAAATGATTTACCTGCCGGAAGTTGGAAACCCGCCGTGGGGGAAGATTTACGGCCTTTTTCAGCCGTTGCTTACTTTTTTGCTAAAAAACTTTTTGAAAGATATAAAGTGCCCATTGGTATCATCAATGCCAGTGTGGGTGGTACACCCATTGAATCATGGACCAGTGAACAAGGATTAAAGGACTTTTCGACATTAACCGCCACCATTCAGAAAAATAAGGACACAGCCTATATCAGTGCACAAAAGAATCGCCCCCAGGTCAACACATCCAGGCAGCAATCAGATATGGGATTATCGGGAAAAACAAAATGGTATGAGCTTTCTTATATACCCAAAGGTTGGCGCAATATTGCAATACCCGGTTATTGGGAAGATCAGGGTATTAAAGATCTCAATGGCGTTGTTTGGTACAGAAAAGAAATTGATGTGCCCGAATCAATGACCGGTAAACCGGCAAAAGTTTTCCTGGGAAGAATTGTCGATGCTGATATCTTATTTATCAATGGGAAACAAGTCGGTGCTACTACTTATCAATACCCCCAGAGAAGATATACTGTTCCTGATGATCTGCTGAAAACTGGTAAAAACCTGGTGGTTGTAAAAGTGATCAATACATTCGGTAAAGGAGGATTTGTTCCGGATAAACCTTACTATTTGTTTGCGGGTAATGATACTATAGATCTGAAAGGTTACTGGCAATATAAAGTGGGTGAAGTATTTATTCCCCGCAGCAATGCAGGTGGCGGCGGCATTGCTGCACAAAATCAGCCAGCAGCATTATACAATGCCATGATATCTCCGGTAACCAATTTCACAATCAAAGGTTTTCTTTGGTACCAGGGTGAAAGTAACGCAGGAAGGCCAGAAGAGTATGCTAAACTCCAGCCGGCACAAATTATTGATTGGCGGAATAAATGGAAACAGGGAGAGCTCCCTTTTTTATATGCACAACTGCCCGGCTTTATGGATTATAATTATCTGCCTGCTGAAAGTCAGTGGGCAACGCTGCGGGAATCACAATTAAAATCGTTATCGGTACCCAATACAGGCATGGCAGTCACTATTGACCTGGGTGAATGGAACGACATCCACCCTGATAATAAAAAAGATGTTGGGGAAAGATTAGCCCTGGTGGCGGAAAAAATTGCATACGGGGAAAATATAGTTTATTCAGGCCCTCTATTCGAATCATCAAAAATTGAAAGTAATAAAATCATCATCACATTTAAAAATACCGGCAGTGGACTGACTTCCAATGACGGTGAAGAATTAAGTGAATTTGCGATCGCCGGCGCAGATAAAAAATTTTTTTGGGCAAAAGCAAAAATTGAAGGCGATAAAATTATTGTGTGGAATGAGGAGATAAAAGACCCTGTATATGTAAGATATGCATGGGCCGACAACCCGGTAAATCCAAATTTGTATAACAAAGAAGGCTTACCTGCCTCTCCTTTCAGAACAGATCAATAAACAATGAAAAAAATAATATTTTTTTTGTCTCCCTTGTTACTTATTATATGTGCCATTGCTCAATCTGAACAACCCTATTACCACAGCTTTGAAGAGATGAAAGCATGGGTTGAAAAAGTCATACAGATCGATTCTCTGCTTGTACTCCTTTTTCATGGTGTGGGTGGAGGTAATAGCCTGGATGTATCAGTATCAGTAGCAGTATTCCGGCAACGGTTGTTGTATATCAACCAAAAAACGGGACCTAGACAGCCCCGATAGTCGAAGTGGCCGGATATATCAGGCAACAGCTATCCGGAATTAAAAATTAAAATCCTGGTTATGGACTATATGCAAAAAAGATCAAGGAGAAAATTTATTTATAACCTTGGAATGGCAGGGCTGGGTATTCCTTTCCTTTCTGCTGCTGCAAATTGTGACAATGAATCATCAAAACAACAAACCATGCAAAGTAAAAAGGCAAAACTCGGAATAGCATTAGTAGGACTTGGTGGATACGCCGGCGGCCAGTTAGCACCAGCCCTGCAGCAAACTGAGCATTGCTACCTCGCAGGTATTGTAACAGGCACCCCATCTAAAATACCGGTATGGAAAGAAAAGTACAATATCCCGGATAAAAATATTTATAACTACGATAACTATGATTCCATAAAAGACAATCCCGATATTGATATTATTTATGTAGTGCTGCCCAATAACATGCATGCAGAATACACCATCCGTGCTGCAGGAGCAGGCAAGCATGTGATCTGCGAAAAACCAATGGCAATTACTGTTGAAGATTGCGACCGCATGATCGCTGCCTGTAATAAAGCAAATGTGCATTTAAGTATTGGCTATCGCCTGCACTTTGAGCCATACAATTTAGAAATGGTGCGTTGCGGTACAAAAAAGATTTATGGTGAAATAAAAAAACTTGGAGGTGGCTTTGGTTTTGTGGCCCGCCCGTCACAATGGCGACTCACACAAAAATATGCTGGAGGTGGCCCGTTGATGGATCTGGGTATTTATGTAATACAGGGCATGTGCTATACAACAGGTATGTTACCAATTGCAGTTACTGCACAGGAAGGAACGAAAACCGATTTTGAACGGTTTAAAGAAGTGGAACAATCGCTTACCTGGCAATTTGAATTTCCAAATGGATTAATTGCCGAAGGTAAAACGAGCTATAACGATTCACATAATTTTTTACATGCAGAAGCAGAACAAGGCGTGTTTGAATTAACTTCTGCATACAATTATACAGGGCAACGGGGAAGCACCCCAGCAGGTGTAATGAACTTCCCGCACATCAACCAGCAGGCAAAACAAATGGATGGAATTGCAATGGCGATCAGGAATAACAAAAAGAGCATTGTTCCCGGAGAAATGGGCAAAAGGGATGTAAACTATTTACAGGCAGTTTATGAGGCAATGCGGACAGGCAAAAAAATAGAAATAAAATAATAATTCCAATTTTCATGAAACAAGAAAAAAACAATACCTCCCTTTCAGGGACCGGGGGTAAACTACGAAGCCAGGATTGGTTTGGCAAAAAAAACAAAGATGGAATCATTTACCGCAGCTGGATGAAGAACCAGGGCATGCCAACCGATATGTTTGATGGCAGACCGGTAATTGGTATTTGCAATACATTCAGCGAACTGACACCCTGCAATGCCCATTTCCGTGACCATGCAGAAATGGTGAAACGTGGCGTATTGGAAGCCGGAGGTTTCCCGTTGGAATTTCCAATCATGAGCCTGGGTGAAACTTTATTGAAACCGACCGCCATGTTATTCCGCAACCTTGCCAGTATGGATGCGGAAGAATCCATCCGTGGAAACCCGATTGATGGAGTGGTGTTATTGACTGGTTGTGATAAAACTACTCCATCCACTGTGATGGGTGCCGCCAGTGTTGGCCTGCCTACTATTGTGGTACCCGGGGGACCAATGCTGAATGGACGATACAAAGGTCAGACGATCGGCAGTGGTACACATGTGTGGAAATTTGATGAAGATATGAAGACCGGCAAGATGACACAGGAAGAGTGTGAGTTTGCCGAAAGTTGTATGAGTAGAAGCATCGGGCATTGCATGACGATGGGTACAGCTTCCACGATGGCTTGTATGGTAGAATCGCTGGGATTGACATTAAGTGGCGCTTCAGCCATACCCGCTGCTGATAGCAGAAAAAAACAGATGGCCCAGTTAAGCGGTAGACGAATTGTGGAAATGGTAAATGAAAACCTGACCATTGATAAAATACTGATAAGGGAAGCTTTCGAAAATGCTATCATGGTCAATGCAGCTGTTGGTGGTTCCTCCAATTTTATTATTCATCTTACGGCTATTGCCGGGAGGATCGGCATTGAATTAACACTGGATGATTTTGATTCGATCGGAAGTAAAATCCCTCTTTTACTGAACCTGATGCCTTCAGGCAAATACCTGATGGAAGATTTTTACTATGCAGGTGGTCTGCCTGTTATATTACATGAACTTAAAAACAAATTGCATAAAAATGTGGTGACTGTTACCAGTAAAAATCACCATGAAAATATCAACGGTAATACAGAATGCTTTAATGATGATGTGATTGCCACTTACAATAAACCTTTAATACCTGAAGCTGGTTGTGTGGTTGTAAAAGGAAATTTGGCTTTGAATGGTGCTGTCATAAAACCATCGGCAGCCACACCTGCCCTTATGAAACATAAAGGTCGTGCAGTAGTGTTTGAAAGCATTGAAGACTATAATGCAAGGATTGATGACCCGGGGCTCGATATTGACCAGAACTGTGTAATGGTATTAAAATATGTGGGTCCTGTCGGTTACCCGGGTATGCCTGAAGTAGGCAACATGGCTTTACCTAAAAAAATATTAGAGAAGGGCATTAAAGATATGGTACGCATCAGTGATGGAAGAATGAGTGGTACTGCTTATGGTACAGCAGTGCTGCATGTATCGCCAGAATCGGCTATTGGCGGCAATTTAGCATTGGTGCAAAATGGTGACATGATTGAGCTGGACGTAACACAGCGAAAACTACACCTGCATGTAAGTGATGAAGAATTAGAAAAAAGAAGGGCCACATGGACACAACCAAAACCTGCAGCTGAAAGAGGCTATGTGAGTATGTATATTAACCATGTAATGGGTGCTGACAAAGGGGCTGATCTCGATTTTTTACAGGGAAGTTCGGGCTCAGTTGTTACCAGAGATTCACACTAAACCGATCAACATGAAAAAAATATTATTGTTGTTATACATAGGATTCTTTGCCGGTTGTTCCGCGGCACAACAAACCAAAACAACCGGAAAAGTAGAACGAATTGACCCTTCACTCGATGCTATCATAGACAGTAATGCAAGGCCAGTGATCATTGCAGAAGGGTTTGAATGGAGTGAAGGACCAATATGGATAGAAAAGCATCAAATGCTGCTTTTCTCAGATGTACCTATGAATACCATTTATAAGTGGACGAAAAAAAGTGGAAAGGAAATATACCTGGAGCCTTCCGGGTATACCGGTAAGGAACCCTCAAAAAGTAAAGAACCGGGCAGTAATGGCCTAACGCTGGATATAGCT
>Ga0073900_10000883_pt1 | contig 17538 bp, 18 predicted proteins | sample KloWWTmetKNB5Kit_FD_66666 | JGI IMG/M metagenome (GOLD analysis project Ga0073900, IMG submission 66666) | Active sludge microbial communities from Klosterneuburg, Austria, studying microevolution and ecology of nitrifiers - Klosterneuburg... | ecosystem: Engineered > WWTP > Aerobic digester >...
ACTGCTCCAGACCGTTCTTGACGCGGTAGAAGCCTTCTTGCGTGCGCTCGCCGGTCAGGAATGGCTTGTCATTGGCGTCGTGGTCGGACGTGATCAGGTTGGCGGCTTCTGCGTCGGTACGGGCCAGGATGAGCGTGGGAACACCCATCACGTCAGCGGCAAAACGGGCCGAGATCAGCTTCTCGCAGGCTTCTTTCGTTGGCACAAGCACCTTGCCACCCATGTGGCCACACTTCTTCACAGCCGCCAGCTGGTCTTCAAAGTGCACGCCGGCAGCGCCCGAGGCAATCATGTTCTTCATCAGCTCGAAGGCGTTGAGCACGCCGCCGAAACCGGCTTCTGCATCAGCCACGATAGGCAGGAAATAATCGATGAATTCCTGGTCGCCAGGATTGATGCCACGGCTCCACTGGATCTCGTCTGCACGCGTGAAGGTGTTGTTGATGCGGCGCACCATGGTGGGCACCGAGTCATAGGCGTACAGCGACTGGTCGGGGTACATGGTTTCGGACGTGTTGCCGTCAGCAGCCACTTGCCAGCCTGACAGATACACAGCTTCCAGGCCAGCCTTGGCCTGCTGCATGGCTTGGCCCGCAGAGATGGCACCAAAGGCGTTGACGTAGCCCTTCTTCGACCCGCCATTGACCTTCTCCCACAGCTTCTCGGCACCGCGCTGGGCCAGCGTGTGCTGTGGCTGCAGGCTACCGCGCAGGCGCACAACGTCGGCAGCGGTGTAGCCGCGCTTGACACCCTTCCAACGGGGGTTTTGCGCCCAGTCTTTTTCCAGGGCAGCAATTTGCTGTTCGCGGCTCAGTTGTTGGGTCAGGGATTGGGGCATGTGATTACTCCGTCGGTTGATTGAAATCTATCGGTACAGCAAGCGCTGCGCATGGGTGTACTTTAAGTCTTCTATAAGACTTGCGCAACATCTTATGTCTTATAGAAGACATAAATTTTTCCATTAAAAATCAACAGCTTGCATTTCAAATTTCGTTTTGTGAAAATTATTTTCTCAGATTGAGAAAATTTGCGGCACAGCAGCAAAGTCATATTTCATATGGAGAAAATCACGGACCGCAATGCAAAATTTTTCGAGGCAAGCACCATTCTCCGGGCTAGGAGGCTGTCGGACTTGGAGCGTCAAAAGCGAAAATCGGCCCCAGCGAGGACAGTTTTTGCCGGATTTACAGCCCCATAGCCCGGCTATGGGGCAAAAAGACGGTGGGAAATGGACCGCTGCGGCCGATTTGCAGCCGACGATTTCCAAGTCCGACAGGCTCCTCAGGCTCGTAAATCAGGGATGATGCGCGTCTGCCCACCCTGCACGAGCGCACCTTGACTTCCCCACCCAGTCGCCCTACCGCCTATGGCTATCTGGCATTGAGCATGACCCTGGTGGGTTGCTACGTGGCGCTATCCAAACCTCTGGCTGCTGTATTACCCGTGTTTTTACTGGCTTGGCTGCGGTTCGGCATCGGCGCCGTGGCGATGCTGCATTGGCTGCGCAAGCCGCCCGAAGAAGCGCCACTGGATGCACGAACACGCTGGCTGTTGTTTGTCGAGTCGTTCCTGGGAAACTTTTTGTTTACGGTGTGCATGATCACCGGGGTCAAATGGGCGGGGGCCGTGACCGCAGGCGTCATTCTGGCGGCCATTCCAGCGGCGATTGCCGTCATGAGTTGGTTTTTTCTGAACGAACGCGTCACACAGCGCACCTGGCTGGCAATCGCTTGTGCCATTCTTGGCATCGCCCTCTTCTCACTCTCAAAACAAGAGCGCCTACCGCTTGCTGCACAAGCCTTTGAAGCCAAAAAGACCCAAACAATGATCTGGGTGGGTCAGTTGCTCTTGCTTGCTGCTGTGGTGTGCGAAGCAGCCTACTCGGTGATCGGCAAAAAGCTCACGGGCACGCTGGGACCCAAGCGCATTTCGTCTCTCATCAATCTATGGGGTTTTGCGCTTTCCACACCGCTGGGACTCTACGCCGCATGGGATTTCGACTTTGCGTCCGTGCACTGGAACATCTGGGTGCTCCTGGTTTTCTATGCGCTGGCAGCCTGCATCTGGACCGTCTGGCTATGGATGACGGGGCTCAAGACCGTACCTGCCGCGCAGGGCGGTATTTTCACGGTCTTCCTTCCCGTCAGTTCGACCCTGGTGGGTGTTTTGTGGCTGGGTGAGACGCTGCACGCGCTGCAGTGGCTGGCCTGCGGGATTGCATTGGCTGGAGTGCTGTTGGCCACCCTGCCGTCCCGGCTGGCGTGGCGAATTCGATCAGTGCAATGAGGTGGTGCTGACCACGATGCCGTCGGCATCGGCGTACAACCAATCTCCGGGGCGCACCGCCACACCCTGAAGCTGCACCACACCATCACGTTGGCCTTCGTTGCGCTTTTCCGTAGGCAGAGGCATCAGCGCCAGCGCACGCACACCGACCGAAGCCGCCTGGAGTTCGGCTGCATCCCGCACGCAACCATCCACCACGATGCCGGCCCAGCCATTGCGCACAGCAGCGGCAGCCAGGTTTCCACCCACCAGGGCACGCCGCAGCGAGCCCCCTCCATCCACCACCAGCACGCCGCCGTTGCCGGGGCTATCGAGCGCCGCCTTGACCAGGGAATTGTCTTCAAAGCATTTGACGGTCGTGACGAGCCCAGCAAAAGCGGCCAGCCCCCCAAAGCTGGGGAAAACCGGTGGCAACACCCGAAACGCGCCACTGTCATCGCCCTTGTGGGCATCACACAAATCGCAGGTACTGAAGGCAGTAAGGATGGTCATAAAACGTGAAATTTCACCAACGAGATTCGAAACAGCGCATTTGCGTTGCGCGGGAGATCACGCCCACGCCAGGGCAAGAGGGCCCTATCGGAGGGATGTACTGCTCAATGACACGGGCTGGATTTTTGGCAATCCGCCGGACGCTGCCCCACAGGAAAGGGACAACGATTCACTTCAAACGGCGACATGGCCAGCAAGGTCGTCAAGGCACTCGACGCCATGGCAACGATCCAGAACACAAAAAATGCAACGGTGTAAACCCCTTCACGCGATAGCGTGATGGATTGACCGAACCAGTGGAGGTCCTGTGGATCGACGAAGGCAAAAACCAGCACTTCGAGGACGCCCGCCATCAGAAAGGCGGGCCAGGCAATCCACATCAGGCGTTGAGTCCACATCGTGCAGTTCTCCTTATCAGATCGGGTAGAGCGTTGTTCCGGTAGTCGGCACATTCAACGGGGCGGGCTGGTCTGCGGAGTGGCCGCATGGTTTCGCCCCTTCATGGCAGGGACCAGGCTTTTTTCAGGGGACTCCAGCGTCTTGTTGATATCGAGTCCCCGCTGGTAATAGTCTTCCGTAATCACAGGATCGGGTGTGCGGATAGCCAGCCAAAGCGTGACGAAGCTTGCGATGACCACCACAGTCGGCCCCCCCACGACCAACCACATATAGCCAAACTTCCACCAGGGCCGTCCATCAGTTTTGCGATCAGGGTTCAACGCCATACAGGTGCTTTCAAATAGAGGGACATACGGGCTGCGGATCCGGTGGGATCAGCGGGGCACCAGGAAAACCGCTTTTTCGTCGACCCGCGCGTCAGAATCAACCGCCGCGATACTGAAATGCACGGTATGCGAGCCCGAGGCGGCCGACCCATAAGGGATCTGCAACCGCACGACCACCCAGCGCGACTCCGCGGCCGCAATCTCGAATTCGGGCTCGGAGACCACTTCCAACCCCGTCAACCCTTGGGCACTGATGCGGTAACGCTGCGTTGTCTCGGTGGCATTCATGATTTGCAGGCGGTACGTGTTCTCCAGCTTGCCCCCCGCGACGATGCGCGACAAGGACGCCCGGTCACGCACCACGTCCACCTTCAAAGGCGTGCGCACCACCAAGCTGACCAGCATGCCCACACACAAGGCAATCAGCACTGCGCTGTAGATCAAAACCCGCGGACGAATGACCCGGCGCAGTATTTCTGCTTTTCCCCAACCCTTGCTGACACCGTTTTGCGTAGAGAAACGAATGAGCCCACTCGGGTAATGCATCTTGTCCATGACAGTGTTGCAGGCATCGACACACAGGCCACAGCCAATGCATTCGTATTGCAAGCCATCGCGGATATCGATACCCGTCGGACACACCTGGACGCACAACGTGCAGTCAATGCAGTCCCCCAGACCCTTGGCCTTGTGATCTACGGTTTTGATGCGTGGCCCCCGAGGTTCGCCGCGTGCAACGTCGTAGGTCACGATGAGGGTGTCGGGGTCGAACATCGCGCTCTGAAAGCGCGCATAAGGGCACATGTACATGCACACCTGCTCACGCAGGAAGCCGGCATTGCCATAGGTGGCAAAACCGTAAAACAGCACCCAGAAAATTTGCCAGCTGCCGCTCAAAGCCAGCAGCTCCGCACCCAGCTCACGGATGGGGACGAAATAACCTACAAAGGTGAAACCAGTCCAGACTGAAATCACGATCCAAGTGAATTGCTTCAGGGACTTTTTCCAGACCTTCTCAAAGGTCCAGGGGCTGCCATCGAGGCGCAGGCGTGCACTGCGGTCCCCCTCGATCTTGTGCTCGATCCACATGAAAATTTCTGTGTAGACCGTTTGCGGACAGGCAAAACCACACCACAGGCGCCCCGCCACTGCCGTAAACAAAAACAGCGACAGCGCCGAGATGATCAACAAACCCGTGAGGTAGATGAAATCCTGCGGGTACAGCACCAACCCGAAAATATAAAAGCGCCGGGCACCCAGATCGAACAGCACCATCTGGCGCTGCCCCCATTCAAGCCAGGGCAAGCCATAGAACACCAGCTGCGTCAAAACCACCATGACCCAGCGCCACCGGGCAAAAAAACCACTGATCGAGCGCGGATAGATTTTTTTCTGCGCTTCGTACAGGCTGCCACTCTCACCTTCGGTGGCGATGGGGATGACCTTGCGGGGTTTTCCGCTGGGTGTATTCATGGTGCAGACTTCTCAGAACAGGGAGGCAATCACAGCATGGCAGCGCCACAGGCGCCGCCGCTGTAGAACGGGCTTGAAGCCTTAGCGGGCCGCCGCATCCGCCTTGTTGTGGGAAAGGCCCCACACATAGGCGGTCAGAACGCTCAGCTGTGCGTCCGTCAGCTTACCCGCCTGGGCGGGCATTTCGTTGACCTTGCCCTTGTTGATCATCGCAGTGATGGCCTCTTCGCCCCAGCCGTGCAACCAGATGTCATCGGTCAGATTGGGCGCACCCAAGGCCTGGTTACCCTTGCCGTCCATGCCGTGGCACGCGGCGCACGCAGCAAACTTGGGCTTGCCCAAGGAAGCGCGGAGCGAATCGTGCGGGCTACCCGACAGACTCAGCACATAGTGCGACAGGTTGCGCACGTCGTCTGCATTACCCACGGCCTCGGCCATGGGGGGCATGTTACCGACCCGCCCCTGGTGCAGGGTCTCGCTGATCTTCTCGGGTGTACCGCCGTGCAGCCAGTCCCCATCGGTGAGGTTAGGGAAGCTCTTGCTGCCACGGGCATCAGAGCCGTGGCACTGGGCGCAGTTGTTCATGAACAGACGCTCGCCAATCGCCATGGCCGGACCATCGGCCGCGATTTGCTCGGGTGTCATGGCAGCAAAACGGGCATAGAGAGGTTCGATCTCGGCACGTCCCTTGTCCATTTCCTGCTGGTACTCACCCAGCTGAGTCCAGCCCAGCTTGCCAGCAAAACTACCCAGCCCCGGGTACAAGACCAGGTAGCCCAGCGCAAAAACAGTGGTCAACACGAACATCCACATCCACCAGCGGGGCATGGGGTTGTTCATCTCGGTCAGGTCTTCGTCCCAGACATGGCCCGTGGTGTTGTCACTGGTGGATACGACCTTCTTGCGCGCCGTGATCCACAGCAGCAGCATGCAGGCAATGATGCCAATGAGGGTCAGCCCGGCCACATAAACCGACCAGAAATTACTGGTGAAGTCACTCATGGTGTGTTCTCGTTCTGGTGGAAATCAATCTTGTTCAAAAGGAAGCCGTGCTGCTTCGTCAAACCGGGCACGGTTGCTGCGCGAATAGGCCCAGATTCCGATCCCGATGAAGCAGGCAAACGACAGCAACGTAAAAACGATGCGCAACGTAGTGATGTCCATAACCCGCTCCTATTTCAGCGCGCGGCCCATGCCCTGCAGATAAGCGACCAGGGCATCCATTTCCGTCTTGCCCTTGATTTCATCCGGCGCAGCAGCGATCTGCGCGTCGGTGTACGGCACACCCACCGTGCGCAAAGCCTTCATGCGCGGAGTCACATCCGAAGGATCCAGAGTGGTCTTCTCCAGCCAGGAATAGGCGGGCATATTGGACTCGGGCACCACATCGCGGGGATTGTTCAGGTGGATGCGATGCCATTCATCGCTGTACTTTCCACCCACACGGTGCAGATCGGGGCCGGTGCGCTTGCTGCCCCACTGGAACGGATGGTCGTACACGAACTCACCCGCCGTAGAGTAATGGCCATAGCGCAGGGTTTCTGCACGGAAGGGGCGAATCATTTGCGAGTGGCAGTTGTAGCAACCTTCGCGCAGATAAATGTCGCGCCCCATCAGAGGCAGCGCTGCATAAGGCTCCACGCCCTTGACGGCCTCGGTGGTGGACTTCTGGAAGAACAATGGAACGATTTCCACCAATCCACCGACAGCAACCACCAAGACGATCAGGACGATCATCAGGAAGTTGTTGGTTTCCACCGTCTCATGCGTGAAACCTTTGGAAGCATTGTTGTTTTGTGACATGTCGATTTACCTCGAATCTCAGGCGTGGGCAGGCTTGACTGCGGGGATGGTCACGGCCACCGAGCGACCGGAAATGGCGGTCACCCACACATTCCAGGCCATGATCAGCATGCCGGTCAGGTACAGCACGCCACCCATGACACGGATCACATAGAAGGGATAGGTCGCCTTCACGCTTTCAACAAAGGTATAGGTCAAGGTGCCGTCGGTATTGACAGCGCGCCACATCAGGCCTTGCATCACACCGGCGATCCACATCGCTGCGATATACAGCACGATGCCAATGGTGGCCAGCCAGAAGTGCAGCTCAATCGCCTTGATGGAGTGCATTTTTTCTCGGCCAAACAGACGCGGAATCAGGTAGTACAGCGAACCCATGGTGATCAGACCCACCCAGCCCAAGGCACCCGAGTGCACGTGGCCCACGGTCCAGTCGGTGTAGTGCGAAAGTGCGTTGACAGTCTTGATGGACATCATCGGGCCTTCGAACGTGGACATGCCGTAGAACGACAGCGAAACGATCAGGAAGCGCAGGATGGGGTCATCACGTAGTTTGTGCCAGGCCCCCGACAGAGTCATGATGCCGTTGATCATGCCGCCCCAGCTGGGCGCCAGAAGAATCAGCGAGAAAGCCATACCCACGGACTGCGTCCAGTCGGGCAATGCGGTGTAGTGCAGGTGGTGCGGACCTGCCCACATGTAGGTGAAGATCAGCGCCCAGAAGTGCACGATGGACAGGCGATAGCTGTACACCGGGCGGCCTGCCTGCTTGGGGATGAAGTAATACATCATGCCCAGGAAGCCTGCGGTCAAGAAGAAACCCACGGCATTGTGGCCATACCACCACTGCACCATGGCATCCTGCACACCGGCATAGGCCGAGTAGCTCTTCATGAAGCCCGCCGGAATGGCCGCGCTATTGACCAGGTGCAAAAGTGCCACCGCCAGAATGAAGCCACCGTAGAACCAGTTGGCCACATAAATGTGCTTGACCTTGCGCATGCCAATGGTGCCGAAGAACACGATGGCATAAGAAACCCAGACCAACGTGATCAGGATGTCGATGGGCCATTCGAGTTCAGCGTATTCCTTGCCCTGGGTGTAACCCAGCGGCAGGCTGATGGCGGCAGCCAGAATGACCAGTTGCCAGCCCCAGAACGTGAACGATGCCAGAGGCCCGGCGAACAGCCGCGTCTGGCAGGTGCGCTGCACCACGTAATAGCTGGTGCCAATGAGTGCACTGCCGCCAAAGGCAAAAATAACCGCATTGGTGTGCAAGGGGCGCAACCGCCCATAGCTCAGCCATGGGATGCCGAAGTTGAGTTCAGGCCAAGCCAGCTGCGCAGCGATGAACACGCCAACCAGCATGCCCACCACCCCCCAGACCACGGCCATGATCGAAAACTGGCGCACTACCGTGTCGTTGTAGTGCGCCATTTGAGTGCTTTTTGGTGAATCCATCGGGTACCTCTTAGTTCTGTAGAAATAATAACCTTACTTACACTGTTGACATATTGACGCGCGTCAACCGTCCCGAAGAATGCGTTCGCCCTCTTGCTCGACGTTTTCGAACTGCCCTCGATAGACAGCCCACCACAGCCCCAGCAAAATCAGCAAAACCAGCACCACCGACAAAGGAATCAGGAGATAAAGAATGTCCATAGCGCAATCTCCACATATCAAGCAGGTTGGACCGCTACAGAGGCGGCAGGCAGAGGCATTTGACCCGGACCACTGGCACCCGAAAGGGCCGCCAGTGGCGCTGTCAGGCGCGCTGCATTGAGAACGACAAGCAACGAACTGAGCGCCATGCCCAGCCCCGCCAGCCAGGCGGGCATGTAGCCCGCAATCGCCAGCGGCACGCACAATGCGTTGTACCCTGCGGCCCACCACAGGTTCTGGCGCACCACGCGCAAAGTGCGCCGGGCCAAGCCAATGGCCTGGGGCACGAGCGAAAGGTCATCGCCCAACACCACAAAATCAGAGCGCGATTGCGCCAACGGCACTGCGCGGCCAAACGCAAACGATACATGCGCTCCGGCAAGCACCGGCCCGTCGTTGAGCCCATCGCCCACCATGGCGCTGCGGTGGCCTTGCTCTTGTAGGCGCAACAAGGCATCCAGTTTGTCTTGCGGAGAGCAGTCCCCCTGCCAGTGCGCAATGCCTGCCTGCACTGCCAGCCGCGCCACGGCGGGTGCGCGGTCGCCCGAGAGCAAATGCACACCAATGCCCTCCTCGCGCAGCGCCTCCATGACGGCGGCCGCTTCGGGGCGCAAGTCCTCACTCAGATCAAAAACAGCCAGTTGCTGCGGCACCTGGCCCTCCTGCTGCCAGGCCAAGAACACTTGCTGGAGTGCCGCAGGCGCTTGCGCAGCGGCGCTTCCCACATGGCGCGCCGAACCCAACAGCAAGCGGCGCACGGTGCCCGCGCCATCGGTACTGCGTACCAGAGCGCTCAGACCAGCGCCGGCTTCTTCCTGTACTTCATCGAACGACCAGCGTGCAAAGGGTTCAAGCTTGCGCCGTGCGGCTTCAGCCACCAGCGCACGCGAGACCGGGTGCAGAGAGTGGCGCGCCAGCGCGGCTGCCAACGCCAGGGCGTCGTCAGTGGCCAATTCAGGCGTGCCATGTACGCCGTGCACAGCCATGCCGTCGCGGGTCAGCGTGCCTGTCTTGTCAAACACCACGGTATCAATGGACGCAAGGGCTTCGAGCCCTTGCAGATTGCGCACCAGAACGCCCTGGCGCGCCAGGGCACCAGCAGCCGACAGCATGGCCACGGGCGTTGCCAGCGACAAGGCGCAGGGGCAGGTCACGATCAACACCGAAACCGCCACCATCAAGGCATGACTTGGATCGGTAGGCCACCACCACAGCGCGGCAGCCCCTGCCGCCAGCAGCACCAGCACCAAAAATGGACGAGCCACCTGGTCCGCAATGCGCGCCAGGCGGGGTTTTTGTAGCGAGGCGCTCTCCATCAGAGCCACGATCTGACCAAAGCGTGTCTCGGCCCCAACCTGCTGCATTCGCACCAGTACCGCCGATTGCAGGTTGTAACTGCCGGCCGCAACCGTTCCGCCGACGCCACGCGCCAGGGGCACGGACTCGCCCGTGAGCAATGCCTCGTCCACCAGCGTGGCGCCTTCGGTAATGCAACCGTCACCCGGAAAGGCCTCGCCCGGCAGCACACGCACCACATCGCCGGGCACCAGCCGACGTACCGCCACGCGCTCAAAGCGACCGTCAGCACCACGCCGCTCCACGCTGTCGGGCAGGCGGTTCATCACTGCTTCGAGCGCGCCCACCGTCCGGTCGCGCAGGCGCAGCTCCAGCCAGCGCCCGGTGAGCAGAAAGAAAACAAACATGGTGAGCGAGTCGAAATACACCTCGCGGCCAAAAACGCCATCGGGCTCGAACGTACCCGCGGTGCTGACCACAAAAGTGATGGCCATACCCAGCGCTACTGGCAGGTCCATGCTCACACGGCGTTGGCGGATGTCGCGCAGCGCATTTCCAAAGAACGGGCCACAGGCAAAAATGACCACGGGCAGCGTAAGAACCCAGGATGCCCAACGCAGCAAGCGCTCCATTTCGGCCGTCAGATCCCCGGGGTCGGCGATGTAGGCAGGCCATGCGTACATCATGACCTGCATCATGCAGAACCCGGCCACCAACCAGCGCCACAGGGCCTGGCGATGCTCGCGCACGCGCTGCTCACGCGCCATGGCATCCATGGCCGGCAAGGCGCGGTAACCGGCCTTGCGTACTGCGGCAAGCCACTGCGAAGGCAGTACCTGACCGGGCTGCCACACCACGCGGGCGCGCTGCGTTGCGGCGCTGACTTCGGCCTGGGCCACACCAGGAACAGCGAGCAAGGCTTCTTCAATGGTCAGCGCGCAAGTGGCGCAGTGCATGCCATCGACCACGACATGCGACTCCCATGCCCCGCTTTGCTCCGCCGTGTCAGTGCACTGGCGTCCAAACGAAGCCCATTCCTGCGGATCATCGAGCAGCGTTTCCGCGTCGGCTCCAGCAGAAGAAAACGGCGTGGGCGCGGAGACATTCGCCTCCTGCGTATCCGGAGCCGCTATGGGAATCATTGACATGGCGCAAGCTTACCGTTTTTGTATCCAGAATTGGTTGACTTGAATCAACCCGGAAACCTGTCTTTTTACTTTAATCAAAGCATTGCCACCCAAGGAGCCTCTATGTACAAACGCATCCTGATCGCTACCGACGGCTCTGAGCTGTCTGACAAAGCCGTGGAAAGCGGCCTCTCGCTGGCCGCCCTCACAGGCGCTACCGTGATCGCGCTGAAAGTGGTTCCTCGCTATCCGCGCAGCTACTTTGAAGGCGGGCTACCCGTGGAGGCCAGCGATATCCGCCGCATTGAAAAGCAATGGGGTGATGCGGCACAGGCAATGGTAGACGCAATCAAAAGCCGGGGTGAAACCCAGGGTCTGGCCGTGAAGGCCGTCGTAGCCAAATCCGACCTGGTGGCCGAGGCCGTGATTGCCGCCGCCAAGAAGCACAAGTGCGACCTGATCGTGATGGCCTCGCACGGCCGCAAAGGTATCAAGCGCTTGCTGCTGGGCAGCGAAACGCAGCATGTGCTGACGCATTCGCATATTCCGGTGCTTGTGCTGCGTTGATTTCAAGTGTTTTTGGCCTCTAGCGCTTATCCATCAATCGCCATCAGCTATTATTTAAATAGCATTCACGCTCTGTACCTGTACAGGGCGTGGGCTTTTTTTCAGGCAAACAGCCTCTGGTATTGCGCGCGCAACAGGTTCTTTTGCACCTTGCCCATGGTGTTGCGCGGCAATTCCTGAGCAACGAAACAGCGCTTGGGTATCTTGAAGTTGGCCAGTTGTGACCTGAGGGTGGACAGGATGGCATCGCCATCCAGCGCAGCGCCGGGCCTGGCGATGACCACGGCCACGCCGACCTCACCAAAATCGGGGTGCGGCACACCGACCAGGGCGCTCTCCATCACGCCGGGCAGTTCGTTGATGAAGCCCTCCACCTCGGCCGGATACACGTTGTAGCCGCCGCTGATGATGAGGTCCTTGCTGCGGCCCACGATACGCACGTAGCCGCTCTCGTCCACCACGCCCACGTCGCCGGTCTTGAACCAGCCGTCCGGCGTGAATTCCTCGGCGGTTTTTTCGGGCATGCGCCAGTAGCCCTTGAAAACATTGGGCCCGCTTACCTGGATATTGCCGGTCTCGCCCGCGCCCAGGGGCTGGCCATCGTCGCCTACCACGCGCAAACCCACGCCGGGTAGCGCAAAACCCACGGTGCCGCCGCGCCGCTCGTCCTGACCACCATGGCGTGCATCCTGCTGGTAGGGGTTGGAGGTGAGCATGATGGTCTCGCTCATGCCGTAGCGCTCCAGGATGGTGTGGCCGGTGCGGCTTTGCCAGTCGCGGAAGGTCTCGATGAGCAGCGGCGCCGAGCCCGAAATGAACAGGCGCATGTTGTGCGCCGACTCACGCGTAAGCGAGTGCTCGCCCAGCATGCGCACATACAGCGTGGGCACGCCCATGAAGACCGTGGCACGCGGCAGTGCAGCCACTACGGCGCGGGGATCAAACTTTGCCAGCCAGATCATCTTGCTGCCGCCCAGCAGCGCCGCATGGATAGCTACAAACAACCCATGCACATGAAAGATAGGCAGCGTGTGGATCAGCACGTCATCCCTGCGCCAGCCCCAGTAATCGTTCAGCATGACGGCGTTGGACAACAGGTTGCCGTGGGTGAGCATGGCGCCCTTGCTGCGGCCCGTAGTACCGCTGGTGTAGAGGATGGCAGCCAGGTCGTCGGGGCCCTTGCGCGCGGCCTCGTGCATGTCGCCGTGGTGCGCGGCGCGATCGAGCAGGCTGCCCGTGCGGTCGTCACCCAGGGTGAATACATGGGCCGACCCCGCAGTGAAAGCGATTTTGCTGACCCAGCCAAAATTGCCCGGTGTGCACACCACCACGGCGGGCTCGGCGTTGCCGATGAAATACGCGATCTCTGCGCTCTGGTAGGCGGTGTTGAGCGGCAAAAAGACGAGGCCCGCGCGCAACGTGGCCAGGTACAGCAGCAAGGCCTCGACCGACTTTTCCACCTGCACGGCGACGCGGGTGCCATCGGGCAGCCCCAGCGAGCCCAGCAAATTGGCCATGCGAGCACTGGCGCGGTCGATGTCGCCCCAGGTGTAGTACAGCGGCGTGCCATCGGGCGCGGCGGTTTCGATGGCCGTGGCGTCCAGATCCGAGGAAAAGGCCGCGCGCAGGGCGGCAAAGAGGCTTTCGTTGGAGGGCAGTGCAGTCATGGCAGGTTCAAAAGACAGGGGGGCGTTTGGCTAGGAAGGCCGTGATGCCCTCACGGTGCTCGGCACTGGGCGCGTAGGCATAGGGGTCCGCAGCGCCATGTGCTTCATTTTCGATAGCTGGAGGCGCTTTACCATTAAGCGCTGAAGGCACTTTCAATGCTCGAAGTGTCTGCTTGTTCAGCCGCGCCGCCTGCGGTGCCAGTGTGGCCACGCGCAGGGCGGTGCCCAGGGCCTCGGCGCCCAGCCGGTCGTCGGGTACCACGCGGCTCAAGAATCCCCGCGCCAGCATCTCGGGTGCCGTAAAGGTGGCGGCTTCCAGCAGCATCTGGCGCGCCGTCAGCTCCCCCACGGCGCCCGCCACGAGCTGCGCCTCGCGCGGGGCCATCGGAAAACCCAGGCGCGCAATGGGTGCGCCAAAGCGCGAACCTGCTCCGGCAATGCGGATGTCGCAGCAACTGGCGATCTCCACGCCTGCGCCCATGCAGGCGCCATCGATGCGCGCCACGATGGGCACGTCGCAGTCGAGCATGGCCTGCAGAGCGCCCCAGACATCGTTCTCATGAAAGTCTCGCAACGCCGCCGGGTCAAAGCGAAAGGCCGGGTATTCCGAAATGTCTCCGCCTGCGCAGAAAGCGCCGCCCGCCCCTTCGATGAGCACGCAGCGCGCCCCGGCATCCTGCTGGATGCCCAGAAAAACACTGCGCAACTGGCGCCACATGGCCCGCGACATGGCGTTGAGCCGCCCGCTGTTGCGCACGGTGACCAGCACCACACCGGCATCGCCGGCCTCTCCAGCGGCCCGCGCCGCTACCACTTCTGCTGCTATTGCCATGGTTTCCTTCACCCTCGCCCCACCGCCCGTTCAGCGGAAGGCGCTCAGACTTTCTATTTCGCGCGATGCGGCCACTTTGCCTTCGGCCAGCAGGCTGCGGTGCTTGTCGATGCGCTTGAGGTCGTAGAGGTAGTTCACCATCATTCCGTACGACTGCTTGTGGCCCTTGGCCGAGGGGTCGCCCGCCCAGTTGAGCCGCTCCACACGGGCACCATTCCCAAGATGAAACCGTGCCACCGGGTCCACGGGTTTGCCATCCGCCAGCACGCGTGCCAGATAGTACGCAGCACACTGGTGCAGCATCTGGCGCACAGGCGAGCCCTCTTCCAGGGCTTGCGCCTTGTCCGCTGCGTCCAGCAGGTGTGCGGCCTGTGGCGAATCAATGCCCACCGCGCGGCCTAGCTCGTTGCGGCGCCGCTCGTCCAGGCTCTCCAGCATGGCGCTGGCGTTCTTGCCCAGCCACGCACGGAAACCCGGAATCGGCGACAGCGTGGCAAAGGTCCGCAGGCGCGGAAACTCCTGCTGCAGCGTCTCCACCACATGCTTGATGAGCGAATCGCCAAAGCTCACACCCCGCAAGCCGGTTTGGGTGTTGCTGATGGAGTAAAAAACGGCCGTGGTGGCCTTGCCGATGCCGATGGGCGCGATCGCCTCGTCGAGCAGCGGTGTGATGCTGCCGGAGATCTGCTCCACCAGCGCCACCTCCACAAAGATCAGGGGCTCATTGGGCAGGCGCGGGTGGAAAAATCCATAGCAACGACGGTCGCTGTCGAGGCGGTTCTTCAGGTCAGTCCAACTGCGGATGTCGTGCACGGCCTCGTACTGGATGAGCTTTTCGAGCAGTGATGCCGGCGAATCCCACGAGAGGCGGCGCAACTCCAGAAAAGCCACATCAAACCAGGTGGAGAACAGGTGCTCCAGCTCCGCATCCAGCGCCAGCAGCCGCTTGTCGCCCTTGATGGAGCGCAGCAGTTCAGCACGCAAGTCCACCAAAAACCGCATGCCCTGCGGAAACACTGAAAACCGCTGCAGCAGGCGCGTGCGGGGCGACACCATCGCGCGGCGCAGGCCAATTTCAGCCTGGCCTTGCTCTTCGGTGCCCGCCGCCGCCTCGTATCGCACACGGGCCGACTTGAAGCGCGTGGCGTCGGGCGCAAACTGCTCGCTCATCAGCAGCCACATGTCGCGCCGCTCGCCCGGTTCGGCCTGCGCATACCAGGCGGCCACGGCCTGGGCACGGGCACCGCCCTCGATCTCGCTCACCCGGGGCGCCACCACTTCCTGCAGGTCGGCCAGCAGGCGGCGCAGGGCACGCGGGGTGAGCACCTCAGTGCCACGGCGCAGCGTGGCCTGCAGGCGCTCATGGGTACTGCGCTCGGCCTCGGGCTTGGCGGTAGCAGGCGGCGTGACTGCATCGGTAGCGGGCGGGGTACGGCGCAGTCGCGACACGCTGCGGGTGATCCATTCGGGTGCGGTAGTCATGGGCTCCATCGAAAAAACTGCGGTTCACCCGATTGTGTATCACAGCCATTGCGGCACCACAAAAGCAAAAACGCCGATCGGGCCAGAAAACCCGTCGGCGCTTTCAGCGGGGGGCGTCAAACTTGTTCCAGCGGCGGCAGCCCGAGGTTCTTGCGCACGTTGCTGTTGATGATGCGCAACTCGGCCAGACTGCTTTCAATGTGGGTGAGCTTTTGCTCCAGCTCGGCAATGGCGCCGTCGGTGCGGGCAAGCACATAGCGCAACTGCTGTTCGCGACCTTCGCCCGCCTGGCCATACATGTCCAGGTACTGCTTGATCTCGGCGAGCGACGAGCCAATGACCTTGGCCCGCAAGATCAACGCCAACCGCGCGCGGTCGCGCCGACTGTAAACACGGGTGCCATTGATGCGGCGCGGGCTGAGCAGGCCCTTGTCTTCATAAAAGCGCAAGGTGCGCGGCGTCACGTCGAAGGCATTGCACAACTCGGTGACGCCGAACAGCTCAGAGTCCTTGTCGTCCGAAAAATGATCGGCCAGCACCTGGCGCGCCGCCTCCGTGGCTGCGGCCTGCCGATCGGCAGAGCCGGGGGTGCGGCCAGCCACCATGGTCAGACCACCCGCTGCAGCTTCATGGCGAGGCTCATGTCGCCGCTGACCTTGAACTTGCCACCCATGAAACCGGTGACCGGATCGAGCTTGCCGGTGAGCAGGTTGTTCAGGTTTTCCAGCGTGATGGCCACAGTGCAATCGGCATCACGATCGTTGTTGTCCACGGTATTGGGCGCCGCCGCACCGTCGATGACGATCTGGCCGTCAGCGCCGCAATCGAATTTGAGCACTGCGTTCAAACCGCTGTCGTCGCCCACTTTGGTACGGATGGCTTCGGTGCATTCCTGGATGTTCATGGTGTTCCTTGTGAAAGTTGAGTAAACAAGGTCAGCATCATAAGGCCATTGAATTCCCTATAGCTTAGGGAAAATACCAAATGGCAACTTACTTGACGTTAACGTCATGTTGGAATCTAATACGTCATCCATGCAGCTGTACCCGACATGAACCCCTCTACCCCCCCACTCCAGACCACTGACGCCACCGGGAAGCGCTACCAAAGCGTATTCCGCAAAGGGCTATTTACAGGCCAAACCTTTTGGGTGACAGGAGGCGGCAGCGGCATTGGCCGCTGCACCGCGCACGAACTGGCCTCACTGGGCGCGCGCGTTGTCATCAGCGGGCGCACCGCCGAGAAACTGGACCGCGTCGCCCAGGAAATCCGCGAGGACGGCGGCCAGTGCGAGACCATTGCCTTCGACATCCGCGACGAAGACGCCGTGAAGTCCGCCGTGGCCAGCACGGTGGCGCACCTGGGGCCTATCCATGGCCTGGTCAACAACGCCGGCGGGCAGTTTCCAGCACCGCTCCAGGCCATCAGCAAGCGCGGCTTCGAAGCCGTGGTGAGCAACAACCTCACCGGCGGTTTCTTGATGATGCGCGAGGTTTTTCTGCAAAGCATGCAGGAGCACGGGGGCGCGATCGTCAACATGACGGCCGATTTTCGCAATGGCATGCCGGGCATGGCCCACTCGGGCGCAGCGCGCTCGGGCATGAGCAACCTGACCATGAGCGCGGCTTTCGAGTGGGCCCAGGCGGGTGTGCGCGTGAACGCCGTGGCGCCCGGCTGGGTGGCTTCGTCGGGCATGGACAGCTATGGAGGTGCGGTCAAAGCGATGATCCCCAAGCTGCGCGAGCATGTGCCGCTGCGCCGCCTGGCGACCGAGGCGGAAATCAGCGCCGCCATCGTCTTCTTGCTCAGCCCCGGCGCCGCCTTTATCACCGGCATCACGGTGCAGATCGACGGAGCCGCCTCGCTCGGCGCACCGCTGTTCCCCATCATGGAGCACCAGCGTTCACAGCCCTTTGAGGGCTTTCACCGCGCCAAGGCGCCGGAGGTGCTCAAGCCATGACTGCTATCCGCTCAATGATCGACGCGAACAGCGACGCCTTTCGCCGCAATGCCGAGCGCATGGCCGAACGCCTGGCGCAGGTGCAAGGCCTGCAAGGCAAGGTGGTGGCCGAGTCGGCCTCCAAGCAAGGCAAGTTCGAGAAAAAAGGCCAGCTCCTGCCGCGTGA
>Ga0073900_10000887_pt1 | contig 17505 bp, 16 predicted proteins | sample KloWWTmetKNB5Kit_FD_66666 | JGI IMG/M metagenome (GOLD analysis project Ga0073900, IMG submission 66666) | Active sludge microbial communities from Klosterneuburg, Austria, studying microevolution and ecology of nitrifiers - Klosterneuburg... | ecosystem: Engineered > WWTP > Aerobic digester >...
GAAGGTATTGCACAATTAAATAAAGGTGCTAAAGCATTTTTATTTATTCCATCTGCTTTGGGTTATGGTGACGCAGGAAGTCCTCCTACGATTCCAGGTAAAGCTGATCTAATGTTTTATGTAGAATTAGAAGACATAATCGGAAATTAATTTTCCAAACTTATAATTTATTGCCGGATAAGACCTGTAGTAAGGCTTATCCGGTTTTTTTTTAATCTTAAACATGCAGGGCAATGACCATTGAACAGTTAGCTGATATCAGGGTGCGATTGACATCGGTAAGGAGGTATCTTTGACGTCGATCACCGCAAAATTCAAATAATAGATCAAGAACAATTGTCGCTTGATCCTACATTCTGGCAAGATGCTGAAAAAGCTGAGTCTGTTTTGAAGGAATTGAAGGACAATAAAAAATGGGTAGAAAAATACCAATCCATGGAGTCTGCAGCTGACGACTTGGAAGTCATGATGGAATTCCTAAGAGAAGGTATGACCACTGAAGCTGAACTTGATGAAAAATACAATGAATTACTAGCAATTCTTGATGATATAGAATTCAGAACTACCCTGGACAAACCTGAGGACTTATTGAGTTGTACGCTCGAAATCAATGCAGGTGCTGGTGGTACTGAAGCTTGTGATTGGACATCTATGCTCATTCGTATGTTCAATATGTGGGCCGACAAAAGTGGTTATAAAGTGACGGAATTGGATAGGGTAGATGGTGATGTGGCTGGCATAAAATCTGTTTCTATCGAAATCGATGGCGAATATGCCTACGGTATGCTCAAAGGCGAAAACGGTGTACACCGATTGGTCAGAGTCAGTCCATTCAACTCTCAAGGGAAAAGGATGACTTCGTTTGCGTCAGTTTTTGTCCATCCTATGATCGATGATACCATAGACATACAGATAAGTCCAGCAGATATTGAGTGGGATACTTTCCGTGCGCAAGGTGCTGGTGGTCAGAACGTCAACAAAGTAGAAACAGCTGTCCGTATCAAACACTTACCGACTGGTATAGCCATCCAGTGTCAGGAAGCAAGATCACAACATGCCAATAGAGATAAAGCCATGCAAATGCTTAAATCGCGTTTGTATGAAATCGAATTGGAGAAGCAACGTGCCGAAAGAGATAAACTGGAAGCTCAAAAAATGAAAAATGAATGGGGCTCGCAAATCAGATCTTATGTCCTTGATGACAGAAGAGTCAAAGATCATCGTACTGGTTTCGAAACCAGGAATACAGATGCTGTACTTGATGGCGGATTGGATGGATTTCTGAAAGCCTTTCTAATGTGGGACGGAAATTGATCTGTCTTACATTTCGTATTTGATGTTGACCTTAAATCTCTGATCTAAGATTCCTAGTTCGCGCGCTACAGAAGAATTGATAATGATTTGGACTTCTTCGGCGTAAGTAGATTGAGGTATCTTGCCTAGTACCTTAGCTCTTACATGTCTTTTTAGCATGGGATTATAGACATCCATCATAGTGCCAGGTTTGGCCTCGTTGTGTAGCACAAAATTGTTATTGTGACTTGACGGACTTTTGTCCCAAAAGCCAATGACATCAGATAAATAGTACTTTACTATTTTTACTTCATCACTTGTGTCAGTATTTACTGGTGTTTTCAGGATATTAGATGGTCGCTGGGCTTTATTTTTTGTGTCAAAATCTATTTTTGGATCAGGACTTTTAATTGGCTTATTATCAGTATTTTGAACTGTCAAATAGCCGATGATTAAGGAATCTCCTGTATTTAAATCTGGAGTAGTTTTGCCGTTAAGTGACATTAAGGATTTGACATCAGTATTCAGATAATCTTTTGCTATACGGTACAGTGTCTCACCTTTTTTGACTTTATAAACTAAGGTAAGTGTGTTTGTTTTTGGTGATTTGGCCGCAGGCTTTAAACTTATTCGCGACTTTTTAATAGGTATTTTTACAATCTTGCCGTCATAGTTCGGATCTTTGGGATCGATTTTGTTTACTTTCAACACCATTTCCGTACTCACCTGAAATATTTTGGCAAGACTGTAAATACTAATACCTTGGTCATTGATATGACTATAATAAATATCATTCCCAGGGAGAACGTCAGTGACGATCTCGGTTCCTGAAGAAAAAAATCGGTTGCTTTGGTTTTGTCCGAAACACAGCACGCTACCTATTAAAAGTAAAAAAATACTACATTTACATTTTTTAATATGTGACATGATTGTGATTCCTGAAAATAAAATTTATTCTTTAAAGACAGGGCAAATATATTACAAATTATTATAATATGTATCTTGTTATCAAAAAAAAATAATTAAAATTTAATGAAGACCTCAATAATTATACCTGCTCGGCTTGCATCGACTCGTTTGCCTGAAAAGCCGTTGGCTGATCTATTCGGCAAAAGTCTTATCCAGCGCGTTTACGAGCAAGCGTTAAAAGTGGATGCTGCAACTGATGTAATTATTGCCACTGATCACACGAAGATTTTTGATCATGTACAAGGATTTGGAGGAAAGGTAGTGATGACTGCTACATCGCATGTGTCTGGTACTGATCGGATTGCAGAAGTTGCGTCCAAAATAGATAGTGACATAATTATAAATCTGCAAGGTGATGAACCATTGATACATCCTGACCAAATCAATGAACTAATCGTTCTGATGGAAAAACCTGATGTCTCTATAGGTACGCAATGTCAAGCAATAACGTCGGAAGAGCAACTATTTGATTATAATATTGTGAAAGTAGTTCGGGATTATAATGACAGAGCCTTATATTTTTCGCGGCAAGCGATACCTGCTTTTAGAGATAAGGCTTATAAAGAATGGATGTCATCCACACCATATTTCAGGCATATCGGTATGTATGGATTCAAAAGAGAAACATTGAACAAGTTGACCCAATTATCGGCTTCGTCATATGAGAAAGTAGAATCTCTTGAGCAGCTTAGGTGGCTACAACATGGTTTTCAAATCCATTGTATTGAGACTCATTTTCAGTCTATTGGTGTCGATACGCCTGATGATTTGGAAAATGTGCGTGATATTCTGCTTAAAGGAATGTTCCGTTGAATCCAAGCGGTAAAATATCAGCAACCGAATTTAATTCATATACTTCGGGGCCATCTGATTTTAGTAAGATTCGAATACGGTGTTGGTGTCTATTTTCATATTCTGAGATAACTTGTCGACAAGCACCGCAAGGAGATACCGGTTTATCGATAGACATTTTCTGGTTTTTGATAGTTATAGCCAGCGATTCTACAGCGACATTGGGTTTGTTTGCACCAGCATTATATAATGCAACACGTTCGCCGCACATGCATAATGGATATGATGCGTTTTCCTGATTTGAACCTATATATACAGATCCATCTACCAATCTCACAGCTGCTCCGACATGAAATTGTGAATATGGTGCATAAGCGTTATCCAATTGCACTATCGCTTGTGCCATGAGATCTGCATCTGCCTTACTCATTTCGTCTGAAGAGGCATATATCTTGTATTCAAAGCTTTCGGATACCGTTTTCATTTATACATATTTGAAAAATATATTATGCAAAAACTACACCAATTTTTTCGGCATGTTACGCTGGGTTAGTGAGATGGATTAATGCTCATCATGATTATTGTCATTGTAATGGAGACAATGAAAGGATAAATTTGTACCGTTATCAAGCATTCGAATCACAATTTACTAGATTTTATGGAAACAAGAGAATTATTGACGCTCAAAGTCGGTGATGTCATGAGTACTGAACTCATCACAGTTAAACAAGATACAGTATTGAAGGATGTAAATCAAATATTCGAAAATGAAAATATTCATCATATACCTGTTGTAGCTAATGATGGACATTTTATGGGGATTATCTCCAAATCTGATATTCTTTTGCTGCTTGATTGGGGGACAAAACTAAGCTTACCTGCTAGTATTCGAAAAAACTTCTTCATGCTGTCTAGCAATCTCGCCAAAGATGTCATGCAAACGAATGTCATCAAGGTTAGTCCTGATGATACTATACAACGATGTGTGCAGATTTTTAGAGAGAATTATTTTCGTGCATTACCTGTTGTAAATGATGAAGGTCAATTGCAAGGAATTATCACCACATATGACCTTATGATTCTTGCCTACTCGCATCCATAATAAGTATATAAATAAACATTACAATTAATATTACTAACGAATTATAAATTTAGCATGAACTTCACAGGCCTTTCTACCGTACAGCAAGTATTCGATCAGTTCAATCTTCAATTTCCATTTTTGCGTCTTGAATTATATGCACATGGACATGAAGGTGCGAAAGGATCAAAACCTGATGATCAGGTGTCTCATGAGACCACGCTCAATCAACTAAATCCAGATATAGAAGATAATACTTTTGATATCCTTCCGGAAATGACTGTGGCAGAATTTGAAAAATTTATGAAGAAAAAATATAGTCTAAATATTCAGGTATTTCGCAAATCTGCTGATATATGGTTGCAAACATCAGCTACAGATCATTGGACACTGGAGAAGCAGAATGGTAAGGGTCAACGCTCCACACTGGAATATGACATTCCACCAATAGATATAACAGACTTTGATTTAGAATAGTATTCCTTATAATTGATATTCATAGTAAAGATATTGATATCACCAAGATTATTTGGCTAAAAAGGTAGTTATGTAACCTTGAATCTTTGCGTCTCTGATATTATATATTTTTTCAATATTCGTAATTATCTATAAAGATAAAAGTCGTATCATTGCATGAATTTAACAAAAAACACATGCATCGTTACTTCATTTTTGCAATTATAATGTATTTGTCGGCTACAGACTTACTCGCACAACATCAACTACAACAATATAGTAGAGTAAAAATAAATCTGACAGGCAGAGATATTAATGACCTGGCTAAAGCAGGCATAGAGACAGACCATGGACTTTTTGTGAAAAATAAGTTTTTTATTAGCGACTTCTCAAATGTAGAAATTGAGATAATCAAAAATCTTAAATTCGAAACCGAAGTTTTAGTGGCTGATGTAGCCGCTTATTATGCCGCCGCAAATCGGCCTTCGGAATTGACAAAATCAGCGAAAAGAGGTAGTGGTTGTGGTGGACAATCCCAAAATGAATACAATTATACAAGACCGCTTAATTATAAGGATGGTAGCATGGGTGGCTATTATACTTATGATGAAATGTTGCTTGTTTTGGATAGTATGGTCGCAAAATTTCCACATTTGATTTCGCAAAGACAGGATATTGATACCTTAACAACATATCAAGGCAATCGATTATTCTATGTCAAACTGTCGGACCAAGTAGCTGAAGATGAGATTGCCGAACCTAAAGTTTTATATACAGCATTGCATCATGCGCGTGAACCTAATGGTTTGACGCAGATGGTATATTATATGTGGTATTTATTAGAGAATTACGGAATAGATCCCATTGTCACACGGATTGTAAATGAAACTCAATTGTATTTCGTTCCATGTGTCAATCCAGATGGATACAAACTCAATGAATCTACTAATCCTTTAGGTGGTGGCTTGTGGCGAAAGAATATGTGGCGCGATACATCTGGTGCATTGAAAGGTGTGGACTTAAATAGAAATTACGGACATTTTTGGGGATTTGACAATATAGGTTCTTCCAATAATCCCAATTCACAAACATACCGTGGAACTGATGGATTTTCTGAACCTGAAACCAAATCTATAAGAAATCTCTGCACTAAGATTGAGTTTAGTATGGCTCTAAATTATCATACTTTTGGCAATTACCTGATCCACCCGTGGGGATATAGTGACAAGCCTACAGATGAAGACAAATTGTACAAGATCATTGCCAAAGAAATGAATAAGGAAAATCAATTTACAGTAGGCACTGGTACCGAAACAGTTGGATATGTAGTAAATGGAGACAGTGATGATTGGATGTATGGAGCCAATGATGAAAAGAAAGCCATTTTTGCATTCACACCTGAAGTCGGACCTTCATTTTGGCCGCCACAAGTAGATATTGATTACTTAAATAGGTCATGTATGTGGATGAATCTATCGACGGCTTTGATGACATTAAGCCATTATACAGCGGAAGAGGAAGTAAAGTCATCTTATTTTTCACCGGAAAATAAATCGGTATTTATAAATGTGAGTAGGGCAGGCTTGAAAGATGGCAAATGCCAAATTACACTAAAATCTGCTACTCCTGGTGTTATGGTGGAAGATATGGCTAAGGAAGTTATTCTTAATAGGGGCGAAAATGTAGTTTTGGAATATAAATTAGATATAGAAAATACGGTAGGTGAAGGCGAGATATTGCTACAAATGGATGTGAAAAATGGTGATGTAGTGACGTCATCTACCATATCCAAAACATGGATAAATAGCAATTTCATTGACATAAAATATGATAGTATCAATAATGTAGGCAGTTTTACTTCAGATTATTGGTCACTAACAGGACAATCGTATTTCTCTTCACCAGCATGTCTTACGGACTCACCAGATGGATTGTACCTTGATAATTTTAAATCTGAGGTTATTTTGGGTGAGCCAATAGATCTTTCCAAAACTTCCCAAGCATTTTTAAATTTTTATGCAAAATGGGATATAGAAAAAGGTTATGATTATGTACAAATTCAGGCATCATCCAATAATCGAGATTTTATCCCGTTATGTGGATTGCATACGGTATATGGTACTCAAAATCAGTCATTTAATAGTCCACTTTATGATGGGACACAGGCAGATTGGGTACGCGAAGAAATGGATTTGACGTATTTTGTTGGTCAGCCCAAAGTTTGGATTCGCGCTATAATCAAGTCCGATGAAGGTGTACAAAAAGATGGATTTTATATGGATGATCTTCGCGTCCAAGTTGTTCCTACAGGTACTACCGCTGTTACTGATGATAAGGTAGACGTGCGACTTTATCCGACGATTTCTGATGGGCGACAATTGATTCATTTGTCAGGCCACGATATAGAGCTCGATGATTTGAAATTTGCCATTTATAATATCAGTGGAAGAGAATTGGCGGATTTGCCGATAGTCGGCGGCACTGTAGATATCAGTAATACAAGGTTGCCTTCAGGCTTATATATGTACAAGCTCGTGCAAGGCCAAAATGTAAAAGGAAATGGCAAGTTTGTAATAAATTAATTATTGTGTAGCTTTGCGCAAAATTTATACCATGGGTAAATTATTAATGCTTTTTTGTTTTATAGGCTTAATAGGATGTGGCGGAATGAAGGATGTCACAAAATTCAAAGCTGATGACAAAGTTTTAGGATTGTATAAAGGTGCATGCTCAGGAAAATGTTCGGTGTATAATCTGGACATTTATAAAAATAGGTACGTAGTGTATGAAGGCATCATGAATGTCGAAAATTATGGACTTTACGCAAAAAAAATAACAGCAGAAGAATATAATGCACTAATTGCCGAGTTTGATAAAGAAGATTTTTATAGTTTTGAAAATCAATACCCGATACCTAGTACTGAATTGCCGACAATAACCATGCTGTACAATAAAGCTAAATTGTCAAAATCTATCAAAGGCAGTATAGATAGACCTCAGAAGTTGTTAGCCTTGCAAAGAGTATTGGAGAAATTGGCAAAATCGGACGGATTTAAGCTGGTGAAAGCTTATGAACCCAAAATATCAGCAGCAGAACAATCTGACGATAAGCAGGCAAATAATAGTGAAATTATTGATGATCAATTTATAGTGGAATTGAATTCGAATGTATATATGTCTGAATGGCTCAGAAAATACAAACAATATGATGCTCGACTTGTAAAAAAAGTAGCGCCAGATCTCAACTATTGGGTTATTTCTTTTAGCAAACAAAAGACCACTTCATCGGAATTGTTTGCCATTTTTAAACAAGATAAGGAATTGAAAATGGTAGAACAAAACAAACGAGTTTCACCGAGACAGCATTGATTTAAAGGTTCGTAACTTACTCAGGTACAACCCCGAAGGGGTAAAATATTTGTAACAGCGGATGCAATCCGCTGTAAAACAGATAAGCAGCTTGGTTTTGGCGCTATTTCATGCTAAAGCTTGACAAGTTTTGCTTGTAAAATGCAAAAATTGTGACAAATTTATCAAGCTTTAACATGAATCACTTGGAATCAGTATGTACCTGAGTATTTACATAGATTTTCTTTTTTAGACATTTCTATAACAAAAGTTATATGGTTGTGCCTGCAAATTGCCTCGACATTTGTACCATTCAACCAAAAGCATTTGTTATGAAATATATAATTAAAATTCTAATTACCGTCATTCTTGTAGGAATTTCCCTATTTGTAAAGGCATAAGATACCCGTTATTATTTTGTGATAAAAATCTAGACAAAGGCCGTTTAAAATGACAAGATAATCACTTAAATGGTGCCATTTCTTCTTCGATATCTTTGCGAAGATTCATCAATTTTAGTGCGTATTCTTGCAATTTTATTTCGTTTTCAGTAGTAGGAATCCATTCTGGTACTGCTTGTGGAGCACCATCTTTATCCACGGATACGAATACTATAATACAATGCGTTGTCTTTGTAAATGGTTGATCACCGACCACTGTTTTACTCATTACATCGACCATGATGTGCATGCTAGATTTGCCCGTATAAATCACTTTAGCTTCTATTTTTACAAGGTCACCTATCTGTATTGGTTTGTGAAATCTAATGCCTCCGACATAGACAGTTACACAATAACCACCAGCCCAATTGCTCGCACAGGCAAATGATACCTGATCTATCCATTTCATGACAGCGCCTCCATGGACTTTGCCACCGAAATTTATATCTGTCGGCTCAGCCAAAAACTGAAAGGTTAATTTGTTATCTTTTGCCATATGGGAAATTATTTACAGAAAAACTTTTTGTGCCAATTTCATGGCCTTGTTGAATGCGATTTTATTAATATGGGTATCAATGTGTTCATTTTCAAGGTATTGGATTAGGTTTTCTGTGGCCATATTGCCTGTTAGTTCGTCCTTTGCCATCGGACATCCACCATAACCTTTGATCGCTGAGTCAAATCTCCTACAGCCACTTTTGTAGGCCGCATCTATTTTGGGCAACCAATTATGCGGCTGCGTGTGTAGATGTGCCCCGAATTCTACATCTGGATATGGCGGTATCAAGTACTTGAACAAATAAGAAATACTATCTGGTGTGGCTATGCCGATAGTATCCGAAAGTGCCATGATCTTCACGTCCATATCTGCGAGCCTGTCCACCCATTGCTGACATATCTCCACGCTCCACCGATCACCGTACGGATTGCCAAATCCCATTGATATATAGATGACAATCTTTTTGTTGTGCTTGAGACAAATATTTTGGATTTCTTCTACACGCGAGATCGACTCTTCGATGGTGGCATTGGTATTGCGGAGTTGGAAGGTTTCAGAGATAGAAAATGGATATCCTAGATAAGTGATCTCATCAAAACTCACCGCATCTTCAGCGCCACGTGCGTTGGCTATAATGGCAAGCAGTTTTGAATTGGTTTTGTCGAGATCCAACTTAGCCAAAACTTCGGCAGTATCTCGCATCTGTGGTATGGCTTTCGGAGATACAAAACTACCAAAATCTATCGTGTCATAACCGACTTTCAGCAGTTGATTGATGTACTCGGCCTTGATATCGGTGTCTATAAAGTCATGGATACCTTGCATGGCGTCTCTGGGACATTCTATGATTTTGATGGTATCAGATGTGGATGTCATGCAACTTGGATCTTGGATGAAATGTTGAATTCATATCTTCAAACGTTAAATATATACAGAATGTTTGTTGTGCTCAAATAATTTACCGTATTTTAATGGTAACTGTCATCATATTAAGATTTTGCCAAGGAGATTTTTATCTAAATTTCTACTAAAATAAAAATATCAAAGAATTGGAATTTTTTTCTTTATGACCTTGCTTTTCAGAAACTATCGTATTTTGAAATTGAAAAAAAATGCTATGACAAAGTGTTTGGTTCTTGGTTTATTAAAAAGTCTAGTGTTTGTTTTATGAAGGAAAAAAACTCTTGGTTAACATTTCAGATTAATAACAAAGACAAATGGAGAGATATTGATTTAAAAAAAATATGAGTTGAAATATTCAAACTTTCTTAGACAAATAAATCGGCCGACAGAAAACACTTCATACAAAACTAAGCTTTTATTACCAAGTTAAGATAGTTTGTTTAGCACGACTTGAATAGAATGTATGATTTATAACCGATGAGACCGTAGATCTGTATATGTCATCAAGACTCAGTTTGAACGCTTCCAAGAATAAAAGTCGCTTTATTAGCACCTAGATCAGTCGTTTTTGATTACTTTTGAAGTAAAAATGGCAGCTTTTAGAGAGACTGTCGTTAGTGGTAAGCTTAATAGTCTAAACATCAAGGGACATTTAGGCGATTATATACATAAAATGAAACGCTAATTTTCACTAGTTACATTTCATTAAATTAGAATAAATTTGTAAAATTGTGATTTAATAAATGCCAGGACAGCAACCAAATATTGTAAGCGTATTTAGAATAGTTCACATAGATAATGTGGAGTATTTGCTAAAGCATGGCATGTTTACAAGAAACCATTCAATGGCCGACCCAAACTATATCAATATTGGAGATAGTGGATTAATAGCACAAAGAAATACCTATCCAGTAAGCATTAATCCACCAAATGGAGTTTTAGGCGATTGTGTTCCATTTTATTTTGGTCCTTTATCGCCAATGTTATTTAATATTAAAACGGGTTATAGAGGTATAACTCAAAGACCACAGAGCGAGATCGTTTATATTGTTTGCATAGTGAACACACTAATTGATAATTGTAAAGAATGGTGTTTTACAGACGGCCATGCTAAAAATGCGATTACAGGATTCTACAACAATATTGATAATTTGAGTGAAGTAGATTGGAATATGGTAGCAGAAAGGCAATGGAGTAATACAGAAGATGACTTTGATAGAATGCGAAGGAAACAAGCAGAATTCTTGGTTAAAAATCATGTGCCTGTAAATTGTATTAGTAGCATTGTGGTACTTAACGAAGCAAGAAAAACATTTGTAGAAGAAATAACAACTCGTCTTGGATTGGAAATTTCAGTTCAGGTTAATCCAAATAATCAATTTTATTACTGATGAAATATTTAAAAGGAAATCTGTTAGAAGCACATACACAAGCTTTGGTTAACACAGTTAACACGGTTGGTGTTATGGGAAAAGGAATTGCCTTGCAGTTCAAAGAAGCTTTTCCATTGAACTTTAAATTATATGCAGCAGCATGTAAAAAGAAAGAGTTAATAATTGGCAAATTGCTTGTGGTTAAAGAGCACACTTTGGAAGGAGAAAAGATAATCATCAATTTTCCTACTAAAACAGAATGGTTCATGAAATCTAAATATGAATACGTTGAAGAAGGATTGAAAGAATTAGCTAAGGTTATTGAAGAGTATAAAATTGAAAGCATTGCCATTCCACCATTAGGATGTGGTAATGGTGGATTAAAATGGGATAAGGTAAAGTCAATGATTGAAAAATATCTTGGTCATTTAACAAATGTAAATATTCAGGTTTTTGAACCCAATGATGCAGTAAAAGAAATTTTAAAACAGCAAGATGTAAGCAAAGAAATAAAGCTAACACCTGCCAGAGCAATGGTGATTTATGCTATGTTTTACTATGAATCTTTAGGAGAAAATGCAAGTCTTTTTGTAGCGAATAAGTTGGCTTATTTTTTACAGCGATTGGGTGAAAAGAGTTTAAATAAACTAAAATTTGAAGCCAGTCATTATGGACCTTATGCCGTTCAGGTTGAGCACTTATTGCATAATGTAAATGGTAAATATTTAAAAGGTTTGGAACAAATGAATGCAAAAGCATTTGAACCGTTAGAGCTGCAATATGATAAAGTGCAAGAACTTAGTGATTATATCAAAAATGAACTTAGTGCAGAACAAAGAACAAGGTTGTCAAACTTAGTAAAATTGATTGATGGTTTTCAGTCTGCCTTGTCATTAGAAATATTAGCAACTGTTGATTTTGTAAAAAAAGATAAACCAGGAATTAACCAAGAAGATATTGTGAATATTATTCATAACTGGTCAGAACGCAAACGCAAACTTTTTCAAGAAAAATACATTCAGATTGCTACCAACCACCTGAATGATTATGGTAACAAACTAAATATTTCATAACCTTTGAAATTCAGGAAACTACTACATTAGAGTTTTTATCAAACACAATTTCCAGATAAAATTGGTTATAAATCATTTCTCAAAATCTAATTGAAAAGCTGGCACCTAAACCATTGATAGTAAATCATCTTAACTTCTTATAAGACTGATGGCATCTTGTACCAACTAAGCTTTTCCCACCATGCCAAGACAAACAGGGCCGGCTGCCAAATCCGTTCTCACCAAAAAAAAAATTGCAAATGTGATTACAATGTAATAACCTTGTATAAATGTTAAATACATGCAAGCTAAAATTATACAAATAGGAAATTCAAAAGGGCTTCGTTTAAGTAAAACAATTTTGGAAAAGTATCAGTTTGGAGATACCGTGAATATGCGAATGGAAGAAAATTGCATTATTATAGAACCTATCTCAAGTCCTAGGAATAATTGGAGTAAATCATTCAAAGAGATGCGAAAAAATGGGCACGATGAACTATTGATAGATGATCATTTTGAAGAAGAAACTAATTGGGAATGATAGTGAATCAATATGAAATAATCCTTGTTAATCTAGAACCGACACTAGGAAGTGAAATAAAAAAAACTAGGCCTTGTGTCGTAATTTCCCCAAATGAAATGAATCACTATTTGCGAAAAATACTAATTGCACCTATTACCTCGACACTTAAAAAATATCCAACAAGAATAGGTATGACTTATGATAACGTAAAAGGAATGATAGCTATTGATCAAATAAGAACAATAGATAAGCAAAGAATAGTAAAAAATATTGGAAATTTAGATCCAGAAACTATAAAACAAACAAAACAAGTAATTGAAGAAACATATGTTAAATAAAGTACATAAAATATCGATGTATTGGTAAGGCTTGACAAAATAATTTGTAATCAAAAATTAAGTACATGTTTAAAACACCGAATTCCATAATTTCATTCATTTTCAGTTTTCTAAGTCTTGCATTACTATTGGATTATTTCTTATCGACAAGAACAATAGAAGTGAATGAAAGTATTGGACAAGAGATTACAATTAAAATTGTTGCGGTTTTCGTTTTCTTACTTATTTCCTTATATTTTAGAAAAGAAGGAAAGAAAAATCAAAAGGAAAATGGTTGGCTAAAAGCTTCTGGAATAATGAATATATTAGTGATTTCAGTTATTATTTTAGCATTTATTTTTTACATATATATAGAAATTACTAAAAAATAAAAATTCTGTTAGATAGCTTATAACCATATTGAAAATCAATTTCTTCCACTAATACTAAAAATACGCAAAAGCTTTGTTACCTTGCAGCCTATATTTGTAAGTGTATGAAGAGGCCATATCTCACTCTAGTTGGATTTATCATTTTTTCATTGGGCATCCTGTCCTTGATCCTTTCCTTGGTAGGACTGAATTTTACGTTCCTGAATTTTATGTATAATCACGGCGTCTTAACGGTTATTTGTCAGCTTTTGATGCTTTTCGGTGGCATGGTGATCATGTACGTCTCTAGGGTATCCGACGAAACCGAAGAGTTATAATTTCTGCCTATATTTATTCTTTCAGTTTAACAGATAGAACCATTAATGGATCACTGTAAAGGTAACAGTTTTCAGGATTTTAGATCCCTTACTAAAAGCTACAAAATATAAGCCATCACTTAGATGTGTTGTATTGAAGGTCAATACATTTTTTCCTGCTTTCACCACATCGTCATAGATGTATTTTATCACATTACCTTGAGTATTGAGCAAGTATATTTGTATATCTTCTTTGGTTGCTTGCTGGAAAACTAAGTTTACCTGATTGTCAGTTACCGGATTTGGATACAATTGTAAGTCAGTCAAGATCGGATTTTCTTCTACGCTTGATTGTCCGACATGTACATAAGATAACATAGTGACCGAATCTTTTCCTTCTGCATTTGATACGACCAATGTCACGTCAAATTTTCCTTCATTTGGGTATTTGACTACTGGATTTTGAGCTGTTGATTCAGCAGGTTCGCCACCACTAAAAAACCACTTCCATTGTGTAGGTCCACCTTGAGTTTTGTCAAAAAAATGAATGCTATCTCCTGGCATAATGATGGTTTTGTCGGCTGAAATTTGAACATTTGGGATTGTCCTTTTTTGAACAACGACCGCTTTTTGTTGTATTTTAGTGGATGTACCAGCAATGTTTGCTGCGGTTAATGCTACGAGATTTGTTCCAGCATTTTTGTATTGGATGATTGGTTCTTTTTCGGAACTTGTTCCCGGAGAGCCACTAGGAAATGTCCATTTGAAAGTTACAGCATTGTTGCTACAACGATTGACAAAATGCACAAAATCATCCGTAAAAATCGTGTCATTTACTACAAGAAAATCTGCTATAGGTTTGGTTACTGCTTCTTGTATATGGATAAAATCTGGTTTGACGAGTGTATCTGTACCTAAATCATTGGTGACGACAAGCTTGACATCAAAGCTACCATAAGCATTGTATCTTACTGATGGTGCTTTTTCAGTGGAAGTCGCGGGTACACCACCTTCAAAAGCCCACGACCATGAAGTCGGATTATGAGCTGTAAGGTCATTAAATCTGATGGTTGTATCTTTTTGGGTAGTGGTCAGGTCTGCCGTGAACTCAGCCATTGGCATACTTTTTTCTTGATTTGCGTCTAGCAACTGGCCGAGCCATGTACTGTATCCACCTGTTTCGCCAAAACAACCTGTAACCCATGCTTCAGTTCTATTATTCACAAAACGCCTACCAGCTGTCGTATAATCGCCCCACCTTTCAAAATTGTCAGAAAGAACATTGATGAAGCTGGCTCCTGCTTTTAAATCAACAGGCTCGCTCCACAAAAATGAAACACCATTTCCGCTACATACTCTTTGTTGTTGCCCTGGGAAAATTGAAGGTCCTGAGATTAAATAGTTTACCAATATTTCTTCACTATCTGCTTGGTTTCCAAAAGCCGCAAATGAAGGGAAACCAAAATCTTGGCCGCTGAATGTAAGCACATCAGTTTGTAAGTCGAGATCGGCAACCTTCATTCTACCATAAAACAAACCTACATCACCAGCTGGTGTATTGACATGGCTTCCCATATGGATTGTTCCATTCAAGTACATAGCAGACCATATTCTGCTATCAAAAGTATTTAGAACATTGGCTGTATTTGGTTGTCGTGCATCTGGTGCCAGTTGAGTGGTTGTTCCTAATGTTTGAAGGGAAATCAAGCTTGGATTGTTTTTGACAGATTCTGTAGTGTAATATAGGTTATAAGTATTGCCGCCAGTGGCATTGTTGCTGACGAAATACATACCTGGCGTAAGTAATGTATTCCATCCAGAAAGTGTTGGTACTAGATTGAATGATGGTAAATTGTCGGCATCTTTCAGATCGTTATAATATTTCCATGTCAATGGATTGCCTTCATATCCGTCATTTTTATCAATCTGATACATCACTGAATACTGCCAGTCACCAGGTAGATCACGCATCAATCCTGCGATATAAAAATCAGATTTGGATAAAGCTATATTGGGATAATCGAACCAACGATCATCACCAGATGGATTGCCGTCAATTTTATAATAATTCCATTCTCCATTCGGATCTTCTGTTTTCGAGAACGCTAAACACAAAAATGTATTAGCAGGCTCTGATCCATGCAGACACATAAATACAAAACGATTTGCTTCGACATCATAAATGACCCTTGGATCGTACATTCTAGTACCTAAACCTAACAAGCTGAAAAAATCTGCAAAGCCTTTGTTGTAGGTAACTTTTCCTTCTGGATTTGAAAAAATGACATTGCTATTGATAGCTGATACAATAAATCCATTACGGGAAATAGCCATTGAATTGTCCATTGGGACATTATTGCCTCTTAAATTTCCTCTGAAATTTCTTCCCAAAAAAGGTGGCGTTGTTTCCACTCTGCTTGAAGGCGTATTTTCTGTTTTTTCGGGTGTAATTTTTGCTGCACGCACATCATTAGCCGTCTTTTTTAATATTTCTAATTGTTTTGTCGGTATCGAAGAAGTATGATGATATGCGCCGTAATTTTTTAAAGTGATATTCCAATCTTCATTAATCAAATGAGGATTTATAGTTCCTTTACATGGTGTTGATTGCAGATCTGTTCCTTCATTTGCTTTATAGTTGCGATTTGTTAGATCAGGAAATGTCATTTTTTGAGCCATTAATGTGTGGCCAATTACCATCGTTAAAAGAAGAATGGAAATCAGATATTTCATTTGTATTGGTTTTATTGTGTACAAAGATAGCAGAAAATACTTTTTCCCAAATAAATTATGGTAATTAAAATACACATCCTAATTTATTTGCCATAGCCATCAAAGTGTAATCAGCCAAATACATTGATGAATGCCGTAGAACAGCATTTAATACAGTGCGCTATTGTACCATTCATTGACGATGGCCTGTTGTGTCTCAGGTTCAGATTTGTGTTTAAATTCATTGGAATACCTGTCATAAACATAATCCAATGCCCAAGTTTGATGATTTTGGCTTAGTTGCACTAGGCTATCCAAGATAAATTCGATTTCGGTATCCTCCATAGTTGGATGGATAGACATTCGTACCCAACCAGGTTTATTAGTTAGGATACCCTGAGAGATTTCGCTTGTAAGTGTTTGCGATTTTTCATGAGAAACTTCTAGCAGATAATGTCCATAGGTACCTGCGCAAGAGCATCCGCCACGCATTTGAATGCCAAAACGATCATTAAGCAGTTTTACAGCAAGATTAAAATGTAGCCCATCGATGTAAAATGATATCACACCCAATCTCTTAGTGTGCTGGTCAGCCAATACTTTTAGATTTGGTATTGTGGCGAGTTTTGGCCATATTATTGCAAGGATTTCGTGCTCTCTTTCAAGCATTTTGGTTACAGACATTTTCTCTTTAAGTAAGATACAAAAAGCTACCCTTATGGTCTGTAAAAATGCTGGAGTGCCACCATCTTCTCTTGCTTCGATCTCATCATGGTATTTATGTTCGCCCCATGGATTGGTCCAGTCCACCGTGCCACCACCTGGATTATCAGGTATGCGATTGTTGTATAGTTTTTGATTGAATATCAATATACCTGATGCTGATGGACCGCCAAGAAATTTATGTGGTGAAAAATATATGGCGTCAAGATATTCATCAGGATGTGAAGGATGCATATCGATGTCTATGTATGGCGCTGAGCAAGCAAAATCCACGAAACACATGCCGCCAACTCGATGTATCATGCCTGCCATGAGATGATATGGTGTGTCTATTCC
>Ga0073900_10000888_pt1 | contig 17493 bp, 8 predicted proteins | sample KloWWTmetKNB5Kit_FD_66666 | JGI IMG/M metagenome (GOLD analysis project Ga0073900, IMG submission 66666) | Active sludge microbial communities from Klosterneuburg, Austria, studying microevolution and ecology of nitrifiers - Klosterneuburg... | ecosystem: Engineered > WWTP > Aerobic digester >...
TTTCTACAGTAAAGAATAGTTCCAAACTTTCAATAAAGGAGTTAAAAGCTTCCCCTCCTCCGACAAATAATTTGACGGATCAATCATCCGGTAAACAAGCTTCTGGTCTCATCACATCTATCCCAGAAGATGATAAGAAATCTGGTATGTCAGGCTCCTCTGCACCTGCTATTGGGTTGACATCAGCAGAAAAGCTATCTGTTACTACTACAGACCAGCCTCCATTATCACAAATAACAGAATCTAAAGAGCTAATTAATAGTAAGTATCCTTCCTCAGAATGGACAAATACTCCCGGAGTTCAAAACATCGCTGAAATTAAAAATGAGAGTAATAACATCAAACCTGAGAGTGAAGCAGCGTTTTCTACCGCTGAACAGTCAGCTAATAAACCAGACATCAAATGCCCTGTGTTTAAGAATATAAATAAGGTTCAGTATTTCGCCGATGCTCAGTTTGGCATAGGTTATCCGGTTCGGCATCTCAGCGCCACTTCTGATAATTTTGCTTATCTGACGAGGAGGGAATCTACTGAGCAGCCGTGGTTTCTCTGGTCCGGTGAAGTAAAAGCCGGTGTGACACTCTATGAAAAATTTTCTATAAGTAGTGGTGTGAATTTTACACAACTAAAAGAGTCTTTTCACGAAGAGAGATTGGGCGTGATAAAAATAACAATTGTCACCTTTCCTGATGGTCAGACGGATACGACTATCACTTCAGGCACAGAGATATACAAAGGTGAGATCATACATAGTCTGTTAAATATACCGTTGAAAGTTGGTTATCAACACGCTATCAAAAGATGGATAGTAGGTATCGAAGCGGGTGCATTGTGGAATATCAGTCAGCGCTCCAGGGGTTGGGTCTTATATCCCGCTAATACAATTACCAGAATAGAAAATGAAAATATTTTCAAGAAGAGAATAGGAATTGGCTATATCGGCGGTATTTCTGTCGGAACAAATGTGGGAAGAAATATGTACGCTTTTTTAAATCCCCAGATTACTTATTTTCCCACTAAGTGGAATGTACCTGAGTACAAGATCGATCAAAACTATATAATCCCCGAAGTTAAAGTAGGAATTCGTTTTATGTTTGACTAAATACTTTTTGCGGTCTATACCACCGCGGTTTATTGACATTTTTTACGTTGAGGCTGATCATTTGTCAGCCTTTTTTTATGTGTATAATCCAGTTCATTGCCTATAGGGTGGAAGAACCTAAAGAGAGTTACTGTACTTATAGTTAAGTATTGTTTATTTGCTCCTATCGTATCTTTATGACATAGAGAATAATGTTACAATCCTCATCGACATTCTCGGATGTAAAAAGGGAAATATTTAAAAATAAACTAATAATTAATATTATCAAAATTAAAGAAAAGACAGCGAATGATCTTAAAATTATGTATTGAATTATATGAAATAGTCAGTATTATATATCGTAGGACTATCAAAATAGGTCTTGGGAGTATTGTAAAGAGATGAAAAGGAATTTAAAATTTGTTAATATAATGTTAAAATTTCTTCTTTCTTTCTTTCTTTCTTTCTTTCTTTCTTTCTTTCTTTATAAATCGAAACTACCGCGGGATTCTGAATAGTTGTAGCGAAAATAACTTGAAAAGAGTAGCGTAATTGATTATATTTTAGTTATAATTATATGAAAAAGTTAATTACTTTATCCATGCTTGCAGTTTTATGTTCATGTACAAAAGATGAAGTATTACAAGTGTCCTAAGTTGATCATAAATTGGAAATAGAAGTTCGGATACTACGACCTATTAATGAGTATAATGTTGGCTCTTGGCACAACTTAACATGTAAAGATGCAACTACAAAACTAAATGTAATTGATAATACCAACCGGATAATACCACTTACTGGCCATTTTAATAAGATAATATAAATATATAGATAAAAAAAATTATTATGACAGAGATGATTTATAATTTAAGGAAATTTTTTAGACATCAAAAAATCCTTGCTGTTGGGGTCTATTGGCTTCTTGCTAATATATTTAATATTTGGGATTTTGTGTTTAAGCATGAAAATAACTTTTCTTTCTTTTTGCTAATTTGGGATTTATTGTTTGGTATATTTTTTGTCTACTTAGCTCTACCATATATAGACAGACATTATAACAAGAAATACTAAATTGTCAAATGAAATCTAAGCATCACTTTGTGAAGGTATTTCTATACAGATATCCTGTTATTTTGGGATATCATTCAAACCAGAATATTTAAGATTTGTAAGCTAGGAGGCTCAGGGCTTCTTTATGTGATTACGTTATGATCATTGTCTAATAAGGTGAAGATTTAATAGATCAGTTGGATGTTTTATCGTTAGCCAATCGCAGGGTAATAACCTACGAAGTGAAATTAGATGGAATCACGAGGAAACCTTCGAGGGTATGAAGGTGACATAAGGTAAAAATTATGAGGATAACCGCAAAGAAAAATGGATAACAGAAATGAGATAGGAAAAGCATCATTTTAAGTGTATGCTGCAAGTGGAGGTGAGTCACGCAGGTACATATGAAGATTTAAGAAAGAGGCTTACCGTCATTTAGCTAGTACTCGATTTAAGTTATCTCAATAGTCCCGGAAAAAAGTTCGGTAATAAAATTCTTCATTATTTATAAAGGAACGCAGCGGTCATGTTACGCACATTTATTCTAATTATTAAATATCCAGGAGAATCCAATACGAATACCCAAGCGATCTTGTGGGTATTGAAATAGCTGATAATATACTTTCTTGGAATATAAATTACTCAGATTATCAACGCGTACGAAACCACGTAATAGCCGGATTTTAAAACTCAAGAAAAGATCAAAATCAAACTCTGCAGGAAGAATTCCGGTGTCTGGAACATAGAATTGTTGTAATAGAGGTGAATAACCATACGGTACAAATCCTGGTATAATGTGAAAGTCAAACCCCACATTAAACATCACATGCCTGTGGATTCCATAATTTTGAAAATAGAGCGAGTGGTTGCTCAGGAAAGTAGGGACTCTGATCTCAGACAAATTTGATTTTTGAAGTAAAATGAAATTGTCTAAATGAAATTTCCTTAGCTTTAGTTTATAGTCAATCGTAAGCGCGGTCACGCTAGCAGGTGTAGAGGACTGCTGAACACGCCATTGATTATCAAAGTAAGTCAGATTGCTGATTAGGTGCTGGTGTAATCCTGCTGTCAACTGTATAGAGGGGAAATTGATGGCGCCGCTGATATAAGTGGTGAACTCATTTTTCAATGAATTGGTAAACACATTAATTCCATTAAGATTTAATTCTTCATATCTCAATCCAGGATTTATATTTCTAATCTGTGCATTAAGTTCTAGCACGATTAATTTTTTAAAGTGGGAGAAAAGATTTCCCTTTAGGTCAAAGACCGGTGTTTTACTATTTAGCAGGAAGTATCCTTCTGCAGTAATCGTCGCTAAATTTTTCAATCTCCAGTGACCTAGACCGGTAAGCTTTAGTAAGGAGAATACACTGTCCTGTGGTGCATAGCTTAGATGATAATTGCTCAATTTAATTCCTGCCCTTAAGTAATTTGCCTCTCCTATAGTATCACCCGGGTGGCCTCCGATAGCCAGGTAAACTGAATTAGAAATTTCTTGATTTTCTAAATAATTGCGCAGGCCACGCGTATCAATATTGAATCCTCGATAATATATAGAATCAGCTAAATTTTCATTTGCATATTGATCATAATACAGCGATTTAAATTTTTGATAGCTGATATCCCAACCAATACGAAAGCCAGTGGGCAGTCGGATAAATAAAGGCGAGAGTGATGAGTCTCTTTTTAATGAAATTTCATTTTTCATAAGAAATCCCCAGTCGGATACCTTCGAACCTGCTGTGGTGGAATTGATAGGTGTATTTGTACTTATACCTGCGAAGCCACCCAGTCTGAGGGTGGAATCATTGGACACACCATTTGTCTCCTGGCGGTAAAACTGGTTGTAGTTATAGATTATTTGCATCAACCATCGATTTTTCCATCGTTGTTGTTGTATGCCCACCGAGAAATTGGTAGTGCGGGTACGATCATTGATCAGCATCCCTTGTTGATTGAAGCGCTGATAGTGTATAGAGGCATTAATCTGCTTTGCAAAATTCAGTCCCACATCTCCAGAGAAGCGATTGTCATCACGGGCATTGGCAGTAAGTGCATAATCTAGACGAACAAAAGGTGTAGAGGGATTGTAAAAAATAAATTCTTCCAGGTTCGATCGACTTTGATAGAGTGGCGCGCCACCGATATCAAAAGTACCTAGTGCTGGTGGTGTAAATAAACTGTTCAATGAGGGTGAGGTCATATTGCCAATATTGAAATAAGGTGGTAATGACTGATGTGCGGGATCGAACTGACGTAAACTAAAGTTGAGGAGTGTGTCTTCAATAGCATATATCCTATAAGGACGGTCTATAATACTATACCACACTCTTACAGTATCATTGTCAAAGAGGTCTGTGAGTAGATTGTCCTCGGCTGTTTTAATACTGTCGGGTGCAGTAGGCTCAGTTTTAAATGACTTAGACGACTCCACCTGAGCAAAAATCAATTGTGGGAAATGGAATAGACAAAGGAAAAATAATATCCTGAGTATGTTGCGATTAAACTTTACCACAAGTTGAGATTGTGTACATAAAAATTACCCTGTCTCATGGGCAGTACTGCAGATAAATTAAGCAATATTGATCACCTCCGGATTGACACCCATAAATGAAAATCCGCCGTCATGGAAGAGATTCTGCATAGTAACCATACGAGTATAGTCAGAAAACATCGATACGCAATAGTTGGCGAAATCATCTGCAGAAGCATTGCCCAAAGGCGAAAGTGTATTGGCATATTTCTGGAAATCTTCAAAGCCCTTCACGCCACTACCTGCAGTAGTGAGGGTGGGAGATTGAGAAATGGTATTGACGCGAACTTTATCACGGATCCCAAAATGATAGCCAAAGCTACGTGCGAAGGATTCTAATAGTGCCTTTGAGTCTGCCATTTCACTATAATCGGGAAATACACGCTGTGCAGCTATATAGGTGAGAGCCACTATGGAGCCCCATTCATTCATTGCTTCTTTATTGTACAGAGATTGGCATACCCTATGAAAAGACATAGCAGACACGTCCAATGTCTTGTGCATGAATTCATGATTGATGCGCGTATAGGGTATCTCCTTCCTGACATTGACCGACATGCCTATAGAATGCAATATGAAATCGATCTTACCTCCGAAGTGTGTCATTGCTCCCTCCACCAGTTTATCCAAATCCTCGTTTGAGGTAGCATCAGCAGGAATAACGGGAGAATTTATTTTTTCAGCTAGTTCATTGATCTTACCAAATCGCATAGCTACCGGTGCATTTGTGAGGACTAGCTTAGCTCCCTCGGCATGACAAGTTTCTGCCACATGCCAAGCAAGTGAATGTTCATCAAGAGCGCCAAATATTATTCCGTTTTTTCCTTTTAAGATGTTATGAGCCATTGAGTATATATTTATTAATTAATCAATTCTTTAGCATTGGCAATAGCAGCTTCTGACGGGGGCCGGGTGGAGAGCATGATGGCAATAGCTTCTATTCGTTCGGCCAGGTCCAGCGTCTTTATTTGTGTAAATGTATTGTTTTTTATGACTTCTTTATAGACAAAGAGGTGTTTGTCCGCTTTGGCTGCTATTTGAGGAGAATGTGTGATGACTATGACCTGATGTTCTTTGGCCAACTGCTGCATGATTCCGGCCATTTTTAAAGCAATTTCACCTCCCAGGCCGGTATCGATTTCATCATATATAAGAGTTGGTAATGGAATGGAGGCCGCAACCAATGACTTGATGACTAGAGTAAGTCGTGATATCTCTCCACCTGAGGCTACATCTCTGATCGGAGCCGGAGTATTCCCTTTGTTTGCAGAGAAGAGAAATTCCAGCGTGTCGATTCCTTTAGATGTAAGCTCTTCGCTACGCATGAGACTCACTTCAAATGACGCATGTGGCATGCCCAGACTTTTTACTTGTTTCAGGATGGAACTTTGGAATGCCGGAACTGACTTCTTACGATTTTGGTGAAGTGCTTCAGCGCGCTCTCCCAGATCGCGACGAAGAGTAGCTATTTCTTTATCTATAGTTGCTAACTTCTGATCTATGAGATCAAAATCAGTAGATTTATTTTCTAGATTTTGAAAAATTTGGGTTAATTCTTCAGCCGAGTTTGCGTGATGCTTCTGTAGCATTTTATACAATTGATCCAGATTGTCCCTGAGAACTGTAGCACGCTCGTCGTCGATTTCGGTGCTTTCTCCCACTTGCAAAATATCATCACTTAGCTCTTGCAACTCTATTTTGGTGGAATAAAGTCTTTCTGATAGCTCTGTTAGCTGGACGCTAAGGCCTGCAATGGGGCTAAGCTGCTGAGACAATTGAGTAAGTGAATTGACTACATTCTGTTCATCTCCACTTAGTGCTTCGTAAATGGAGGAAGTGACTTGCCGAATATTTCCGGCATGTTCGATTAGTTTTAGTTCTTCTTCTAAAGCTTGCTGGTCGATTTGTTCCAGATTCAGGCTTTGTAATTCTTCCAATTGAAAATGAACGAAGTCCATTTCAGTAAGTGCTCTGTTTTTTTCGGTTTCCAACTGAGCCCTTGAGCTAAGCAGTGCATTGAGTTTTTTGAAGCGGACTTGATATTCTTCCCTTAGTTTAGTATTGCCTGCATAGGCATCATACAGCTCTAGCTGGTAGGCTGGTTTCTGAAGGTCAAACAAGCTGAATTGCTGATGAATATCCACCAGCCGGCCGGTGAAATCCTGGAGTTGCTGCAGATTGCAGGGGGTGTCATTGATGAACACTCGGTTCTTGCCGGATTGCTGGATTTCGCGTCGCACCAGTGTTTGACCGGCATAATCCAAGTCATTGTCCTCAAACCAGCTTTGGAGATTGTATGCTTCTATGCGGAATTCTGCCTCAATAATACATTTTTCCTCGACTCGATAAAAAGTCTTACTATCAGCACGATTTCCTAGAATGAGCCCCAGTGCGCCCAGCAGGATAGATTTGCCGGCGCCCGTCTCACCGGTTATGATATTGAGGTGCGGCGAAAAACTGATTTCCAGTTCGTCGATGATCGCGTAGTTCTTAACTTTAATTCTCTGTAACATAGACTTATTCCCAAGGGTCAAAAAAGCTGGCCAAAGTTAATCAAAGTGTACGATATAGATGATTGGAGTTCCGGAAGGTAAGAAGTTGAATTCTATCTTAACTGAAATTGTAGCCTTTAGAGTGACGGGTCCACTTCATTCACTTCCTGATAGATTTAATCAGATGAGGTTTAATTTAGTTGAAATTTTCCTGTGAGAGTATAGTTATACTCTATTTTTTTCACTTGCAGATCATAGAAAAAATCAACACCTGCGCTGATGGAAAAATTTCTATCGAAATGACTAAGGTAGCCCAGTCCACTGTAGATTAGTTTCCGGGAATCGGAGCGGTAACTATTAGTATCAAAATTGTAGAGTGCAAAAATGTACTCACCGTGAGGTGCCACAAAGTCTTTCGAATTGTAGTAACCTCCGTGAATACTCCAGGTGTCGTAAGCGGACTGCAACTGAAAATGGTGCGCGACTCCATTTTTCCAGAGAATATTCGGGTTGTCGGGTGCATTCTTAAATCCGCTAAGTGTATAATTAATTCCTAATGATAAATCATTGTCAAAGCGATGTCTTAGTTCCAGCTTTCCAAACCAATTAGTCAATGTAATTACCGGTAGTGATACAGACAGGACTTGGCCACCTGCATGATAAAAAAGAAGTCCCGCCTGAATGGTTACCTTATTGTGGTCGGTATGAATCGGAAAGACTTTAGCTGTCGTCCCCTGTGTAAATTTCTCTTGTACTGAGTCACCTGCAACTATATTCTGACGCCAATCCAACCAAGTTTCAAATCGGCCCCACTCTTTTTTGTATTGCAATTGAACCCCATACTCGAGTGGATACGCAAGCATATGCTCACCGCCATATATTTCAGTCGGAAGTTCATGTGACTTGCCTCCTTCCAATACACCCAATGTGACTATATGACTTTGGTTTAGAAAATATCGAAGTGATAAAATTGGATACCACTTAAACCTGAAGGGTTGGCTGTATTGATTGGCCAGCATCACACCACCTGTGAAATAGTGCATGTTCTTTTTATAGGTTAATGCAGCCATAGATTGAGCTCCTAGTAATGTCTCTCCGGGATAGGACGTATTGAAATATTCATTGTTTTTGAAATAACTAAGATGTTGGAAAGAACCCGTAAGTCCTGTACGTGCTGTGTCAGCATAGTTGTGGAGTGACAAGTTTTGCAATTGGCCGATTGCAGTAGTTTGAGCAGTCAAAGAAGAGACCAAGATGAAGATTAGTCTATATATATATATTGTACAAGGCTGATAAATTGTGCTAACCTGATGGTTTGATATTTGATGAGGTTTCATTTCTAAATCAAAGATTAGGAATATCTTCAAATTGGGCGGTATAAAGTTGTTTATATCTGCTATTGTCACTGAGCAATAAGCTGTCGTGGTTTCCCCGCTCTACTATGCGACCCTTTTCCATGACTATAATCTGATCGCAGTGACGAATGGTGGATAGGCGATGAGCTATGATCAGTGCTGTGCGATCACTCAGCAACCGGTCAATAGCATACTGGATGGTCTCTTCAGTTTCAGTATCGATGCTTGAGGTAGCTTCATCCAGAATAAGTATGCCTGGATCATAGACAAGGGCTCGAACCAATGAGATCAGTTGACGTTGTCCAGTGGAAAGATTTCCACCTCGCTCACTGATGATAAAATCATATCCTCCGGGAAGTCTTTCTATAAATTTATGTGCATCCAATAATTTTGATGAATGTATTACTTGCTCTAAAGTAATGTCCGGATTATTTAGTGTGATATTATCAAACACACTTCCAGTAAAGAGGAAGATATCCTGAAGCACCAGGCTGATATTTTTTCGAAGATCAGTTTTGTAAATGTCTCTGACTTCCCTCCCATCGATTTGGATAGAGCCTTCCTGATAGTCATAAAATTTAGTGATAAGATTAATGATGGTTGATTTGCCTGAGCCGGTGCTTCCTACAATGGCCAGAGAGGTTCCGGCAGGAATATCCATGCTGATGTCTTTTAATATCGGTACGCCTTTTTCATATTCAAAATTTATATTTTTAAATTGAATCTCCCCTTTCAATTTTCCCACATGGATATGGCCTGGAGCTTCTGACACCTGTGCGTCATCAGTCAGGTCAAATACCCGTTCCGCAGCGATGAGGCCCATCTGAATGGCATTATATTTATCTGCCAGCATGCGCAGCGGTCTGAATAGGGTATTTATATATATAGGAAAGGCCACCATAGCTCCGAAGGTCACTGACCCGTGCATGATACCCCTGGCTCCCCACCATACCATCAAGCCCAGTGCGAGAGCAGACAGAATATCGACAACTGGGAAAAAGATAGCATAGTAAAGCACTGATTTTAGATTGGCATCTGTATAGGAATGATTAATGATTTTGAATTTTGATGCTTCTCTTTTTTCCACATTGAACGACTGGATAATATTCATACCACTGATGTGTTCCTGCAGAAACGCATTCATATTGGCCAGTTGGGTTCGCACCTTTTGGTAGGAGACGCGCACCTTTGCATTGAAGATCATGGTCGCGACAAAGAGTAGCGGGAGTGTCACCAGACTGATGAGAGTCAACTGCCAACTCGTATAGAACATGAGTACAAGTACTACAACAATAGAAATCAGGTCGGCAATAATATTAAGCATGCCTTCTGAATAAATGGTATTGATATTTTCGATGTCATTAATAAGCCTGGTGATATAAATGCCTGCTGGGGTACGATCGAAATGCCTCATGCGCAGCCCTGTAATCTTATTGAAGACATTGATACGCAGATCCCGGGTGATGTTTTGCCCCAAATCTGCGGTCTTATAATCAAATAAATATCGAAGCACCGCTTCAATAAAGATAAGGCCAAGAATCACCAGACACATTTGCCACAGGCCGGGCATGTCTCCATTCATCACGTACTTGTCTATGCCCACATTGACTAGATAAGGGCGGAGAGCAGCCAGTGGAGCCAAAAGAATAACCAACAAAATACAAAAAATGAACAGACGCTTATAGGCCAGAGATAGGCGTATGACTCGCGCTAGAGTACTCATCTCTGCTCTATTGGTTTTATTTATTTCGCTCATGCAATAGCCATTGGGCTGCAAATATAAGGAATGTAAGAGATGTGGATTTTCTAAATTCTGCAAGTAAAGGGCAAGAATTAGGATGTGATAGTGGGTATTTTTGTACTTTTAGATAATAAAACAAAGGATATCATGCACTATCACGTACAAGGCCAGATCCCCCATAAGCGCCATATTCAATTCCGCAAACCTGACGGCAATTTGTATCATGAGGAGTTATTCAGCACTGAAGGATTTAGTGATAAATATACTCTTTTGTATCACTTATACCCTCCTACAAGGGTTACGCAGGTGGGGGAACCCAGAGATATAGCTCCGATTAAGGCCAAAACCTCAGATTTGAAACCCCGCTGCCTGGAGGGCTTTAACATTGCACCTGCGGATGATTATCTAGAATCCAGAAAAGTGGTGTTATTCAATGCTGATTGTCGCATATCACTTGCCGCTCCACGAAAGAGTATGGAAGACTACTTCTTTAAGAATGCGGATTGTGATGAGGTAATCTTCATTCATCGCGGTACAGGATCGATGAATTCTATGTATGGAACTTTAAGATTCAAATATGGTGATTATATAGTCATACCACGTGGTACGATATATCAGATGAAATTTGATGCTAGTGATAATCGTTTGTTGATCGTAGAATCACCAGCTCATGTCACTACCCCGCGAAGGTACCGAAGCGAATACGGGCAGTTGCTCGAAAGTGCTCCATTCTGTGAAAGAGATATTGTTAAACCAGAGTTGCAAGCCCCTATAGATTCGGATGAGCGGTTTAAGTTTTTTATAAAGAAAAAAGATGTGTTGTATCCATACGAATATCTAGGGCATCCTTTCGATGTAGTAGGCTGGGATGGATATAATTATCCATATATATTTTCTATTCATAATTTTGAACCGATCACAGGTAGGATACATCAGCCCCCGCCTATTCATCAGACCTTTGATAGCAGTGGATTCGTGATTTGTTCATTTGTACCTCGCTTGTATGACTATCATCCCCTTTCTATTCCGGCCCCCTACCATCACAGCAATATCGATAGTGATGAAGTTCTATATTATGTAGATGGAGACTTTATGAGCCGTAAACACGTAGAACAGGGTATGATCACACTCCATCCCGGGGGTATTCCTCACGGTCCACATCCTGGTACGATCGAAAAGTCTATTGGCGCTAAGGAAACACATGAACTGGCAGTGATGATAGATACTTTCCAGCCTCTCCATCTGACAGATGAGGCAACCTCTATCGAACTGAGTGACTACTATAAAAGCTGGCTAGAGTAGAAGTCAGAATTCTCTCTTTAATTTCTTTTTTTCTAATAGAGCTGATACTTAATTATCTCTTATATCTTCTATTTAATTAATAGTAATTTGTCTCAAGAAATTATGAAGATGATCTTCAATCTACTCACATGTTTTCAACTTAGTTTAATAGTGATTAGTCTCAATCAATTATGAAGATGATCTTCAATCTACCCACATTTTTACAATTTAGTTTAATAGTGATTATTTTGAAATTCCTGCAATATATAATTATTTGTATGCCATAGGTGCTGGCATACAGCTATTGATATATTATTACAATTAATATGTGTTAATTTGTTCGTATAGTCAATTTATGCTATTTTTCATTAATTATAACTTTTGTTATAGCTAATATCAAATGCTTGATTCTATATTTACTCCTAATTAGAGTGAAAATTTAATTTCAACGTAAATTATTAATGCAATACCCTTTCAATAGCTTACCCTTTCAATTTTAAGCTAACAATTGCGGTTATTTACCCGTCTTTCAAATAAGTGATTATCTTGTAAAGACGGGTTTTTTATTTAGAAGAATCAAAGTTGATAGTGAAAAGTATCCGGTGGCTAAATATTTTCGTGCCTGGGATGTGTAGTTATGCAGATAAATAATTTTCCTCTTGAGCTATTATTCATACTATTATTTGGGGAATTTATAATCTGTAAAAATACTCACACGAAAAAGGGGATAAATAGGGTAGTGCTGAAGTTGAGAATAATCTCTTTTTTTATGATTAGTCGCATAATGTTGAACTTCAGTCAATAATACATATATAAAGAAATAATATATATAATTTGTATAGTCAATTCTCACTATATTGGTTCATTATAACAAAAGTTATACGACTGAATTGAAAGCTGTGATTTATCTTTGAAGTATTATCTGCCTCACACAAGTCAGATTCTACCTTTCAATTTTTAACCTTTCACATTATTTAACCTTTTAATTTATTAAGCATGACACTAGAAAAAACTTCCCCTGATTAAAGATTAGTTTAATTGTTAATTGTCAGAGTATCTATTAGATGGTCTGATATCGATTGTTGACGACTGGCAATAGTTAGTTTGTTTACTCAGCTTTGCGCTTACAGCGTAATTAATTACTGTTCTATGGAGTGTTGCTGCAACACTTACCTGTCCATTTATTTCCCTTTTTACAATTTTAAATTTTTAGCAATGAAACTAATTTTCGTATTACTAATAATTTCCACATCCATTATCTCAGCTCAATCACAGGAAGCATATAATTATAATGATTATATAGCAAACCTTGAAAAGTCTAAAGTGGAGTCTATTCGACTTAGAGCTCAGAAACTTAATTTTGATTACCACGCATTGAATACTTCCATCTATTTCGATCAAGGCTCACCTCAAATAAAAGGTGATGGAGTTCTTAAGAATGCGTATTCGAATTTAAAGACCGTTAATTACCTCACAATACCCGCAGGAGTAGATCTTAGTGAGGTTAAAATTTTGATACTCACGGTTGAGAGGCCGTCTGACCTTGTAAAAATCACAAGCGATCTCAAATTGCTTTTTCCGAATTTAGAACATGTAGTTATTTCTTCACGTGTAATTCTTTCGTTAGAAAATTTTAGACAATTAATACCGGCAATTAAGAATGATATAGTGTATCTACTCAGAAATGATACCCCATCCTAACTAATTTAAAAATCTTTCTAATGAAAAACAATAACATAAAAGACTGCACTATGATTACTAGATTAACATGGGTTTTGTTTTTGACTTTTGTGATCTCTTTTATGGGTAATGCACAGGTGGTAAAGCAATTTGAAAAGGTCCCAATGAATCCTCCTGCTCAGGGAATATTTAAAATCAGAGGAGATTACACCATTATCGGTAATACCAATATGACTCTCCAGGATTATGCGTTTGATAAGCAGAATGGAAATAACAGAATGATCTATGTAGATATCGATAACGATAATGCTACATATAATTCTTCTTCTTCTACGCTTACTTTCACTCAGGAAGGAGGTCTTGATGATCAGTGTACCAATATTTTGTATGCTGGATTATACTGGACTGGAAGGGCGAATGATGGTGGAACAGCTGCAGATACAATTAATGCCTTTAGGCCTTCATCTGGGCTTGTGCATTACAGCAGAAATCAAACCGTCGGAAATGCCGGTACCATTACCGGTACTCCACTGACTATGAATGTGAGTCGTGCTGGAACACCTATTAGTTTCGATGCTTCCTATACTGTCGAACATAATGATGCAATTACGCATACCAACTATACTCTTACGGTATCTAAGAAAGATGCCAATACCGTAAGATATACTTTTTCTAGCCCCGGTGATACTACTGTGTTGTTTGATTTTTACATAAATGGAGCTACTCGCACAGTTAAATATTCAAAAGATGGAGGTGTTAATTTTATTAATGTTTCTACTCCTGTTTACACTGACTTAGGAAGTAACCAAGTTCAGATGAAATTTGATCCGGTTTATATTCATTTTGAAGGTAATGGTGTCAAACTTACCGTTAACAGATTAGAGAGAGATAATAGAGCTAACAGAACTAATTCGCAATATCAAGCTGATTCAAAAGCAGATGTACGTGCATTCGGTAAGGAACCAGGATCGCCTTATTGGCCTAGATACACTATTTCAGGTGGATCACAGGACTACATTTTTGAAGTGAGAAATCTACCTGCACCTTTAGCTTATTATAGTATAAATAATGGAGTGACTTTTAATGTAGTTCCCGGCACTCAAACTTATTCAGATGCAAGCAATAATCGAACTGTAAATTTTCCCGCCTTCAAAATATGGGTAAGTGGCGATGATACATTGGATATATATTCACTCGTCAGAGATCTCAGAACTGATCGTAGTCTTTCCCAAACTCAAACCACTTCTTTTGCCAAAGTAAATATACACGGTTTAGAACCAGGTACGGGGTATGAACAAAAGACGCTTGATAAACATCAAGTGCTGTTCAAATTTGCGGGTGATCCTTATCATCAGGTAACTGCTTTAGGTACAGATATATATTATCCCACCACTGATTATGGCCAGATATATTCGGCTTATGCCGATGTGACTAACTATGTAAAGTCTAAAGGTCTGGGTGAATACTCAGTCGCAGATCTGGCACTGAGACCAGGAAATGGCGGTGGAACAGGCTATTTTGGCTGTTGGACAATGATCGTAGTTTACGAGAATGCCAAAATGAAATGGCGCGACATAACCATCTTTAATGGTCACGCTTTTAATACATCCCCGGGTAGTGGAGCTGAAAGTAGTTTTAACTTACCAATCTCCGGCTTTAAGGCGTTGGCAGGAGGTGAAGTACACGTCAAGTTGGGCTATATGGCAGGTGAAGGAGATTATGGTATTCCAGGTGACTTTTTCAAGATTGAGAAAAGAAAAACTGGTGTGTTTGTCCCGCTTGCTCACTCCGGTAACTCAACCACTAACTTTTTCAACTCCTCCATTCAAACAGGTGGCAATGCTAGGACTCCTTATATTGACAATAATACAGGTATAGACATAGCCATGTTTGATATTGTGAACAGTGCGGCAAATACCTATATTGACAATAATCAGGATTCGACCACCTTCAAAATTGGAACTACCCAGGATCTATACACCATTTCAATGATTGCGATTGGAATTGATGCATATAGACCAACCTTAGAAGGGCTGATCAATTTTGAAGCCATCAATAATAATATACCTTCGGATCCGCCTCAGGATGTACATCCTGGTGAGCCTGTCGACTATTGTGTCGAGCTAAGAAATAAGGGTACAGAGCCACTTGATAATGTGGTTATTCATGTGCCAATGCCATATTCAGCGGATTTTGTCCCGGGTAGTATCACTGCATTTGTCGATCCCAGTGTGACTCCTATAGATCCTCTGCCGGTCTATGATCCGATTACGAAAACGATCAACTGGAATATAGGTCACTTACCATTACCAAGTGATCCCACCAAATTATTGGCTAAGTTCTGTTATAAAGTCACAGCCACTACTAATTGTGATATACTGGCTAGTTCACAGTGTGCAAGTGAGATCCCAATGACTGGTACTATTGATGGTAAAGGGTCGGTCTCGGGAATCACTTTTAATGATCAATCTCTGATACAGGGTTATCAGGGAAATATTCCATGTCAAGGTGACCCTATTAATGATCCATTGTTAGTTCACATCGATGGAGTAGCCTATTTTAATTTACATTGTAATCCTAATGCTGGTCAGGTGGAAGTTTATATTGCTCCTAATCCCGGAGGATATCCTGTAAGCAATGTGGTCGGTTTATTCCCAGCTGGAACCAGATTCTACAATGAGTTTCCAATAGATGGTAATACCATTGAGTATGATATAAACAATCCTTTCCCAGCTAATCCAAGTACAAATATAACCTATTATGCAGTTCCAATTGGCGCAGGATCTTGTGCAATCCCACTGATCATTCATGTTTCAGCATCCTGTGGAATTACAGTAAGTTGTGGTGATCAGCCGGATTTAACTTATAACTGTTCTAATCCTATTCCTCCTGGAGTAAATAATGAAATTGATTTTGAAGCTCGATTCAATGCAGTTATCGGTGGCACCCCTTGTGGTACTGTAGTAGTAAAATTTACCGATGGTAGCTTTAATCCTTGTAGCTCTACCACCTTTGTGCGTACTTATACCATATTTGATGATTTGGATGCTGATCAAGTTTTGGATCCTGGAGAACAATCATTCTTGTGTGTAAAAACGTATAATTACATGCCAGACACTGAACCACCAATGATTACTTCATGCCCTAATGGTATGGAACTTGGTTGTAATCCAAGTGGGCTTCCAGCTCCCGGAGTCGTTAATTACCTTGATAATTGTGATATGGCAACTGTCAGTAATTATCTGGGTTCAATCATCACAGATGGTTGTGAAAAAACTCAAATAAGATATTATGTGGTGACCGATGCATGTGGAAACAGTTCAACTTGCCAACAAACATTTACCTGGACGGAAGATATAACTAAACCAATTATTTCCTGTCCTGCGAACATAACAGTTCAGTGTGCTGCAGATGTACCAAATGCAAATATAAATGATGTAGTATTTTCAGATAATTGTTCCGGAACTCCAACAGTTACCCATGAAGGTGATCAAATAACTAATCAGACATGTGCCAATAAATATACCATCACCAGAACGTATAAGGTTGTAGATGAATGTAATAATAGTGCTACCTGTACTCAGACCATTACGGTTAATGACAACACACCACCTACTATTACATGTCCTGTTGCAGTCACTGTAACTTGTGTAGGCAATGTTCCAGCACCCAATATAAATGACGTTACTGCCAGTGATAATTGTACCGGCACAGTAACTAAATCATTTGTAGGTGACGTAACTACCAATAATGGTTGCAATGATTACTATGTGACCCGAACTTATATGGCAACTGATGCCTGTGGCAACACAGCTACCTGTACCCAGAAGATCTCGATCATCGATAATATAGCACCGACGATCACTTGTCCTGTTGCAGTCACTGTAACTTGTGTAGGCAATGTTCCAGCACCCAATACAGATGACGTTACCGCCAGCGATAATTGCAACGGCACCGTAACCAAATCATTTGTAGGTGACGTAACTACCAACAATGGTTGCAATGATTATTATGTGACCCGAACTTATATGGCCACTGATGCCTGTGGCAACACAGCTACCTGTACCCAGAAGATCTCGATCATAGATAATATAGCACCGACGATCACTTGCCCTGTTGCAGTCACTGTAACTTGTTTGGAAAATGTACCAGTACAAAATACAAATGACGTTACTGCCAGCGATAATTGTACCGGCACAGTAACTAAATCATTTGTAGGTGATGTAACTACCAATAATGGTTGCAATGATTATTATGTGACACGAACTTATATGGC
>Ga0073900_10000890_pt1 | contig 17475 bp, 17 predicted proteins | sample KloWWTmetKNB5Kit_FD_66666 | JGI IMG/M metagenome (GOLD analysis project Ga0073900, IMG submission 66666) | Active sludge microbial communities from Klosterneuburg, Austria, studying microevolution and ecology of nitrifiers - Klosterneuburg... | ecosystem: Engineered > WWTP > Aerobic digester >...
CAGGCGTCAGTGGCAGTGGAAAGAGCTCTCTCATAAGGGATGTGTTGTATCCGACGTTAAACAATGCAATCACAGATTCACTCAAAGAAGCCTCCGGTCCGCATATTTTATCACTAAGTGGTGATATACGAAAGGTTATAGCTGTGGAGATGATAGACCAGCAACCCATCGGCAAGTCATCTCGTTCCAACCCGGTGACATACGTCAAAGCCTATGATTATATTAGGGATCTCTTTACAGCTCAACCTCTATCCAAGCTTCGTGGATACCGGCCCGGCTTTTTTTCCTTCAACGTCGATGGTGGCCGATGTCCAACATGCAATGGGGACGGCTATAAAGTAGTGGACATGCAGTTTTTGGCCGATGTTACTTTGGTGTGTGAAGACTGTAAAGGGAAGCGCTTTAAAAGCGAAATGTTAGACGTTACCTACAAAGACAAAAACATCTATGATGTATTGGAAATGGATATTCAGGAGGCCGTTATTTTCTTTGCAGATCAACCCGAGATAATAAATAGGATTCAGCCCCTTCTTGATATCGGTTTAGGTTATGTCAAATTAGGACAATCCTCTTCCAGCTTATCCGGTGGTGAAGCACAACGTGTTAAACTTGCCAGCTTCCTAACCAAAGAAAATAGAGTTCCCCACACACTATTCATCTTTGACGAACCCACGACAGGACTACATTTTGACGACGTCAGAAAATTACTCATTGCCTTCAATAAGTTAATCACCAGAGGCAACTCCATCGTCATCATTGAACACAACATGGACGTCCTAAAAAATTGCGATTATATCATCGATATCGGTCCGGAAGGAGGCAAAGGCGGCGGAAAGATTCTTTATCAGGGGAGTCCGGAAGGTCTGCTGGAGGTGAAAGAAAGCTATACCGCCCAATATATGAAATTGTGATTCAAAGTGAATTGTCCGGAAAGTGAAATAATAATTAAACAGCACAGAAGCTACCCATTAAGAAATGAATAAAATACAACGAATAACGGTTTTTTGTGGTGCCAATGAAGGGTTTGACCCTGATTTTAAAAAGATGGCAGAGACAATTGGAGCGACACTGGCACAAAACCAAATAGGCGTCATATACGGAGGCGCCAAAATAGGAATTATGGGAGCTGTGGCAGACGGCTCCATATCTCACGGTGGCGAAGTGATCGGTATTCTGCCGCATTTTCTCAGCGTCAAAGAAATTGCTCACAACCAATTGAGTCAACTCATCGTAGTGGACACCATGCACGAGAGAAAGGTGAAGATGTATGAAATGGCAGATGGATTTATTATCCTTCCGGGCGGATTCGGTACGATGGACGAGCTTTTTGAGACGCTCACCTGGGCACAATTGGGGCTTCATAATAAGCCTATCGGCATCCTTAATTTCAAAAACTATTACGACCACCTGATCGCATTTGTCCGTGTCATGGCTGCTCAAGGCATTTTAAAAGAAATATATCTACCGATGATCCTCGTGGACGACAATATCGAAGGCTTGCTCGATCAAATGCACAACTACAATGCTCCCCATGTCGAAAAATGGATAACAACAGAAAATACGTAGAAATGGAGATGAATTTGCAACAACCACTTGAAACTGAATTGGTGCAACTAATACCCTTGCAACAAGGGGACTTTGAGTTGTTGTATCATGTAGCTTCTAATCCAAAAGTCTGGCAACAGCACCCCAACAAGGATCGATGGAAAGAAGACATCTTCAGGACCTTTTTTGAGGGCGCTATTGAAAGCGGCGGCGCATACAGAATAGTGGATCGAAGTACCGGTCAGACCATAGGGAGTAGTCGGTTTTATGATTACGATGCGTTGGACAATTCTATTAAGATAGGATATACCTTTTACAATCCTGAATATTGGGGACGAGGATATAACCCTTCCGTCAAGCGTAAGATGTTGGAATATATTTTCAACTATGTATCAAAGGTTTACTTCCATATTGGCGCCGTCAATATCCGTTCGCAAGTGTCTATATCCCGACTTGGAGCGGTTAAAGTAGGCGAAAAAGCAGTTGAATATTTCGGCGAAGCTCCCGCACTCAACTATATTTATTGCATAGAGAAAGCCGACTTTAAACCGTAAATGCAGCAATAGGAGGAAGAGCTTTCATCAAACTCCAATCTCTAAAAAATCGTCGCCCAATAGAATATGTTTACTAAAATCTCGAATGTATTAGAAAAATATTAATACCAATCGCTCTGGCAATAGAAAATATTTAATACCTAACCAATCCACAAAAATTTGGGCGTGCCCCCGCTTTTGAGAGCGGGGTCAGGCTATCCGCTGTACTCCTTCCTACCGTCAGTCGTGCCGCTTCTATCCCTCACGCAAAACGGCAAAGGGCGGCATCATCCGTTTTGAGAAAAGTAATACCGAATGGATATTCGTAATAGTCCAATTACATTGGCCTAAACGACTATCGCATCGGCATTATACCAAAAATGTTGGACTAATTTATAAATCAATTTGGTATAACACCAAAGTGATTAATAAATCAGGCTAACTTTCCCTAAAGTCAAGATACCGGTATGATAGATGTTAAGGCAATTGGATTATTACATATATCCAATCGGTGTATTTGAAGTGATTAAAATTTACCATAAATCCATTGAAAAGGTCCTTGCATTCGAGTTGTCATCATAATCAACGCTCTTCGATTTTTATCAAAACCATTCCTGCTGAATTCAGGTTGAAAAAAGCTATCACTTCTCCCTTGAACCATTTGGGATATCAGAAAAATGCTTACATTTATTAGAGAAATATACGCAAGATTGCGGAAATACAATTGTTATCTCGGATTGAAAAGAAAAGGCAGCCATTGGAATTATAGCATGTGATGCAATAATTGCTAGCTTCTTTCCCAAATCAACTCATCTGGGATGTTATCAGCTATGTTTAACTAATTTTTAACATCAAAATTTCATTATTATGAAAAATCTTACAAGAAAAACAATAAAATCTTTTTATTCATGCTATTTGCTATTTTGTATACCTCTTTTTTTATTTACCCTAAAGAGATCACTGCACAGTATAGCCCTATTTCTTTAGAAGACAAACGAGAACAAGCTACACTAATCATTGAGGGTAAAGTCATTAAACAGGAGACTTTAAGGAAGGATAAGCAAGTGTTCACTAAGAACACTTTAGAAGTTATCCAGCTTATAAAGGGTTCTTTAGAAAACTCGAAACACTTAACCGTAATCACTTATGGTGGCACTATAGATGGTAGAAAATATGCAAGCGATCATCTACCTGAATTAAGCAACGGTTTACATGGCTATTTTTTCTTGATGCCTACAAGTAAAGGCATGTTTTCAAATTTGTCTCTAAATAATTGCTTTGAGATATATGGTGGTGTTCAGGGCGTTTATAGATACAATCATGATTTTAGTAGAACGATAAGTTCTGTACATGATCAATATGATGATGTCGAATTATTTTATCATGATATAGGCATCCCCGCTTATAAAGATTACCAGGGAACAGGAAAAGAAAAGAATTATTCTGAACGAAATAATGATCCCTGTATAGTCTATAATCTACGAGAAGTTCCACAGACATTAACTGACACATCCGACATAAATCGTAATAATACTATACAGGTAGATCTATACATCAAAGTTACATCCGGTACATTTAAGTTGTACAATGCTAATTTGGAAACCTATTATAATACAACTATTTTTGGCTCAAATATGGTTGCAAATGCAAAGATAATTGGGGTAAAAAGTGCTGCTTTTAATTCCAATTATTCACTAACACTAGTAGATGAAGCCACAGATAAAATTTCGATAAATCTTACCGGGAACAGTTTCATTGCATCAACACTGAATAGTATTGATACCACATTCAAATATATTGCTCGTTTTACACTAATTATCCAAGGATGGGATGGAAAAAGCTTGTTTGAATATGATGAATTAGGACCTAATTTGAATAAATATAGTGAAGAAGGGACTAATATGATACACGGATTTGAATGTGAAGAATTGACTGTAGGAGCAGCTTGTAATCTTGAAATCACTTCAATTTCAGATAATGCAGCAGCGGGAGTCGGTGATATTACTAATGATGGTGTATTAGAAATTAACGGCACAAACCTGATTCATGATAGCGTCGAACCCGGTGAAGGATGGTGCGGCTTGCCAAATAAAGAACACTATGTTAAATTCAGAGATATTAACAATGAATGGGTTGCTCCACTCGAAGGAAACTATCTTGAATGGACATCTACAAAAATTAGAGTAGACGTACCCACTTTCGGTTATGTAGATGACAATTTAGACCATACAAGCTATGCACTCGGTCAATATGCCGGTACAGGAAATATCCGTGTTTGTATAAACGACGCCTTATTCAAATGTTCCTGCTATGCTACCAGCAAATCAGATGATAACAACAATGAAGGCGAACTCTACATACCGTATTCTGCAAAATCAATGGATAGAGAAATGGAGTCAGGATATGATCCTGAAACCGATTGTAATATTAGCCGGTTTGCTAGATATTCAACTGATTTGACAAACAATTGGTTTTACTTTAACATCTCTTCATTGTCATTACCCGCACAACAGGCATTTATTAGAGCACTCAATACTTGGCGATGTGCAATTGATATTAATTTCGGAATAAATACCGAATATGGCATTCCAGTTTCTTTTGAACCACTTAATAACGGGCTTGATGCTTTTACAGGCAGTACAACTGTTAATTGCACGAGCGATAATCAAAAAATGTTTTGGGCTATAGATATGAAATTTGAATCAAATCGCATTTGGCATTTTGATGAACATACAACACCTCCTGAGGGTCATATTGATTTTGAATCGGCAGCACTACATGAGATAGGTCATGCTATAGGACTTATTCACACCAATAATGAAGATAATGTAATGTTTGATGTTCTTAAAGCTGGGACAAAGAAACGTATATTAACTACGGATGACCTAAATGGTGGAAATTTTTGTCAAGATCGAAGTTTGATTGAATTACCATATGGATGCGGCTATGAGCTAATTGATTTGGTAGAAAATTGTAACATTCCACTCTCTATCAATGAAACTAAAAATGAATCATTAATTAAAATATTTCCTAATCCAACATTAGCTGAATTAAATATTAATATTGAGTCAACTATGTACTGTATTGAAATAATAGGTGCTGATGGTAAGGTTGTAAAGTCTTATAAACAGGTTAGAGGTCATACTGGAATAAATGTGTCAGATTTATTAAATGGGATATATTTTATCAAGATCACAAGTAATAAAAATTCATACACTTCAAAATTTGTAAAGCTATGATAAGGATTGTTTTTTACTTGATAGTCTTTATTGCTATAAGTGCATGTAGAACTAGTAACAGAAGTAAGCAAACTTTATATAGAGCAAATCAAACTGTGATTAAAGCGCAAAACGACTCTTCAATAAAGTTCCTTGCGCAGAATTGCGAGTTCGTACGTAAATATGTTGAAAATAATATGAAAATATATTGCAACGATTATAAAAATAAAAACATAGAATTATTAAGTAAAGATTTTATATTGTATCAATGTAATGATAGTATTATAGGATTGTTATCTAATTCAAATTGTTTTAAAGGTTTTAATCCTGAGGAAATATTAAGATGTTTGGGAAAACCTTCAAAAGGGTTTAGCCAATTTTCGGGATTCATAGAGTATTGGTTCTATCAGAAGAATTTTGATAATTCTATACTTGCTGTAAGATTTATCAAACCTAATGATATCGTTACGAATAACCTTATCAAGGTTTTTAACTACGAAATAGACCATTAAATGGTCAAGCTGTAAAACGACAAATATGTTCAATATAAGGTAGATAACAACCCAAGATAACACTGTGTACCACGTACATGCCTCCTAAACGTCGGCACGTCGGATACACTTGACCGTTGGCCAAGATACCTCCCTACGGTCGGCATCTTGGCCAATGGAGCGGAGACTACGTCTCATCTTGAACGACGACACCTCCCATCCGGTCGGTACCATCGTCCAACATGAAACTTCGCAAGTCTCCGCTCCATTAGGTATAATTGAAAAATAAATTAAAATAAGAAAATAAATAGAATTGGAAATACTCTCAGACATAGATTACGGATTACTCATTACAACTATAGGGTGTATTCTTGCAATAGTAGCAATTTGGCAAGCTTACAAATATAAAACTCAAAAGAAACTCGAATTTCAAACTTGGACTAAAGAATCACTAGTAAAATTGGATGATAATTTAGGTGAACTAACCTTAACCTTTGAAAATAAGAAAATTAATGAAATAATAAAACTAGAATTTTATTTTAAAAATGAAGGAAATACACCATTAACAATAAATGAAATTGTCGAACCTATAATAATAAAGTTTGATAGACAAATTAAAGTATTGGAAGTTGAAGTTCCATGATTTTAGTTGACAACTTTTTCTAATCAGTAATTTAAATGTGGATAACTATTCGTCATAATGATAGTGGTGATTTATTATTTCCAAAACTCCCACCATTTTTTTATTCGAATAGGGTCATTGTATATATTTTGAACTCGATCATTTTTGGGTTCAACAACGGCATTCGTAATAATTTCGGGTTCTGTATTGGTGATATTTTCATGTACAAATAAATATCTTGTTGCCTTTTCATCTGGTTCAATATCCCAAAATCTCTTACCAATCACAACTTCTAATTGATTCCAAATAATTTCGGATGTGTCTTCAGCGTTATTTTCGACTCCCAGTTTTTCACCTTCATCTTGCATTCTTTCATCATTCACTTCCATGATTAAACGTTTTTCAATGCCATTTTCACAATAATTGATGTAAAATGCCATCGACGTTTCAGATAATGCAAAAGTCAAACTATTGTCATTCTTCAAAGGAAAAGATTCTGTACACATTTCCATACTGATAAATAATAATGTGCCATTTTCAGAAAAATAAACATCACATATTCCATCATCTTTCCAATTGGATGATGCCGTTTCGAAGTCTATTTCTGTTTCTTTTTTTAAATTCCAACCTAATTCTTTCTGTAAAGAGTCGAAATCATTTTCATAGTTTTTGTTAATAGCTAATCCTGAAATATTAAATCCCATGTCGTATCACTTTTATTTTGTTGAAGGTAGTCATATAAAATGTTATATACAGTTTTATCTTTATTTTTTGACCGGTTTACCGGCGGTACTGCTGCGCGGTCGTTACACTTCGTTTTAATTGTCTGTCATTTGGGCGCAAAGAGAGTTTAGTTATTGGGGGTAGTTTTTTATAGTTTCTCCGATATAGTTCATTGCTTTGTCATAGGTTTCTATTCCATGGCCAACGTTCTCAAAAACTTTTATTTCTTTTAATGTTTTGATATATTTCCTTGCGTTGTCAATTGATTTTTGATATGGGAATAACAAATCTTTATTACCTTCAAGAAGATAAGTGTCCACCTTAACATCAGCCAATTGTTTATCCATATAATAAGGTTTCTGTGTATTGTCTTTGTATCGTTTTATTGCAAACACTTCATAATCTATAATCAACGCTTCTGATTCTTGTGATAATTGATGATTTGGTTTTGAAAAAACTGCTTTGTCTAAGAATTTAAGAACATTTTTTTCTGTGGGTTTTATTATCGGTAATAGATTGAAGTAAAGATTACTCCATTTCATTGAAAATGGCTGCAAACATCCGGGATTTAAAAGAAAAGCGGCTTGTAATTTATCCGGATTTGTAATTCCCATTTTCATACAAATCAAACCTCCAAAAGATGCCCCGGCAACAAAGGCTCTTTCGATATTCAGTTTCTCAAAAACATCATTTGCCCAATGTCCGTAATCTAATGATTTAATGTCAGGCGTAGCGCCGTTACTGAAGTTAGGAAGTCCGTTTGTTTCAACTAGAAAGATTCTGAGTTTGAGGTTTAGGTTATCAAGCCCTTTGTCAAAATCCCAAAACAAAGAAGTCGTTCTTGCTCCCGGGAATATTACCAATGTTTCTAAGTTCTCTTTGGTGTTTATTCCCCAGACGTGGGTTTTGCCCAAAGCGGTGTCAATTTCAATTCGTTCATATTCTCTTCCGTTACTTTTCTCTAATTTTTTTACCCAATTGTCAAAAAATAAAAAATCCTGTTTTTCATCTTTAAAAGTAGATTGTCGTTTTATCTGCATGTTTTCTTTGTTGTATGGTTCGTCAAAATTACCGCTAACACAAAGGAATCTTGATTCGCTGTTAAAAACAACATTTTTTTGACCTGAGAAGCAGGTCAAGCCATAGTGTAAAATCAATAAATCCCTTTTTGTATTGGTTTGGTTACTAATGGCATAAATGTAGTAAAAAGCGAGTAGTTTTTTTAAAATTGGGTGAATTATTTTATGGTAGGATTTATGGAGCTTGTAGGTGTATTTTGGGCAATAGGATTTTGGGCGGGATTGAGCTTCTTCCGGTATGCAAGGTATTTCAACCCATATTCCGCATTAGAAAATACGGAATTTAGGTTTATACACGTTGGTACACCAACCAAGGTCTATCCGGGCATTGCCCTTTATTGTCAACACTTCAAAGAATACCTCTGCTCAAACGACAGCTATATACAGCTTTTTTCTATTCGGCATAAGGTAAAAAGTTGTAATTTTTTGTCCACTTGTCATTTGAAGTTAAATATGAGTGGGAAAATAAAAGTTACAAATATTGTCCATAGGCTGTAAAATGGTAAAAATGCAGAAATACTTTTTTCTACATTTTCAATCTCGTTATTGTTTTTTATCGTTTTATAAAGGTTGTATGTTACAAGAATCAAGTTTGTCAAGATTAGGATATTACCGCCCAATACAGCAAGTCTATTTGGTGTAATTCCCCATTCCGAAATTCTGAACAGAATGGCCGATAAAGTAATTCCATTCACTATAACTGTCACTATTGAAAGTCCAAACAAAAGTATAATTTCTGTTTTACTGTCCGAGTTTTTTGAAGTTTCTGCAATTGAAAAAAGAATAATTGCCATAACGCCAATTAAAAGCAAATTAAATATCAAAAGAAAGTCTCTGTCGTTGTAGGGATCTTTTCCGGTTCCAATAACTGCAATAAGATAAATAACAAGCGTGGTCAAAACCAATGGTGTAAACACTTTTGCAATTATTGGAGAAACTCTATTTACTAATTGCGGATTTGCCTGAACAAGATATGTCCCGATAATGGGTGATTCATTTTGTTGGTTTGATTGTCGTGTTTTTAATTTTTGTCAGGTTGGCGAAAAGCAAGCCCTTTTGCAATTTGACCAAAAATTGCAAATGTGCTTACTTGTTAGTCGTTATTCATTTGTCAGCAATTTGATTGTCTGAAACCAATAAAAAAGTGCTTCGCCTTTTGCTACAAATTTCAGTCGCTTGTTTAGGAAATTGTAGTTCGTATTTGATATCAAATAGTCTGTCAAAGGAATTGTTTCGCTAAATTTTGTTAGTTCGTTCTTGTCTGCCAAAATAACGGAAGCTAAATAAGCGGCTTTTGCAGATGCAACTTGTGCTTCTAAAATCTCAAACTTACCGACAAAAACAAAATTTCGGAATTGATTTATACCGATATTGATTTCTGTAAACTTTGCTTTTTCATCTTCGGTTTTTAAGATGTCCTTTTTTGCTATCAGCAAAGCGGTATCAATAGTGTCTTGAAGCACTTGTTCAACTGATTTTATTTTTCTTTCAGGTCTATATTCAATTTCCCCTTTTGCTGTTTCCAAAAATGATTTTTTGAAAACGTTTATGTCAGTTAGTAAATCAAACAAATTGCCAATGTCAAATAGTTGCTTTAAAATCTCTTTTTCCTTTTCTGCATTGTATGGAATACCGGTTGTATTGGGTGCAAACGCTGTGAGCTTGTCGCCCAAAATGGAATTGATGTCGGGTGTTATTACCAAAACCGATTTGTCTGTTTGCAAAATCCATTCTGTTCCCAAAGAAGTTTCAACTAATTTTGGATAATGATTTTCTGCAAACAAAATATCCAATAAAATTTCTCTTTCGGGATTTGAAACTACTTGCCCCGATTGATTTTTATTTGTAAAGTTTGAGTTGTATAAAAACTTGTAATGAGCTTTGGGAATGTCGCCTTGATAACTTCTTTTTTCGTCTAATTCCATCCGGGTAAAAGCACTTGTTTCTTCAATTTTAGAAAGGTGTTTTTCCAATTCTTCTTTGCTAATTTTAGGGCTAACAATAATATCAATATCCACCGAAAAACGTTTGGGTTCTTTCATCAGCAAAATTAAACTTGTTCCACCTTTGAAAATGAAATCCAACCCACTTAACTGCAATTGTTCCAACAAATACAAAGCATAAATCATACTTTCCATTAACGTTGGGTCTTTGCAGTATTTCTTCCTTTTTACAGCAATCCAATCGGCTGAAAGTGTTTTTAAATCAATCATTCAATATGTTTTTAGGAATATCTGTTTTATCGGTAAAAAATTGTCGCAACTCAATATCTTTTCTTCTTCGTTTGGCGTAGTGAAATACTTTTGTAAAATCAATCGCATAACGATTGTACGCATTATTGACTATATGAACTAATTCGCTTCCTTGAAATGCTAAAAATATTTTTTTGTCAGAATACAAATCAATTATCAATTTTTCAAGCGTTGTAGTTGCTACATTGTTTACTTTCTGAATGGGTGATTTTGAAACCAACGGAAGTAAAACGATTGCCTTTTCGCTTTCATAAATGTATCGTTCAATTTCTTTTTCTTCGGGTTGAATAAAAACATCACCTAATTTTTGCCCTTTCAAAAAATCATAAACAGGCTTTAATGCTTCTTTTTCCACTTGTAAAATTGTAATGTGCTTTGCAGGAATGTGAAGCATAAATTCACTAACAATTTGCGTTGTCCATACGCAAAATTTCAACGATGAAAATTGCTTTTCAATACTTGCGTAAATTTTCTTCGTTTCCTTGTCAATATCGGGTTTGAAAACAGGCTTAAAAGAAAGCGTAAAAACTCCTTTTGAAATGGAAGTAATGATTTGCTTTTCTTTCAGATTATATATTATCCACCTGAAAGTTGTTTTTTTCAAATCGGGCTTAAACTCTGTGTAAAAGTCATAAAGTTCTTTTCGGGAAAAAGATTTCCTATTCCTGAAATGTTGTCGAAGCTGCTCTATGATAATGTCGTTTGCCACTGCTTTATTTGCTTTGTCTGCAAAGATAATAAAAAATCAAACAAAAGACAGCAATAGCAAAAAAGTGTCAAATGTTTGATTTCAAACAAAAGACAACAAAAGTGTATTTGTTGGCAAATGTTGGAAAGTCAATTATCAATTCTCTATCTTGAAAATTTCCACAAAATTTTCAAGACTTCCTATTTTTACGATGTCGCCAACTGCGTGTCCAATTAGGGAAACTGCTAAAGGCGATTTTTCGTAAATTTTCTGAATACTGTTTGATGTCGGTTTGTTATTCTGTGTAGTAACAATATGAATATTGAGGTCTTTTCCGTTGTTCATATACAACATCCCAACCTTCGTTCAGTTTCTGAACGGCAAAAACGGCACGGATGGGATTGTTTTCATCTTCCAAGGTGTTGAGTAATATTTGGTTTTGCTCGGCTTCTGCGTCATTGTTGGCACTCAGGCAATTTTCAAATTTGAAATTAGCTTGAATGCGTATTACAATTTCATTGGTTGAAATACCGATGTTTTTAAAAAATCGAAAAGCCTTTTGAACGATTGAAACAGTAGAAGTCTTTTGAATTTACTCTACCATCGTCACCGAAAAACCATCAATCAGTTTGTGAAAATTCTCTTTGTTCTGTTCTGATTCTTTGATTGTCTTTTTAGCTTTGAACAGAATTACGGGCTTCAAAATAATATTGTCTGTATGTTGATCACTTGTCAAAATGGTTTACTTTTCTGTTTATGTTTTGGTCGTCTCGTCAATGCTCGGAGTGTTGTCCTACCATTGGTCAAGATGCGGACCTGAGGGAGATATCTTGGCCAACGTTCCGGTAGTATGGCGAATGAGTGGATTAGAAAGACGGAACCTTCAACATTGCACCAACGTAGCAAAAGAAAAATGTTTTTGCGGAATTATTTGTAGAAAGTTTCAATTATCCGTGAACTCAGCTCTTTTGCCGAACTGCTTGTTACCAGAGGTTTTATGATTTTAATTATGGAAGTTTAGGTTATTAAAACAATTAATTGTAAATTTACGCATAATTAAATGTAAAATTACAATTTAAAATGAAAGCAGTTACTGTTCCAAAGCGTAAAGCTTCAACAAAAACTTCAACTCAAACCATCGTTAGAGCTAGTGGTAAAGTCGTAAAATTTTCTCCAGTATGGGTTGTCCGTCATCCTAAGGATGCTCCCGGCTACAAATTAGAGTTAATTAATAGAATTCGCCAAGGTGTTAAAAAATCGGATTGGAAAGATTTGATTCAAAATATAGGAGCTAAAGAAAAAGAATTCGAATTTATTTTGCCAACATCTATAAGTAGCATGCAAAAGAAGGAGATTTATAGTCAAGAAACATCTGAAAGAATTTATGAAATATCTAGACTTTTTGGGTTGGGTTACGAAGTGTTTGATTCGCAAGATCAATTCAAACAATGGCTTGTAACTCCATCTAAAGCTTTAGGAAATAAGACTCCTTTTGAATTACTTGATAGCAGTTTTGGCTTTGAAGTTGTGGAGAATGAAATTGTAAGAATCCAATATAATGTTTACAGTTAATGATAGTTTATAGGGTAGCTAATTTAAAACATAAAGATTCTACACTTTCGGGAATTGGAGCAGAAAAAGTGGGCGGTAGATGGAATGAAATAGGAATACGTGCAGTATATTGTTCTGAGAATATTTCATTAGCTTTATTAGAATATTATGTTCATTCAGAAAACATAGGGACATTACCAGAAAAAATTGTTGTTGCAAAGATTGAAATACCAAAAGAATTTATAATAGAAGAACTTGCTGAATTGCCAGAAAGATGGAATCAATATCCATATTCATCAGAAACAACTGAAATATTTTCAAATAGAGCTACCGATAGAGCGTTCTTTGGCATAAAAGTACCATCTACAATTGTGCCATTAGAATTTAATTTTGTTTTAAATCCATTATTTAGAAAATTTGGAGAAATTGAAATATTAGAATTTCTTGACTTGCCTATTGACGAAAGATTGAAAACCGATAAACATTAATTGGGCGAATGCTCGTCAAAATTTTTTTGTAACGGTCAGCACTTGCGACGGCGCAGCGATAGCAAGTCTGACCTCATATCACTTGTTATATCCAGTTACTTTTTATTTTCAAGTTCATGCATTTTTAATAACCTATTAGCCTCTGATCTAATATCAGCATTATTATCACTGAGATTGGCTTTAAGATTTTCAAAGGAATATTCACTATTCCTTTCGAACAGTTGTTGCATAATATATAATCGGACAGAGTAAGATTTATCATTCTGATGTTTTAACATAAATGGAATCAAAAGAGGATCCTCGAATTTGGACAGATAATGAATTGATGAAATCTTAAGATTACTTAAAACACCTTCAATCAGGTCTTCTTTTGCTACTCCAGACTTGAATCGCAATCCTTCGAATAAAAAAGGTTTTGAGATGATATTAAAAACTTTTTTATTCTTATTAAACTTTGATAGACCTTCCATCGCCATTTGAATATGTTCAGTGTTTATAGACGTTGACATTATTTGATCCAAATAGGGAATAATCTGTTCGGACTTCAGTCTACATAACAGTTTAAATTGGTTTCTGTGGAAATCATAATCTACCATTTTTTGAGCCCTTCGGTCTTCGAATTCCTTTTTGGTCTGATTAAATTGAATAAGTGGTGGATATTCTTTATATTCAGTAGTATTTGACCAAATATCGCTAATCTTATAGGCTAATTTTATTGAGTCATAAGGCATCACTAAAAAGCTTTTGGTACAATTAACAGTTACTTGTTCTGTTTTTTTACCTTTTTTTAATATTCTAAATTCTTTAGTACATTGTACTGTATAAGTGCCGGGCCGATCCAGATCAACCCAATTATCTATCCAATGCAGGTATGATAAGGAATCTCCTAATAAAAGCTCTTGATATCCCACACGTCTGCTTATCATTATAATTTCGTCCTGTACAGAATGTTTTAAAGCTATTAGTTTTCTAGATGAATCATAAACTTTTACTATGAATGACTCATCTCTTCTTAAGTCATTATGGTTAAATCCAAGTGGATCATAATATAATGTAATTGGTTTTTTAGAACTATTATGAATTGAATACTCAAAATACATCGATTGACCTAACAAAAGAGTGTCTGGAAAATTAATTGAACATTCCAGTCCATTCTGAGCTGTTGTTACATTTTCAATAGCCAAAATGGTCAATAATATTTGAAGTATTCGTTTCATTTTTATTAATTGGCTATAACATTAAGGAATATTAATTGGCTGTTAAAAGTATCATTTTTTTGATCTGAGGAGCAGGTCGTGCCATAGTGCAAAATCATTCATTCCTATTTGTAATGTTTGGTTACTAATGGCATAAATGTAGTAAAAAGTTGACATTCTTTCTGTTTGAATTGGAGATTTTATTTTATGGTAAGATTTATGGAGCTTGGTGCTGTATTTTGGGCAATAGGATTTTGGGCGGGATTGAGCTTCTTCCGGTATGCAAGGTATTTCAATCCATATTCCGTATTAGGAAATACAGAATTTAGGTTTATACACTTTGGTACACCAACCAAGGTCTATCCGGGCATTGCCCAATATTGTCATCACAACACAGAATGCCTCTGCTCAAATGACAGCTAAATCCTGCTTTTTTCTATACGGCATAATGTTAGCGGCTATTGCTCTTATTTTCCGTCAAATATTTCTTGTAGTTTTTGTTGTAATAACTTCTTGTCTGGGAGTTGTGTTTGATATTCCGAAACCATTGTTGGAGAAAGATTTCTACTCAAAGCATACTCCACAACTTCACTATCCCGTCCTTTACAAAGTAATATACCAATGCTTGGATTTTCATTTTTCTTTTTCACATCTCGGTCTAATGCCTCTAAATAAAAATTCAGTTGCCCTAAGTGTTCTGGTTGAAACTCTACAGCTTTCAATTCAAAAGCTACTAAACATTGTAAGTCTCGATGATAAAAAAGCAAATCAATATAGAAATCTCTTTTTCCTACTTGTACTCTGTATTCTTCATCAATGAAAATGAAGTCCTTACCTAATTCAAGAATGAATTTTTTCATCTGTTTTACCAATCCTTTTTGTAAGTCTGGTTCGTTGTATGGTTCAGGTAAATTTAGAAATTCAAACACATAATTGTCTTTAAATGCTTTAGTTAAGTCCGCTTTAAATTCTCTCTGTCCTGCTGAGAGTTTTGCATTGCCTAACATGACTCGTTCGAAAACCGAACTATTAATTTGCCTTTCTAATTCACGAGTACTATATTTTTCTTGAATGGTAAGTTTGAGATAAAATTCCCTTTCTTCGTCTGATTTTGCTCTACCTAAAATTGTGAGATTATTTGTCCAACTAATTTCTCTCAGCACTGATGAGAGTTTTGGTAAATCTTTGTAAGTTTCATAAAACTGCTTCATTCTCCAAATATTCTTGTCTGAAAACCCTTTGATTTCAGGTTCATTGGTTTGGATAAATTCGGATAACTCTTTAACAACGGATTGTCCCCACTCACTTAATTCGACTTTTTTACTGATGTATTCTCCAATATTCCAGTACAAGTTTATAAGTTCAGAATTAACTGCTTTTATTGCTTTGGTTCGAGAATTTTTGATGAGTATTATGATATCTGTAAACTTATTGACCATTGTTTTTTAGGTTGAGAAAGTTCACAAATTTACAAAATGTTTAGGCTTGTTTTTTGGATTTATGAGAAGTGTTTTTTTGGATGAAACTTTTTTCTGCCATATCAGCTAACATTAAGGAATATTGATTGGCTGTTAAAAGTATAACTTTTTGTATTGTTTGGCTACTAATGGCATAAATGTAATAAAATGTGGACAAATTTTTTAAAATTGGGGAATTTGGATATTACGGTTTGAATTGTGCCAGTGATTACGGTTCAAATGATGCCAATTCCGCATTAGACAATTGCGGAATCGATTTACGACTCGTAATCAATGGTTTACAGAAACCATTGAAACGATTCGTACATCGGGATTAACCCTCATAATCAGCACTATACGTTTTTTCAAAACCTATACTGCTGAATTCGGGTTCAATTTTAGTATGTATTTTCATGATATTTTTTACTGAATACTTATGCAAAAACAATGCCATTTTTTACTATACTTACTAGATTTTCATGTGAATAGAAATAGGGCCTGTTCAACGGTTTTCGGCTTTGAGAGGCAGCGGATTTTAGCACTAACTTTCATGCGAGCCGAGACCTCAATTATAAGAAAAAGTCTGAAACGTAGTACTATTCCCGCTATCCTGCAAAACAGCTCATTGTGTTGCAGTACAATTGTTTAAGCGATTTTGATTTTCCCTTCTCTAATTGCTCGCATATACTCACGTTTTTGCACTAATGTCATTCCTTCATTTTTTTAGCCAATTTTTCTTTAATGGCTCGGAAGAAGGTTACGGTATCAAATTCTTTTTTCTCTTTATTTTTCATCTATTAAAAACTCTAATGGTGAACGAATATCTATCAAAGGATAGCCCAATCTCATATTTATTGAATTGAACATTTTTATTTTGTCAAAGTTTACAATGTGCTTAAAATTCCAACTAATCAAACAGTCTAACCGATGAACCGATGATAATGCGATATGATAAGCATCATTTTCACTTGATTTCCCTAATGCCTTTTCTGAAATATAGGTTTGAGCTAGGATTTCCGTTTCGTCATTCATTTCAATATAAGTCAAACATTCTGTAGGAATTAAAACCTTTACTTCTTGAATGTGTGGTGGCGCTAGTATTAGCTCGGTCTCATTTAACTCCGAGAAGAAAATGGAAAAGTCTTTATTTATAATACGATCAAACAGTTTTTTAGTGGCTATTTCAAACTCTGTGTCGTAGTAGCCACCTATAACTGATGGGTCAATATAAATTTAGAAAAATTCGATATTCAGCGTTTGGATTTGGATAACGGTCTAGGTGAATTTTATTACCTTTCCAATCCCAAGTTTCTTCTATAGGTTGATTGTTTTCTTTTATTTGAAAATCTGAAGGAAGCAATTCATTTAATTGTTTCCAGGCTTTGTTTGAAAAATACGAGTTCATATTTACTGATTTTTGTAGCACAAAGTTCAGCAGTTTAAAAATGAATTTGTTTAAAGTAATTTAAAAAGTGAGTTTGGCTTTCAAATTACTTAACCAAACATTGGTAATTCCCATAAAACTGGCGATGTTTTGTGCAGGGAATCGTTGGAAAAGAAAAGCATAGTTTTCATAAAGCCATCTCAGATACTCTTCGCTTGTCAAGCCTAATTGGAAGTTGCGGAAAAGAT
>Ga0073900_10000892_pt1 | contig 17442 bp, 13 predicted proteins | sample KloWWTmetKNB5Kit_FD_66666 | JGI IMG/M metagenome (GOLD analysis project Ga0073900, IMG submission 66666) | Active sludge microbial communities from Klosterneuburg, Austria, studying microevolution and ecology of nitrifiers - Klosterneuburg... | ecosystem: Engineered > WWTP > Aerobic digester >...
GAGGTGGAGCGCATTTGGTATTACTTCTCGCCAAAAGCCACCCAAACGCTGGAACTTGGGCATTATTTTGGCCTGCCCAATCTCATCACCCGCAAGTTGTTTGGTAAATGGGTGATGTGGCCCTCGCGCTCAAATCCGTTTTTGCGTTTCTTAGACGCGACCCTGCGCCCAATTTACAACGAGCCGTTGCCTGCGGTTGGCTCAATGGTATTTTGCGTAGCGAGGAAGCCTGCTAAGATATGTCTTGGAGGTTGAGGAAATAATATGATTGCCCGTATTGTGACGTTGATTTTGCTTTCGAGTATCCCGATTTTTGGAAATTTACCTGTAAAAATATTAGCAAATATTGGCCAAATGTGCATGAAAGATCAAGGGTGGAGATGGGTATACGGCGATAACTTGCTGGAATATTCCTCTCGAATGGAGAGCAAGCTCATGGAGCTTGGGCTGGTTGTTCATCTAAGAGCGATACCCTTCGGAGAAAAAGATGATTGTGGAACATTTGTTGCTCATTCAATAGATTTGCAAATTGTGAATCCCGAATTGATCCCCGAGAATATAGATTTTTTGACGCTCGTCAAGACTGTGGCACATGATTTAAGTTCCGAAATTTTTGTGCCTGTTAACAAAATAGAAATTGTTGATAAAGATGGCCATTCAAATCAAATGGATATCAGTAAAAAAAATGATAAGCCACTGATTAACAGTCCAAATGTAAAACTGACCCCTGCATCGTTACCTGTATTAAGTCGCAAGGTATACGTCATTATTTATGACCCGTTATTAAGTAATGGTCAACACCTCAATCAATATAAAAATTGGAATGATTACGGAGTTATTACGCAAGGGACGATAGATGCTTTCCGACAAGCGAGTCAAGGACAAATTAGTTATACCGTAGTCTATACCAGTGTGGTGGAGGATGGATGGCCGGTCAAAGTAGATGGGTATCGTTACTCTGAATCTGAATATCTTGGAGTATTGGCGGGCACAGTTAGCCCTCATGTACCAGACAATGTTGACTACAACAAAATTGTGAACGATACGCGTTTTGATCTATGTGGCAAAGTGAACCGCGCTGAAATTGATGAAGTATGGATTTATAACGGCCCTTATTTTGGTTTCTATGAATCCACCTTGGTTGGCCCAGATGCATATTGGTATAACTCTTCTCCAGTGCCTACTCCTTATTCTTGTAATAGATTAATCCCGTTAATGGGGCCAAGTCCTGAACGGGGCGTTGCCGAGGCGGTGCATAATTTTGGGCATCGCATGGAATCTTCTATGACGCGAGTTTATGGTAGTTGGGAACAAAACAGAATTTTGCATAATTGGGAAAAATATGCTTTGGTAAAAGAATTGTCTCCGAATTTTAGTTATTCAGGATGTGGGAATATTCACTATCCTCCAAATGGACAATCGGGTTATGATTATGGAAATACAGGCGCAACACAGTCAAATTGTGATGATTTTGTAAATTATCCAAGTCTGAACAATCCTCTTTTGGTTTTACAGCCTGTAAGTTGTGCTAGGTGGAATTGCGACCATTTATCTTATCTTGAGTATTGGTTTTCGCATTTGCCTTCGAATCCGAGTTGTGACCTTGATAAGATGAATAATGATTGGTGGATATATTTTGCTCAACCGGAAAAAGCAATAAATCCATCGACTGGGTGTCTATCCTACCGGGTCTTTATTCCCGCAGCTATGCGAAAGGCGGTTGTTTTGTGGGGCAATGTTGCTCCTGCAATTATTGCCACAATAAATATACCGTCATCACCTTATGGCGTAGGAGTGGATTGGACAACAAATCGCGTATTTGTGACAGCGCTCCAAAGTAACAAGTTATTAACAATTAATGGAGTGTCCAATACAATTGAAGCTACAACCACGGTTGGATCAGGCCCGCATTCTGTGGCTGTGAATCAAGCAACTCATCAAATTTTTACCTCTAATAACACCGGTGGAACAGTATCTGTTGTTGATGGCGCTACAGGCCAAATGATTGACTCGGTGGCTGGCCTTTTTAGCAATCCAGTAGGAATAACGGTTGATTCAACTCGAAATCAGATATTTGTAGCGCACGGCGCGTATTATGTTGCGGAGATTGATGGTAATGCAAAAATGGTTTCACAAACTTTTTTCACAGGTTGCTGTAATGGATACATTGCGCTTAACCCTATAATAAACCGCGCATATGTGACAAAAAATCCCCCAGGCACATTAAGCGTGATGGATTTGTCTAGTGGAATCAAATTGATAGACGTGGTCTTAGGTGGGCAAGTTGATGGAATAAGCGTAAACCCTGCCACAAATCGTGTATATGTAACGAACAACATTAGCAATACTTTGCATGTTATTGACGGAATTACGCATGAGCTTGTTGCTACAATAAACGTTGGTAGTGGTCCAACGGATGTGACTGTAAACCCGGTATCAAATTGCATATATGTGGCAAATGCTAATAGTGGAACTGTTTCCATTATTAATGGCTCAAGCAATTCCGTTTTTGTGACCTTGCCAGTTGGGACAGATCCCAAAAGTATTGCTGCGAATCCACAAACAAACCGCGTATATGTTGCAAATAAGGGCAACAACACTCTTTCGGTTATAGACAATGCTAATTGTTCTCCCTAATTGAAATGACTAATCCGGATCTATCATGTCGCGATTGACCTATTACATTTCTTCCATCCCGGCGTTGCTGGGCGGCATACGCAACCCGCAGGTAGCGATAGCGCTTTTGGCGGGCAAAGCGCCGCAAACGGTCGCATTCTCGTCGGGGTTGCGGCTTGGCGTGCGCAGCCTGATGGAACTTTGGATTGCCAAAGAAACATGTCTGGATCGTCAATACGAAGTGTTTGGTGTTCCCATCCAAAATGATTGGGTTGTGATGGATGTGGGCGCAGGCATCGGCGATTTTGCTGTCATGGTCGCGCGTGAGCACCCAGCCGCAAGGGTGTATGCGTTTGAGCCGTTTGTGGATTCGTTCAAGCTACTTGAGGCCAATGCGAAACTAAACGGAGTCAAAAATATCATCGCCCGCCCGGTTGCCATCGGCGCAAAAACTGGCGAGCTTGTGCTGGCGACCACCGGCGCGAGTGTGCAGCACACCACCACCGGCTCCACGCGTCAGGGCAGCGCGGTGGCCGAGTTGCGCGTGCAAAGCATCTCGCTGGATGATCTTTTTAACGGCCCGGATGCCATCCCCAAATGTGATTTTATGAAAATGGATTGCGAGGGCGCTGAATACGATATTTTCTTTAACGCCGCGCCCCAAACGCTGGCAAAAATTGACCGAATTTGCATGGAGTATCACGATGAACTGACCGCGCATAATCACAACGAGTTGGCGCAGTTTTTTCAATCACACGGCTATTCGGTCAAATCAGAAGTGAATCCGGTGCACGGATACATTGGTTTGATGTACGCATGGCGCAAATAAACTTTTCTCTCCCTCGCGTCATTGCCGCGGTGCATTTGTTGCCTTCGGAGATTTCTCGCGCGGCGCAGGCCTGCCCGCGCAACAAAATCATTGACCACGCGGTTTTGCACGCAGGCATTGCGGTGGATGGCGGCGCGGGCGGAGTTTATTTTCAAGACACCCGCGATGTGCCCTGGGGCACAAGTGTTCACCCCGAAACGCAAAAGCTGATGACCGATGTGGGCCGCGAGCTTCGGCGCACCTTCCCTAAAATTGTGCTGGGTGTGAGTTGCATGGCGCATGGCGCAAAAGAGCCGCTCAGCATTGCGCAAGCCATTGATGCGAATTTTGTGCGGCTCAAGGTTTACGTGGGCGTGATGGTCAAAATGGAAGGGCTGGTGACGGGTTGCGCTCACGAGGCCATCCAGCACCGCGCCCAAATTGGCGCAGAAAACGTGGCGATTCTGGCTGATGTCTACGACCGCCTGGGCGAGCCGCTGGCACCCATGCCCTTGCCAGAGGCGTGCCATCAGGCGGTGAACTTTGGCCGCGCCGATGCGCTGGTGCTCACGGGAAAGTCGGTGGCGCACTCACAGGCCATGTTTGATGAGGTTCGCCCGCTGGGTTTGCCCGCCCCGCTGATTTTGGGTGGCGGCGCAACTGCGGCCAATGCCAAACTATTTGCGTCCCGCGCCGATGCGTTTATCGTGCATGGCGCGTTTGCCCGCAAAGGGCTGCCATCTCAAAATGGCGTGCCGGTGGAGTGGGACGTGGCGTTGGTGAGAGAGTTTGTGAATGCGCTCTAAAAAAGAATATGGGTTTATAAAAAACCATTTTTCACCGCTGAGGCGCAGAGAAATCGGGGTTTTTCCTCAAAAGTTGTTTGCAATGCGTTTGAGTCCCGCTTTGAGAATAGGCACATTGAAATTGATCAGCAACCCAATGGTTATGCCGGTTAGTTTTAAGTAAGTTAAGACCTGCGCTTCATGGATGGGCGCATCAACGGCTTTCAACTCTGCGATGACACGCTTTTTAATTGCCAAGTCAAGCCGATAACCGCAATCTAATTTCACTGACTTGTAGAGAATTGGGACAGAAAGTTGGCGCTCAAAGTCAAGGTTGCGCAAAGAAAGTTCATAGCAGAGACATTCTTCGTAAGCAGATTCAAGCAATCCTGGTCCTAAAACTTTGTGAACCTCAATGGCTGAGCCAATAATTTGATCTGTAATGCGATTAATCTCGGCGCGTTCTGCATCTGTGTTCATGGTTGGGCTCTTTAATAAAAACTCCCTTTCTTCTCTGCGCCTCCGCGTCTCTGCGGTGAAAGATTAGCCTAGCTCTTTCAACGCCTCATTCGCATTCACCACCTGAGCCCCGGGCGCGATGTGGCCGTCAATTGTGTCAAAACCCAGTTCGTGCATCCGCGCAATCACGCGCGGGGCAAATTGGCGGTGGGTCATCAGCACCAGCGTTGGCCCCGTATCAGTAGAGAAATACACCGGCACACCCTCAGCCCGCAGGTCGTTGCACGCCCGGAAGATCGTGATGTTCTCCGGCTCCCACGCGAAGATTTTGTTTTCAACCCCGCCGGTCATGGTGACCGCGTGAAGTTTGATGCTGTCCGTCTCGGCCATTTGCGCTAGCGTGAGCCAATCGCCGGTCCGGGCCGCATCCACCGCACCCAAAACAAGCTCACCGCGCTCGGCCATCCAATTCTTAAACCATGGGCTGAGCGGCGCATCCACGTGCGCCTGCTCGGTCTTTAGCCCCAGCCGTGAATCAATTGGCACGGTGATGAGCGCCACATCTTTGAGCTGTTCGTGCGCGTCCAGCCGCAGGGCGTAGCTGTCCTCGTGCGCGATGCCCGGATATGAGAGCCACACCGAGACGCCGCCCGCCGCGCTGCGGCATCCAGACCCGGCCAGCAGCCGGGCAAACGCGCTCACAAAACGCATATTCTGGGTGATGGCCGACCCAAATGCCGCGGCCAGCGCCGCCGTCGCCAGCGCCGCGCTGCCAGAGGCGCTGGTGCCCAATCCTTTGCCCGCTTTGCCGCCTTGCACCACGTTGGCCGATGTGACCCGGGCGTGGCTTTTTATCTGCGCGATCTGGCGCACCGCGTTGAGCGTTTGCGACACGCGCTCCAGTTCGCGGGGCGTGGCGGGTTTCCCGCTGATCACGGCCTCATCTGCCAAAAGGTTGGGGTCAAATTGCACATGGGTAAGGGAATACCCCGCGCTGTTTGTGACCGACACGCTGGGCAAAAACGCGGTACGCCATTGCCAATCGGCCAGCCCGTGATATTTCAGAATGCCCTGCATCGGGTGGGCCTTGGCCGCCGCCGCGCCTTCGGGGTTGCCGGGCGCGTCAAAAACCGGGTAGGGCTGGATGGCGTATCCGCTTTGGCTCAGCTTCGCCAGAATTTTCTCGTGCGCCGCGCGCATGGGCGCAACCATGTCTTCAAAGTTGGGTGGGTAAGTGGTCATATTTTCAGATTGAGCAAGTATACGAGTTTGTCATTGGCCGCAAATTATTTCTTGGTGTGCCTGGATGAACTCCACCTGCGAAGCGGAGTCCATCGGAAAAACCTAATCAACTATTTCACTTGTCCTAATTCGGCTGATGCCCCCGCCGCCCTCGGGACTGCGGCCACCGCCAAAGGCGCGGAAGTAAGGCTCGCCCAGCAGCTCTGCGCGGTGGGCCGCGAACAGCATGGGCGGGATGCACGCGGCAAACGGCGAGAGCGCCTCATCGCAAGCGGGCAGGGCAGGGCGGATGACGCGGCGGCCAATTGCCCGCATGGCCGTCTCCACTTCGTCTGCGCGGGTTTTGTCGCGGCCATTTGCGCTGAGCAAAAATGTGGGCGTGTCCGCTTGTTTCATCCAGTATTGCACGTGAGCCCACTCCTCAAGGTCGGCGGCAAGCGCCACATCGCCGCACGATTCGATCATTTTTGCCGCCGCGAAATTGACGCTGCCCAGATTTGGCCCGCTCCCCGCGAACACAAACGTGCGGGCGTCCAGTGTTTGTTCCGCGGTCATTCGCATAGGCACTTCGTTTGTGATGATGCTGTCTTGGATGAGGCTGGAAATATCAAGGTCGCCAAACCTCACAGGTTTCGCAGCCCTGTGAGATTTATTAAAAACAACCGCGCTTGACAAAAGCATGAGCAACGAGGCGTAGAACGAGCGTGAGCCGGGGACGAGCACGCCTTTGGCATCGGGCAAGTCTGGCACAGAGGTGGTGAGCACGTGCTCGCACACCTGGGCCAGCGCAGTGTTGGCGCTGCTGGTGAGGGCTACCGTGATGTGCCCGGCTTTGCGCGCCCGTGCCATCGCCTCAATGGTGCGGCTGACGCCACCAGAGACAGACACGCCAATGGCGATGGCCTTGCGTGTGTGCGGGGGCGCATACCGCGAGAACTGCATGGCCGGTTGCGCTTCGCAATTCAGCCCGGTCAGGCTTTCGATGGCAAACTCGGCGCACTGGGCGGCATAAAAACTATCGCCGCAGCCGGTCATGTAAACCGTCTCAACCCCATCACACAGGGCGGGCGTAAAAACCCGCGCGGCCTCATCCGCAAAAACAGGCGCAAGCTGTTTAACCAGGGCGGGCAGGGAATGGATGTGATGGATAAAGGTGTTCATGGGTGTGAATTATGTGAGATGAGATGATGGTGTGAGTCTGGCTTTTGGTCTTTCGGTATCTGTTTGCGAGTTTGTGTTTCGGGTAGAATTTGGGAAGTTCAGCGCCGAATTTGCGGGGCCGCGTTGCCTCCATCATTTGGCGCAAAGTGTACACAAATAAAGGAGAAGAGAATCGTATGAAGAACGCAAAATGGTTTGCGCTCCCGTTGGCCGCCAGCATGTTGCTTGCAGCCTGTGGCGCAGCAGCAACCCCCACCGTCGCACCAACCGCCGCCCCCAAGCCCACCGATGCGCCAAAGCCCACGGCTGTTCCGCCGACTGCCGCGCCAGCCGCAACCGCTGCGCCGAAGCCGACGGATGCCCCCAAGCCCACCGAAGCGCCTGCCGCCAAGAAGTTCAAGGTTGGCCTGGTGACCGACGTAGGTTCGCTGGATGACAAGAGCTTCAACGCCAGCGCGTGGGCCGGCGTGCAGCGCGCCGTCAAGGAATTGGGCGTGGAAGCCAAGGCGATTGAATCCAAGCAGCCAACCGATTACATCAAGAACATCAGCACCTTCGTGAATGAGAAGTATGACCTGATTATCACGGTCGGTTTCTTGATGGGTGATGATACTCGCAAGGCCGCCGAGCAGTTCCCAGATCAGAAGTTCGCCATCGTGGACAATGCCTACTTTGATGAGAAGGCCCCCAAGAACGTGGCGGGCATTCAGTTCTCCGAGGATCAATCGGGCTATTTGGCCGGTGTGGCCGCTGGCCTGATGACCAAGAGCAACGTGCTGGGCGGCGTGTATGGTCTGGCCATCCCGCCAGTTTGCAAGTTCCGCAAGGGCTACGAGGCGGGCGCGAAGTCGGTGAACCCGAACGTCAAGATTCTGGGCGTGTATCAAGGCCCGTCTGACGGCGCGGCGTTTAACAACCCGCAGTGGGGCGCGGCGCGCGCCAAGGATCAGATCGCGCAGAAGGCCGACATCATCTTCAGCGCCGGCGGCACAACCGGCAACGGCGGCTTGGAAGAGCTTTCCAAGGCAACCGGCGTGATGGGCATTGGCGTTGACCAGGACCAGTACTTCACCCTGTCCGACAACATCAAGAAAGTGCTGCTCACCAGCGCCATGAAGAAAGTGGATCAGTCCACCTTCGCCATGGTCAAGGACCTGGTGGATGGCAAGTTCTCCGGCGGCGTCAAAGTGTTCGACATCAAGTCGGGCGGCGTTGGCCTGGCCCCGTTCCATGATCTGGACAGCAAGGTTTCTGCCGATGTGAAGGCCAAGATTGACGCGGCGGTCAAGGGTTTGACCGATGGCTCGCTCAAGACCGGTTTGGAAGGCCTTGCCGACGTGTGCAAATAGAATTCCGAAAGCAGAATTCTGAATACAGAATGTAAAAACAAACGGGTGGCGTCAAATAAAACATGAATCGCCGCCCGTTTGTTTTTAATTGCGCTCTGTTTTCACAGGCTCAAAGCGCGCGGTCGCAAAACCAGTTTGGGTGATGGGGCTGCGCGCTTTTTATTTATCATCCTATGACACCAGTACTTGAAATGCGAGGGATCACCAAGCGCTTTCCGGGCGTTTTGGCAAACGATAACATCAACCTGGATTTGAACAAGGGCGAGATACACGCCCTGCTTGGTGAAAACGGCGCGGGCAAATCTACATTGATGAACATTTTGTATGGCTTGTATCAGCCAGATGCGGGCGAGATTTTTCTGAACGGAAAAGCCGTGAAGATACACGGCCCGCGCGACGCCATCGCTCAGGGGATTGGCATGGTGCATCAGCACTTCATGCTTGTGCCCACGCTTACGGTGGCCGAAAATATTACGCTGGGGATGGAAGAGCAGAAGGGAGTTTTGCTGGACGTGGAGCGGCCATCCGCCAAAATAAAAGAGATTGCGAAAAAATACGGGCTGGAGATTGACCCGGGCGCGTATATCAAAGATTTGCCGGTGGGGTTGCAGCAACGCGTGGAAATTGTGAAGACGCTGTACCGCGACGCGCAGGTTCTTGTGCTGGATGAGCCTACGGCCGTGCTCACACCGCAAGAGGTGGAGGGGTTGTTCGCCACGCTCAGAACGCTGGTGGCGCAGGGCGTCTCAATTATTTTTATTTCGCACAAGCTCAAGGAAGTCAAGGCGATTGCAAATCGCATCACCGTGCTGAGGCAGGGCAGGGTGGTGGGCTGGACAACGCCCGCCGAGGCCGATGAGGCCAAGCTGGCTTCGATGATGGTGGGCCGCCCGGTGCTGCTAAAGGTAGATAAGACACCGGCCAAGCCAGGTGGCGAAACGCTCAGTATAAAAAGTTTGAAAGTGATGAGCGATCGAAAATCGGTGGCGGTGGATGGCGTTTCGTTCGCGGTTCGCGCGGGCGAGATCGTGGGGATTGCCGGTGTGGAAGGCAACGGCCAAACCGAATTGGTTGAGGCCATCACCGGGTTGCGGGCGCAGACAGAAGGCGCCATTGTGATGGAAAGCCACGACCTTCCGCGTGAATCGCCACGCGCGGGGATTGCTGCCGGAATGTCGCACATCCCCGAAAACCGCCACAAATTTGGCATGGTCAGCTCGTATCCGCTCACCACCAACCTGGTGCTATCCACATTTGATCGCGCGCCATTCACAAAAAATGGTTTGCTGAATGACGCCGAGATCGAAAAGAACGCCCGAACCCTCATCAAAGAATTTGACGTGCGCACGCCCAATGAGTTTGTGCCAATTGGCAAGCTCTCTGGCGGCAATCAGCAGAAGGCGGTTGTGGCCCGCGAATTTTCTCGCCCAATGAAGTTGCTCGTGGCGTCTCAGCCCACGCGCGGGGTGGATGTTGGCTCGATTGAGTTTATCCACAAACGCATCGTGGAAGCGCGAGACAAGGGCGCGGCTGTGTTGCTCATCTCGGCGGAGCTGGACGAAATCATGTCTTTGAGTGATCGCATTTTGGTGATGTTCAAGGGCAAGATTGTGGGCGAACGCGAAACCGCCAAAACAACCCGCGAGGATGTGGGCTTGTTGATGATGGGAAAGGTGTAATTAATTACGAATTATTAATTGCAAATCAGGAATTTTTTATGCGAAACTTTTCATTTGCCAAACTCTGGTCGGGCGCATGGCCGGCGGTGGCTTCAGTTTTTCTGGCGCTGGTTGTGGCGGGGCTGGTGATGGTCGTGACCGGCTCCGACCCCATCAAAGCCTATACCTCGCTGATTGAGGGCGCCTTTCTTCGCCCCGGCACAGACACACGCCCCACCGCGTTTTTGGACACGCTGGTTTCGGCCACGCCGTATCTCATCCTCGCGCTGGGCATTTCATTGGCGTTCACCGCCGGGCTGTTTAACATTGGCGCGGAAGGTCAGCTTTACATGGGCGCGCTGGCTAGTGTGATGGTGGGCTTTTTGGTGAAGGGTCTGCCGCCCATCATTCATTTGCCGCTGTCTTTGCTGGCTGGCGCGGTGATGGGCGCTCTTTGGGCGGGGATCGCCGGGTGGCTGAAGGCCACACGCGGCGCGCCAGAAGTGGTGACCACCATCATGCTGAACTACATCTCGTATTCGGTGGTTAACTTTATGGTGAACGGGCCGCTGCGCCACACGGGCACAGCCCCGCGCACGCCAGATATTGAGCCAAGCGCAGTGTTACCCAACATGCTGCCCAGCCCAGAGCGGCTGCATTGGGGTTTTGTGATTGCGCTTTTGTGCGCGGTGGCGTATTACTTTCTGGTGTATCGCTCGCCGCTGGGTTTGCGCATTCGGCTGGTGGGCGCCAACAAAGAGGCCGCGCGATACGCGGGCATACAAGTGAACCGCACGTATCTCATCACCATGCTGATTAGCGGCGGGTTGTGCGGGCTGGCGGGCGGGGTGGAGATTCTCTCGCTTTACCGCTTTATGCCCTCCGAATTTACAACTGGTTACGGGTTTGACAGCATCGCAGTGGCCTTGCTGGGGCAGGGGAATCCCATCGGGATTTTGCTGGCTGCCATTTTGTTTGGCGCGCTGGCAAATGGCGCGGGCTATATGCAATTTAGCTCTGGCGTGTCAAATTACATCATCTCGGTTTTGCAGGCGTTCATTATTGTGTTTGTGGCCGCGCCCGGCATTGTGCGCGACCTGTTTGGATGGATTCGCATCAAGCGAGCTGCCCCCGCGCTCCCCGCGAAAGGAGGGACAAAGTAAATGGAACAACTACTCGATGCCCTCCGGCAAATTGATTATATTTTCTTGATCGCGGTTGCGCTTCGCGCGGCCACGCCCATCGTGTTCGCCGCGCTGGGCGGCATTTACTCCGAGCGTTCTGGCGTGGTCAACATCGCGCTGGAAGGCATCATGCTCACCAGCGCGTATGTGTGTTACAAATTTGCGGTGATCACAGATTCGCCATGGCTTGGAATGCTTGCGGGCGTGCTGTCTGCGGTTGCCATCGCGCTTTTGCACGGCCTCATCTCCATCCGCTACCGCACCGACCAGGTGATTAGCGGCACGGTGATCAACATCTTCGCGGCGGGCATTACTGGCTATCTGTATCGCGCGTTTCAATCGCAGGCCAGCGCGCCGTATCTGCCCAACATCTCCATTGAGGGGCTAAAAGATTTGCCCGTGATTGGCCCCATCTTTTTTGACCAGCCCATGCTGGTTTGGGTGATGTTGATCGCGGTGTTCGCCACAAATGTCATCATCTTTAAGACCAAATGGGGTTTGCGCACCCGCGCGGTGGGCGAGCTGCCCCGCGCCGCAGACACAGCGGGCATCAACGTGAACCGCATGCGCTATGCCAATGTCGCCATCAGCGGGTTGATGGCCGGCCTGGGCGGCGCGTTCTTCACCTTGCAAACGGTCTCGTATTTCACGCCAAACATGACCAGCGGCCAGGGTTTCATCGGTCTGGCGGCCATGATCTTTGGCAACTGGAATCCCATCAATGCCTTCCTGGCTTCGATGTTGTTTACGATTCCGCAGGCGCTGGCTGGGCAGTTCCAGTTGTTCAACGTGCCGCTGCCCTATCAGCTTTTGTCCACGCTGCCCTATTTGCTCACCATCATCACGCTGGCGGGCTTTATGCGCCGCAGCACGCCGCCCAGCGCATTGGGCACGCCGTATGTGAAGTGAGAAGCAAGAAGAGTGAAGGGTGAAGGGTGAAATAAACCTCACGGGTTGGCAAAACCTGTGAGGTTTTATTTTTGGGCCAACCACGCGATTGTTTTGCTGGCGAGTTTGTCTAACGCGCTCACGGCCAGCGCCAGATGTTCCTCGCGGGTGTCCTCGTCTTTGTTGTGGCTTAGGCCGCGCAGACTTTGAGCGAATAGCATCACGGTTGGCACGCCGAACCGCGCCACCTCAGAGGCATCGTGCAACGCGCCGCTGGGCAGGTGATGGGACATGCCGCACACTTCGCGCACGGCTTCATCGCCCAGCTTTTGCAGGTGTGGGTCAAACCGGGCCACATCCACCCGCATTACATTTTGCCAAGTGGCGCTCACTTTTTCTTGCTGGCAGATGTGTTCGCAAACGGCTTTGGCGTCGCGCAGCATCGCGACCAGGGCGGCCTCATCAAACACCCGCTGATCTATGACCAGCGCGGTTTGGCCCGCGATGACCGATGATTGGTTGGGCGTGTTAAAAATGCGCCCGGTGGTGGTGACGCCGCCGTGCTGGATGGCGATCTCGCGGGCAGCCAGGCTAAACCGCGCCGCCGCCAAAAATGCATCATGGCGGTGGGTCATGGGCGTTGCGCCCGCGTGCGAGGCCAGCCCATCAAAAGTGATGAGATGCTTCTCTATGCCAAATGTGCCGGTGACCACGCCCAGCGGCAGATTCAGGCCCTCCAGCGCGGGGCCTTGCTCAATGTGCAACTCCAAATAGGCCGCCACGTTTTGCAGATGACGCGCGGCCAGATGGGCGCGACCCAGATCCACGCCATGCTCGCGCAACACGTCTTCTTTGCGGCGGCCATCGGCATCGGTGAGGTGGCGCAAGGCGCTGGCATCGCGGTGGCCGGTTGCCATGCCGCTGCCAAAACAGCCGGTGGCAAACCGCGCTCCTTCCTCGTCTGCCCAATCTACCAGCCGCACGGTAACCGGTGGTGTTCCTTCGCTGGCGATGCGCCGCAGCACTTCCAGACCGCCCAGCACGCCCAGGCTGCCATCTAGCCAGCCGCCATTTGTGACCGAATCCAGGTGGCTGCCCATCACCAGCGTTTGAGCCGAGCGTCCGGGCAGGGTGGCCCACAGATTTCCGGCCTCATCGGTTTCAACTTGAATGGGAAGCGCATCCAATTTTTGCTTGAACCACGCGCGGGCGCGCGCCCAGGTGGGCGTCCAGCACAGGCGTTGTGCGCCGTTGGCATCTCCGGTCAGGCTGCGCAATTCGCGCAGCTCGTCAATGGTTCGTTGCGGGTTGAGTGTGGTCATGGTGTGTGGCGGTAAATTGTAGCGGTGGAGCCATCTGGCAAAGGATATTGCACAATCGCCACGAATTGTTTTCCGAGGTCGCTGGCGGGGTCGGCCAGCGCGGCGGTGTATTTCTCTGCGTTTGGGGCATCCACGCCCTGATCTCCTGTTTTGGTCAGGGCATACTCGCTCAGCAGCAACATACCTTCTGTGTTGGCATTGGGGGCGGCCACGCCGTAAAAAAGGTCAATGGGTTTTTGCTCCATCGCGGCCCAAAACCGCAGGGTGGAGGATGAAATGTAGGGCGTGTTTGGCACAACCGCCAAGATAAACATGCTTGACCTCGGTTTGACGTTGTGGGCGCGAGTGTCTTGCATGATGCCTTGCAGAATGTCGTGAGTTTTCCAATCTTCTGTTCTGGGCGGGGAGAAGATGCCGAGGTCTTCGGCGTAAAGGGTAAATCCCATGACTGGGGAGTTCACTTCCACCCGCGCGGGCCATGAAGGTATGCGTTGGTGCAAGCCGAATGTGAGGCCCGCAAATTGGATGAAGGCATACACCGCGATTGCGCCGGCCAGTATGACGCGCCCCAAACGCGGGCGTATGAAACTGAGGCCGATGCCCGTGATGCAGGCGATGGCTGGCAGATAGGGCATGGTGTAGCGCGTGTCTTTTGTGGGGGTGAGCGTGACAAAGGCATAGGTGCCAATCACGCACGCGACCAGAACAGCGATTTCGCGCAGGTTTTTGCGCCGCGCCAGCGCCAAAATTAAACCGGCGGTGAACAGAAGCGCGAACGGCGCAAAAATCTGAAATTGAAGCAGAAACCTCAGATAAATCAGCCATCCTTCCAGCGTTTGAGGGCCGGGCAGGTTTTGCGCCACACCCACCGATGACACTTCTTGATAATAGGCCTGCAAGCCGGCGATGTTGCGGGCGTACCACGGCCCCGCGACGGCAGCCGCGACAAACAACGCCATGATCGCATTTTTAATCCGAGTTTGCGCCGGGGCCTCATCCTTTTTGCGGTTTGCAAGGGCAAAGAAGAACACCAAAAGGGTGGGGAGAAGCAAGGAGGCGATGAAGGTTGATTTCATCAGCATACCCATCCCACAAGACAGGCCAAACAAAAACGAAAAACCCCAACGCGAAAAAGAGTTTGTTTTTAGCAATGCCCACAAAGACAAGGCCACCAGCGCGGTTAACCCAACATCCAGCCCAAAGTGGCGGGAAAGGCCAAAGATGATGGGATACATGGAGACGAGAAACGCGCTGGCCAGCCCGGCAAACCGGCCAGCGATGTGGCTGGCGATGGCGTATGCCGAAAGAATCAGAATGGCGAGATAGAGCGTTCCGGTGCCAACCATCGCATCCATGGAAGGCCAGGACAGTTTTACAAAAATGGAGGCGATGACATATCCGAGCGAGGGCGATGGCTGGGTGGAGAGGATGCCATCCAGAATGCGAAAGGGCTGGCCCTCGGCGTAGAGATGGGTGAGTTGCAAGACGCTAAAGCCATGCCTGGCCTCATCCCACATGGGCGGCGCGGTGTCTGTTTTGAGCCACCAGAAATTGATTGCGGCGTGAAAGAGGATGAGCGCCAATAAACCTGCCAATGTTTTCCCGTTTGGCCCGCGAATGGCGAACTTTGATGGATAACTGGTTGACCCCATGACACGAGAGTATACTTTTGTTGCCGGTTTACAACGATCTTTACCGTAAAGGAGAAATATGTTGGGTGTCACTCTTGCCTCTGTGTTTTTGTTCGCCACGATGTCGTCATCTGAGCCGATGGCTCCGGTATCAATTGCGGTGGGATGTAATGCTGATCCCGCTGCAAGAAGCGCGGAATTGGTGACCGCAATTCAGGATGCGGTAAGTGCCGGAGGCTCGCAACTTGTGACGCTTTCCTCGGGGTGTGTATATACGCTTACGCAGGTCAATAATGGTGTGTTGACCCGCACAAACGGCTTGCCAGTTATCTCTCATTCAATTGATTTGACCATTCAAGGCAATGGCGCCACTCTTTCTCGTGATTCATCCGCGCCTCAATTTCGCTTTTTTGAGGTGGAGCAGGGTGGGCGATTGACCTTGCAAAACATGGCGATCACCGGTGGGCACGCAGGCGACAACACAAATGCTTCTGGCAATACTGCGGGCGGTGATGGCGGCGCGATCTTGAACAGAGGTGTTTTGAGCGGGTCGTTTGTGACATTCACGAATAACATCGCAGGGGCAGGCGGTTTGTGCGCTTCAAATTTGGATGGCGCTGGCGGCAGGGGCGGGGCCATTGCTAGTTTTGCTCAAACGAATTTATCAAATTCTGCGTTGGAGGGAAATCGGAGCGGAAACTATGTTGATATAAGCAAACAAGCCGCCTATTTTCTCAGGGCGCGCGGGGGAGCGATTTTTAGTCAAGAGTCACTTTCTCTAGACGGGGTAAGCGCCAAGGCCAACCCGATTGGCGAGTTAATCATTGCGCATAGCCCGCCTGATGGAACGTGTGTGGTTGCATCCCCGTTGCCGTATGATGACATTGCTTCCCCAACACATTTTGCGGCCATTCATCATAGTGGCTCAATAACAATTACCAATTCATCTTTCCGTGATGAGCAGGATGTGGCGATTGCTGAGGAATATCCTCCATCTGAGTATGAGTTTGTTGTAAAAGACAGCCTTTTTTACAACAATGGGCGTGGAATTTATCTGATAGAGCAAGGCAGCTATGCAACTTCAACCCATCGGCTTGAAAGTTCAGCGTTTGTGAGTAATGAAGTAGGCATTGATATTCGCAGTAATTATGATGAGCTGGGGTTTAAGATAGTTAATTCAACTTTTGCCAAAAACGATTATGGCGTGGTGGGGCAGGGGAAGGCGACCGGTGATATGCCGCGTGGCGCGGTGTTAATGGCTCAAGTGAACAGTTCCACCTTTTACCTCAATCGGTGTTCAATTGCAGCCGGTTATGCTCACGAGACTTCTGCGGCTCATGTAATTGTCAAGAACTCAGTGATGTCAAATAACATGGATACACATGACTGCGAACGCCCGACCTGGCATCAAACGACCTGGTTGCCCGTTATTGATGCTGGCTACAACATCGCGGATCATTTTCCATGGAAATTTGGAAACTCCGAAATTACGACCACAACTTCACTTTCCAATACCAACCCCATGCTTGACGTGCAAGGCGCAAAAGACAATGGCGGCAAAACACCAACAGTTGCGTTGTTGCCCGGCAGCCCGGCCATCAACTTTATACCTGCAAATGCCTGCGCGGACGTGACCGCTGACCAGCGCGGCGTGGCTCGCCCGCAAGGTGGCCGATGCGATGCCGGCGCGTATGAATCGCTGAGTTACCCGCGCGTATTTATGCCGTTGCTGGCGCGGTGACGTGAATCATGTAAAATAGCCGTCAAAGCGTTGAGCGGGATACGCGGTGTTTGAATGCGGTGACAGAAAGCGCGGCGGATAATGAGAGCCGTGCAACCAGCGCAAACACACGCACCACCCGTGAGCGCGCAGCGAGAAAGCTGGCCGAAAAGCCATCACAAGTTGCGACGGGTTTTCGCCCGTGATAGCGAAGGAATGAGATGCCGCGTAAGAAGGCGGCAACTTGGGTGGAACCGCGAGACCTCTCGCCCCAGGGACGTGAACAGCGTCGGGGCGAGAGGTTTTTTGTTTTATAAGGTCTGGTGAAGCATGAACGCATATGAACAATTGATTGAATTTCTGGATAAAAACAACGCCAAATACCGGCTGGTGGATCACGCCCCAGAAGGGCGCACCGAGGTGGTGAGCCAGATGCGCGGCAACCCGCTGGCGCAGGCGGCCAAGTGCATGGTGATTATGCTGAAGCTGGGCCGCAAAGAAACCAAATACGTGCTGGCGGTTGTGCCCGGCGATGCGCGGCTGGACATGAACGCGATCAAGGCGATGTATGGCGCAACGTATGGCTCGTTTGCCTCGGCAGATGTGGCCGAGAAGCTCA
>Ga0073900_10000906_pt1 | contig 17323 bp, 18 predicted proteins | sample KloWWTmetKNB5Kit_FD_66666 | JGI IMG/M metagenome (GOLD analysis project Ga0073900, IMG submission 66666) | Active sludge microbial communities from Klosterneuburg, Austria, studying microevolution and ecology of nitrifiers - Klosterneuburg... | ecosystem: Engineered > WWTP > Aerobic digester >...
GCGACATCAGCCACGGGCACCTGCCAGGGGCCGACCATCTGGTCACGACTCACCATGCCGCCAACCGTGCGATCGCCGATCGAGATGAGGAACGTCTTGTCCGCCACGGCCGGAAACTGCAGCACGCGCAGCGCCGCTTCACGCAGGGCGGCCGCGCCCGCGATGCGCGTCGCCGCCGCGAGCGGTGCGCGCGCCGGCGCGAGCGAGCGCACATCGCGCAGCATCCGGGGCGGCTTGCCGAGCAGCACTTCGATCGGCATGTCGACGACGTTCACGCCGGTGAGCCGGTCGTGCACGATGAGCTGCCCGCTCGCGTCGATATCGCCGATCACCGCGTACGGCGCGCGCTCGCGCGCGCACAGCGCATCGAAGAGCGCGAGCTCACGCGGCGCGATCGTCAGCACGTAGCGCTCCTGCGCTTCGTTGCACCAGATCTCCATTGGCGTCATGCCGGGCTCGTCGTTCGGCACCTCGCGCAGTTCGATGCGCGCGCCGCGCCGGCTGTGCGCGACGACTTCGGGCACCGCGTTCGACAGGCCGCCCGCGCCGACGTCGTGAATGAGGAGAATCGGGTTGGCATCGCCGAGCGCCCAGCACCGGTCAATCACTTCCTGCGCACGGCGCTGCATCTCGGGATTGCCCCGCTGCACCGATGCGAAATCGAGCACCTCGTTCGTCGCGCCACTGCCGACGGAGGAGGCGGCGCCACCGCCCAGGCCGATCAGCATCGCCGGCCCACCGAGCACCACGATCTTCGCGCCGACAGGCACTTCGCCCTTCTGTCCATGCATGCGGCGCACATTGCCGACGCCACCCGCGATCATGATCGGCTTGTGGTAGCCGCGCACACGCTCCGGCGGATCGCCGGCGCCGCGCAACTCGAAGCTGCGGAAGTAGCCGCAGATGTTCGGACGCCCGAACTCGTTGTTGAACGCAGCGGCGCCGATCGGGCCTTCGAGCATGATGTCGAGTGCCGAGGCGATCCGGTCCGGCTTGTCAAATGGCATCTCCCACGGCTGCGGCAGGCGGGGGATATGCAGATGCGACACCGAAAAGCCCGCGAGCCCCGCCTTCGGCTTCGCGCCGAGCCCCGTGGCGCCCTCGTCGCGGATTTCGCCGCCCGCGCCGGTCGCCGCACCCGGGAACGGCGAAATGGCCGTCGGATGGTTGTGCGTCTCGACTTTCATCACGATGTCGATCGGCTCGACGCTGCGGCGGTACGCGCCGCCCTGCGGGCCCGCGTACCAGCGCGCACCGTTTGCGCCCTCGATGACTGCCGCATTGTCGCGATACGCCGAGAGCACACCGCGCGGGCTGCGCGCATGGGTATTCCTGATCATCGCGAAGAGCGATTTCGGCGCGGGCGCGCCGTCGATGATCCATTCGGCGTTGAAAATCTTGTGACGGCAATGCTCCGAGTTCGCCTGCGCGAACATCATCAGCTCGACATCGGTCGCATCGCGGCCGAGGCGTTCGAAGGCCGCGACGAGATAGTCGATCTCGTCATCCGACAGCGCCAGCGCGAGCTCACGGTTCGCGCGCGCGAGCGCGGCTCGGCCACCGGTACGCGGCACGGTGCGCAGCTTCCCCGGCGCAGCGTGGACGAACAGCGTCTCGAGATCCGCGACTGCGAAAAACGCGGCCTCGGTCATGCGGTCGTGCAGCGGCGCGGCGAGCCGGTTCAGTGCGGCTGCGTCAATCGCATCGACACCCGCGATCCGGTACTCGATCGCCCGCTCGATCCGGCGCACGGCGGCAAGCCCGCACACCCGCGCGATGTCGGTGGCTTTGCTGGCCCACGGCGACACGGTACCCGGCCGCGGCGCGACGATGACGCCGCGACCGCCCGGCAACGATTCGCCCCTCGACGGCGCACGCGGTCCGTAGGTCAGCAGTGTCCCGAGCAGCTCACGCTCGGGCGGCGCGAGTTCGCGCGCGGCATCGACGACGTGGATGAAGCGCGCGTCGAGCGCACGCACGCCTGCCTCGAGCGCGCGCAGGCGATCGAGCAGTTTCGCGAGTCGGAACGGAGAAAGTGCGGGAGCGCCCTTGAGTACCAGCATCGTGCGAGCGGCCTACTTGCGCGGTCCCTCGCTGCCCGGGGGCGGTGAGTAAATGGGGCCCGGAAACTGCGTGACATTGCCGCCCTCAAAGGCGGTGATCTTGCTGACGCCCTGCTTCTTCACCTCGTCGATGCGCAGAACCGAGTGCAGCGGCAGCCAGCTGCGCTTGACCCCTTCGAACTCGCCCTTGATCCGCTCTTCGGAAGGGTCCAATACGACGGAACTGCGCTCGCCGAACACCATTTCTTCTATCTCTATGAATCCAAAGAGGTTTCCGTGATGTACCTTGCGCGCGTACACCTCGTAGACCTTGCCCTGGTTCACAAACATGACTTTGAAAATGTGACTGGTTGCCATCGGGAACTGCAGTGCGCTTGTTAATTTAGTCTTCCCATTATATGTCTGTACGGCCCTCCCGGTGGGTCCGTACCAACGGTCGTTACATGGCGCTCAGACTGCGTGTCGTCAGCTCCCAGCGTCGCTCCCTCGGAGAGCGCGCCACGATCGTCTTTGGCGTGGGCGGCGGGACGATCGGCCGCGCGGCCGACAACGACTGGGTACTGCCTGATCCGCTCCGCTATGTCTCGAGCTGCCACCTGCGCGTGCATTTCAGAAAGGGTCAGTGGCTGCTCGAGGACCTGTCCACGAACGGCGCTTACGTGAACGATGCGGAGCGCCCGATCGGCAAACACGGCACACACGCGCTCGCCAACGGCGACATGATCCGCCTCGGCGAGTATGAGCTGCTCGTCGCGGTCGATTCCGCCACCGATTTTCCACCGACCGACAGCGCACGAGTGGCACTCGATGTCCTCGGCGCGGCCGACTCCGACCCGGTGGCCACGCATGGCGACATCGGCGCATCCCTCAACATGGCCTCGCTCCTCGGCTCCGACGTATCACCGAGCGACAGCTTTCGTGCAGTCAACGCGTTCGGGCAGGCGGTCGTGACACCGCTCGATTCGGCGCGCGATTCGAACATTGCGCGCCAGGCCGAAGCCGACGCGGTGTCGCGGCGCATGGCCCGCCTCGCGCGCGCTGCGCGCGCGCAGGAGGTCGCCCAGCCTGCGGCGCTCTACGACGTGCAGACCGGGCTCGCGGCGTTCTGCCGGGGCGCGGGCATCGATCCCGAACGCCTGCCTGCGGACGCGCAGACGCGCATGCTGCACCTCGCCGGGCAGATGTTTCGCGAGGCGCTGCTCGGGCTCAAGGACCTGAGCCGCCACCACCACGAGGTGCGCAACAGCTACCGCATCGAGTTGCCTGCGGCCGCCGCCGATGAACCTTTTCCGCTCGACCGCGGCGCCGTCGACGACCTCGTCACGAGCGTGCTGGCGAGCCACGACAGCCGGCGTATCGACGCAGTGCAGTGGCTGCGGGAGCGCTTCGAGGACAGCCGCAGCCACGAGCGGGCGAGCAGCGCCGCGCTGCGGGCCGCCTTCATCGAATTCATCGATCGGCTCGACCCCGCCGAGCTTGAAAGCCGCTTCGACCGCGCCCTGAAGAAGGGCAAGCTCACCGGCGGCCAGCGCACGCAGTACTGGGACCTGTACGGCGATTTCTACCGCAACATCACCGAAATGCCGGCGAACCAGCTGCCGCATGTGTTCGTCGAGGCGTTCGCGCGCGCCTACACCGAGGCGCGTCGTACCGGTCGGAACGGCGGCGCCTCACGGGATTGACTGCGCCTGCAGTGTCAGCAATTCGCTCACGCCGCTCCACAGCACCTGCACCCCGATACAGAAGAGCAGGAACGCCGACAGGCGCATGATGATATTGGTGCCGGTGCGGCCAAGCAGCCGCGCAACGCGATCCGACCAGCGATAGAGCAGGTAGACCAGCACGGCAATGCTCAAGGCCGTCACTGCCACTTCGGCGACGAACGCAAGGAAGTGCAGGTGGCCGATATCGCGCGGGCGGCTGGTACCGAGCGATATTGCGACCGCGATCGTGCCGGGCCCCGTGGTGAACGGCATCGCGAGCGGATAGAAGGCGATGCGGCGCACCGTCTCGCGCTCGACCAGCGCTGCCGCCGCGCTCTCCGCGGCACGCTCCTGCAGTGGCGCAACGTCGTCGGGCGCGTTCAGCATCTTCCAGGCAGCGAGTGCAATCACGATGCCACCTGCCACCCGCAGCACCGGAATGGAGATGCCAAAGAACCCGAGCACGTAGGCCCCGATGTAGACCGAGCCGGTCACGATCGCGAAGCTGTAGATCGCCACCCAGCGCGCGAGCTGCGCCCGCACTGCCGGGGTGTACTGATCGGTCGCCAGCAGGAATATGAAGCTGCCGCCGAGCGGATTGATGATCGAGAAGAGCGCGGGAAAGGCGATCAGGAAGAACGACACGGCGCTATGTTACCGGAGTCGCGCTGCCCCCGTTGATCGCGCTGCTCCCGTTGATCGCGCTGCTCACCTGCAGCCGCTCCCAGGCTTGCTCGGCATTCTCCGCAAACCGGAACAATGCGAGGTCCTCATCCCCCACCACGCCGTGAGCGGCGAGGGCGCGAAAATTGATCACCGAAGTCCAGTAAGCCTCATCGACGAGCACCGTCGGGATGCGCGGGGCCTTGTTCGTCTGTTGCAGGGTGAGGATCTCGAACAGCTCATCGAGCGTGCCGAAGCCGCCCGGAAACACCACGAGCGCGTTCGCGCGCATGGCGAGGTGCATCTTGCGCATCGCGAAATAGTGGAAGCGGAACGTGAGCTCCGGTGTCGACCAGGGGTTCGGCTCCTGTTCCTGCGGCAGGGTAATGTTGAAGCCGATGGAGGGCGCGCCCGCCTCGGTCGCGCCGCGGTTGGCCGCTGCCATGATGCCGGGCCCGCCGCCCGTCGCGATCACGTTGTCGCGCTGGCAACCCTCGGTGCGCAGCGCACCACCCCGTTCGGAGGCGATGCGCGCGAAGCGACGCGCCTCGGCGTACCAGGCCCCCGCCTGGCCGCGATCGTGCTCGCGCGCGCGCGCCGTGCCGAACATGACGAGGGTCGAGCGCACGTGCCAGCGTCGCAGCGCCTCCTCCGCCTTCGAGTATTCGAGCAGGAAGCGCACGCCGCGCATCGAGTCGCCCAGCAGGTAGTCCTGGTCCAGTGCGGGCAGGCGATACGAGGGGGATGACATCTGCGCTGCGTTCGAGGGGGCGCTGACCGCACGGTCGTCTGTCATATCTGCATTTCTCCGGCACGAAAGGCCCGCAAGATACCTTATCCTTCGCAGCGACCATGACGCCGCACCATTGCCCGCGCATCCTGCTGGTCGACGACGACGCAAGCCTCGCGTCGATGCTCGGCGAGATCCTGCAGTTGCACGGCTTTGAAGTTGCAGGCGTCACGAGCGGCGAAGCGGCGCTCGGACAGGTCGCTTTGAGCCCGCCGGACCTCATCGTGCTCGACGTGATGCTGCCGGGAATCAGCGGCTTCGAGGTGCTTGCACGCCTGCGCCAGACCTCCGATGTGCCCGTGATCATGCTCACCGCGCGCGGCGCGGAGGCGGAACGCATCGCAGGGCTCACGGGCGGCGCCGACGACTATCTCGCCAAACCCTTCAATCCGCTCGAGCTCACAGCCCGCATCCGCGCGATCCTGAAACGCGCACCGACGCGCGACGCCACCGTAGCCACCCGCAACGAGCTCACGTCCGGGTCCCTGCGTCTTGACCTGCGGCGCTTCGAACTCTCGTCGGACGGCCACCTGATCGCGCTGACGCCCGCGGAAATGCGTGTCATCGAAGTCCTGATGCGCCACCACGGCGAAGTGCTGTCACGCAATGAGCTCACGGAATTCGCACTGCAGCGTCCGCTCGAGCCCTACGATCGCAGCATCGACACCATCATGAGCAAGCTGCGCCGCAAGCTCGCTGACGCCCATGTCGACAATCCGCGCATCCGCGGCGTACGCAGCCACGGCTACGTGCTCGATGTCGCCGAGGCGCCCTCTTGACGCTGCGCCCGCCCGGCTCGCCGCTCTACTGGCGCCTCTTTCTCACGGTCGCGGCGGCAATCCTGCTGTTCATCGTGTTCGCGCTCGTCACGACCGCTCTCCTCGTTTCGCACGAGCTCGAAGGCTACGTGCACGCCCGGCAGAGCCCCCTTGGGCGCGAGGCGGCCAACGCCTTCTCGGCGGGCGGCGCCGACGGTCTGCGTACCTGGCTCGAGCGCAGCGATACGGGCGTGCCGCGCGACGTCACGATCTACGTGCTCGCCCCGGACGGCTCCGAGATTCGCGGCCGCGAGCTGCCGGGATGGGCTGCGCGCATGATGCGCGCCATCGCGGCGCACGGCCCCGACGCACATCCCGGCAATTACCGCCCCACGGTGCTTGCGCCGCAGCTGATCGGGCGCGACGGCGCAGTGCTGTCGATGTTCGTGATGCCGCGCAACGTCGGCCCATGGGGCAGCAGTACCACCACGCTCGCACTGCTCACGGTCGCGCTCCTCGTGATCGCCGCAGCCGCATGGCTGGTCGCGCGTGCGCTCACGCGACCCCTCATGGAGCTGCAGCTCGCGGTACGCGGGCTCGCCTCGGGACGGGTCGATGCGCGCGTGCCCACGCGAATCGCGGAGCGCGCGGATGAGATCGGCGCGCTCGCGATGGATTTCAACGCAATGGCGGACCGGCTCGCGAACCTGCTCGAGTATCGGCAGCGGCTGCTGCGCGACGTCTCGCACGAGCTGCGTTCGCCGCTGACCCGCCTGCAGGCGGCGACGGTCCTCTCGGCGCACCGCGAGGGTATCAGCGCGCTCGATCGCGAGCGCATCGAGCGCGAGATCCGTCGCATGGACATACTGATCGGCGACATCCTGCGCTATTCACGCCTCGACGACGCGACCTCGATGACGCGGCGCCTCGTGCGCCTCGACGACGTGCTGCGCGAAATCGTCGAGGACGCCGGGATCGAAGCGGCGGGCAGGGGTGTCCGGCTTGCGCTGCGCCCGGCGCCTGATCTGCTCGTGGTCGGCGACCCCGACCTGCTGCACAGCGCCTTCGAGAACCTCACGCGCAATGCCGTCCGGCACAGTGGCGCGGGGGGACTCGTCGAGATCATCAGCACGGCCGGCGAGGAGATTCACGTCGAAGTCCTCGACTCGGGCCCGGGCGTTCCTGCTGAATATCTCGAGCGTATTTTCGAGCCCTGGTTTCGGGTGCCGAGACCCGGTACCGCTGCCGCCACTCCCGGCGGCACAGGGCTTGGGCTCGCGATCGCGCGGCGCGTTTTCACCCTGCACGGCGGCAGCGTGGTTGCGCGGGCCCGCCCCGAAAGCGGACTCATCCTCGATGTACACCTGCCGGCGGCGCAGGTGAGTTAGCCGACAGGTGGACGCGCTCGCTACAATCGGGCGTTTTGGCGGGTGTTGACACGCCATTGACACACGCAGCGGGACACCCTGCCTAGACTGGCGTGGCAGCCAAACTGCAATATCCCGAGATGCCGGAGAACCGAGTATGAATGCCGTGTCGAATGAGACTGCCGCCCCGCCGAGTGCCCTGAAGAGGTTGCTGTACCGGCCGCCCTACATCGGCCTCCTCGCCTTCGTGATCGTGTTCGTCGTGCAGGCTCTTGGGCACACGGTCATGATCCTGATGGAAGACATTTTCGGCGAGAAGTACGTCTTCCAGTCAGCGTTCGCGATGGGCCTCTTCGGCGCCGTGCTGCTGGTCATCGGCATGCGCAAGTCGAACGAAGTCTCGGCCACCTGGCTCGGGTTCTGGGCCGGCACTTTCCTTTGGACCGGCTGGATCGAATTCTCCTTCGTCTGGTCGGCGCACACCCTCGGCGTGCCGGACCTGATGGACGCGCGCGTGCCGGGCGAGATTGCGACCAAGGCCGAGTATCTTGTGATGATGTCCTCGGTCGGCGTGATGATGTCAACGCTCGCGTACTTCCTCCTCAACAAGGAGACGAAGTGCAACATGTTCCTGTGGATCCAGCGGCACGGCCACCTGAAGACCGGCAAGCCGAACCCGGCGCACCAGCGCAATTTCGCGGCGATCACCTCGCTCGAGACGATCTACGTGCTCTGGTTCTGCTACCTGATGCTGCTGTTCATCTACGACGAGAACATCCTCGGTGACCACCACCCGGTGACCTACGTCATTTTCTTCCTCATGGTGATCTGGGCGGCCTACCTTTTCCTGCGCCTGATGAAGTTCTGGAAGGTGACCACCGCGATCCGCTACGGCATTCCGACCGCGATCATCGGCTGGAACGCCGTCGAAATCGCCGGGCGCTGGCACCTGTTCACCGAGTTCTGGGAAAAGCCCTGGGAGTACGGCCTCGAGATGGGTCTCTTCACCGGCGGTCTCATCATCGCGGCCTGGCTGGCAGTACGCACGCCGGCGCACGTGAAGGCCGAACTGTCGCGTCAGCAGGTGGCGGCGGGCGGCACGAACAAGACGCCGGCGAAATAGTCGCCGGCGCCCTGCTCCGATGAGTCACCCGCAATACGAGGCTGTGCCGCTCGCGCGCGAGGAGATCTCGCTGTGCGTGGTCCAGTCGCGCGTGCGTGCGGTCGATGCAAGAAACCGGGACGCGAGCCTCGGCGAGAATCTCGCGCACATGCTCGGGCTCATCGACGCGGCCAACGGCTGGCTCGGGCCGAAGAACCTCGTGATGTTCCACGAGTTTCCACTCACAGGCTTCGACGCGCGCTGGAGTCGCGAAGAACTGCTGAAAGTCGCGATCGAAATTCCGGGCCCGGAGACCGAGGCGATCGCGGCGCGCGCGAAGCGCTACGGCTGTTACGTGGTGTTCGGCTCGTACGCGCGCGACCCCGCATGGCCGAAACATGTGCTGTCGATTGCGACGATCATCGACGGCGAAGGGAAGATCGTCGGCCGCCACTGGAAGGCGCGCAACATCAAGGGCCTGTTCGGTGGCGCATTCGAGATCTTCACGACGACGATCTTCGATGTGCTCGACCAGTACATCGAGATGTACGGCCACGAAGAAGTGGTGCCGGTAACCCGCACGCCGATCGGCAATCTCTGCACCACCTCGACACAACTCGAGCCGGAGATCATCCGGGCCTTCGCGCTCCGGGGCGGCGAGATCATGCTGCGCACCGCGACGGGCGGCTTCGACGAGTACGACATCCGCGCCAACGCACGCTACAACCAGATGTACACCGCGATCGCGAACAACGCGATCTCGCCGGGCAACCCCGGCTCATTCGAAGACATGAGCTCAGGCGGCAGCGCGATCTACGGCCCTGATGGCGCGCAGCTCGCGAAGGCAAATTCGCCAGCCGAAGGCCCGGTACTCGCGCGTATCCCGATCAAGGCGTTCCGCGAGAAACGGCGCCTGCCGAACATCCACCCGTCGCTCTACAGAGACCTCTACGCGAACTACGCCGAGACCTTTCCGCCGAACCTCTACACGCACTACCAGCCAACCGACGGCCGCGATGCGGCGCGCTATCTCGGCGACCGGAGCCTCTGGAAGAAGGATTAGCCATGTCGCGCCAGACCCGAACCGCTGCCTCACTGCTCGTCTGTTCGGGTTTCGTGGCGAGCGCCCTCGGCGCAAACGTTGCAGCGTCGGCGCCCGGTGCAGATTTCGCCGAGATCTGGGCGGCGATGGGTGCCTGGAAGGAAGCAACCTTCCTGATCATGAAGGGGCCGAACGTCTTCGAGGTGAGGAGCGCCGTGGGCAAGGGCACGCCGTCGAAGACGAGCCAGTACTTCAACATCGAGTACACGCACCCGCTGCGCGGCCACCTGCGGCCCGACCTCTACTCCGCCCTCTACGCGGTGCAGCTGCCCGGGAAGAACAAGGGCGAGGTCAGCCCGCGCGGAGTGCTGGTCTACGACAAGGACGGTGCGTCCGTCTTCGGCGCTTTTCTGGGCGGCGACGGCCCCCCGCCCGACCCCGCCGACCTCGTGAAGTTCGATGAGCTGATGAAGCTGATGCGGTCAAAGCAGCAGGCCTGCCCGCCGGTCGATTGACGACCACAATGGTAAGACGGCATCTTACTTCAGATGAAGACTACCGTCTCATCCAAGGGCCAGATCGTGTTGCCCGCCGAATTGCGGCAGAGGGACGGCGTCGAACCAGGCCAGGAGTTCGATGTCGAGCGTCTCGACCGGGGAGACTACCGGCTCATCCGGCGCGCACCCCGCCCGAACGACGGCGCGGTGGATTGGTTGCTTGGATGCCCTGAAAAGGGCTACTTCCAGCCGATCGAGTCTGAATCGACAGATACGCTTTGAAGTACCTGGTCGACGCCAACGTCCTGAGAGAGCCCACGAAGGTTGAACCGGATTCGCGCGTCGTCCAATGGTTGCGCGTCAATGAAGGGCGTATCGCGGTCGATGCGGTCATTCTCGGCGAGTTGCGGTTCGGTATCCTGCTGCTTCCGAAAGGCCGCAAGCGCTCTGCCCTGGAACACTGGTTCGATTCCGGCGTGCAACGCCTTCACTGTCTGCCCTGGGAGCGTGACACGGGACTCAGGTGGGCAGAGCTACTTGCCCGTCTCAGGTCTACCGGCAAGTCGATGCCGATCAAGGACAGCATGATTGCAGCCACGGCCCTCGTCCATGGACTTGAAATGGCGACCCGCAACCGGACTGACTTTGAAAAGTCCGGCGTCAGGGTGATCGATCCGTTCCACGCGCGGTAATTCCCGCGACTTCTCCGGCCCGCGCGCGCGGCGGCGCCCCATCGCCGGACGCCGCACCAGCGTTGCCTTGCCGAGCAGCGACTCGATCAGCTCGACGGCAAGCGCGGCCGTCTGATTGCGCACATCGAGCGCCGGATTGAGCTCCACCACGTCGAGCGAACCGAGTTGCCCGGTGTCGGCGATCATTTCCATGCACAGCTGCGCTTCGCGATAGGACGGCCCGCCCCTCACGGTGGTGCCGACGCCCGGCGCGATCTGCGGGTCGAGGAAATCGACGTCGAAACTCACGTGCAGGTGGGTCTCGGCGTCGATACCGGCAAGTGCCTGCGTCATCGCCTCGCGCACACCGATCTCGTCGATGCAGCGCATGTCGAAGACTTCGAGCCCTTGCTGGTAGACGAAGCGGGCTTCTTCGTCGTCGACGCTGCGGATACCGATGAGTCGCAACCACTCCGGCCGCAGGGCAGGCCTCTCGCCTCCGATCGCCACGAGTTCCGGCGGACCGAATCCGCACAGGCAGGCCACCGGCATGCCGTGCAGATTGCCGCTGGGGGAAATCTCTGCCGTATTGAAATCCGAGTGCGCATCGAGCCACAGGACGCGCAGCTTCCTGCCTCTTTCCCGGCAATGCCGTGCGACCGCGCTGATCGAACCGATGCCGATGGAGTGATCGCCGCCGAGCACGATCGGCAGGCGATTCGAGGCCAGTTCCGCCAGCACAGCGCCATGCAGACTGCGATTCCACTCGATGACCTCCTGCAGGTGACGATAGCCGCCGTCGCGCAACCCGCAGGGATTGGCGGGTCCAGCCAGATTCCCGCGATCGATCACCTGCATGCCGCGGCGGAGGATTGCCTCGCGGAGGCCTGCCACCCGCAACGCCTCGGGACCCATCGACGCGCCGCGCGCGCTCGCGCCGACGTCGGTCGGCACGCCGATCAGGCTCGCAGTGCGTGCCGGCACGCGCGCGATCATGCCCTTGCCCGCTGCGCCATCGCCGGTCGGCTGGAGAAAAGATCCTTCGGGTCTGCGAGATCCGGCACGAGATCAATGCGGGGTCGCACGCCACCCTGCTCGCGATTGAGCCGGTACAGAAAGCGCAGTGTCGCGAAGTCCTCGAGCGCGAACCCCACCGAATCGAAAATCGTCACGTCCTGCGCTGAGATGCGGCCCCGCGCATTGCCGGTGAGCACGGCACTCAGTTCGGTAACCGCAAATCCGGGCTCGAGCTGCTGGATCTCGCCCTCGATGCGCGCCTGCGGCTCGAACTCGACGAAGACGCGCGCGTCGGCACGGCGCAGGATGTCCGCATGCAGCTCGGTCTTGCCCGGGCAATCGCCGCCCAGTGCGTTCACGTGCATACCCGGTTCGATCGAATCCGGCGTGAGGATGACGGCATTGCGCTTGTCGGCCGTGACCGTGGTCACGATGTCGGCCCCGCGCGCCGCGGCAGCGGCCGATTCGCAGCGCACGATGTGCAAGCCCGGCAGGCGCTGTGTACCGAGATTGCGCATGAGCTTGTCGGTCGCGCGCGGATCAGTGTCATGGACCCGCAGTTCCCGGATGCCGAGCATCGCGTGAAACGCGATCGCCTGGAACTCGCTCTGTGCCCCGTTGCCGATCAGGGCCATCGACCGGCAGGAAGGTCGTGCCAGTGCGCGCGCCGCAAGCGCCGAAGTCGCAGCGGTGCGCAGCGCCGTCGCATAGGTCATCTCTGACAGCAATAGCGGGTAGCCGGTGTTCACATCCGCCAGCACACCGAACGCCGTGACGGTGAGCAGGCCCTCGGCCGTGTTCTTCGGGTGCCCATTGACGTACTTGAACGAGTAGAGCTTGCCGTCGGAGGTCGGCATCAGCTCGATGACGCCGACACTGGAATGGATCGCGTGCCGCGCTGATTTCTCGAACTCGCTCCAGCGCAGAAAATCGGCTTCAATCTCTTGCGCAAGTCCGGTGAGCAGCCGCGCCACACCCACCCGGGCCATGAGCGCCTGGATACGCTCGACACCGATGTAATCGACCATGAGGGCTTCTCCACGAACCAGCCAGCTCCAAGTCTTCACGCTTGGCCTGTCATTGAAAAGGCAGATAATTGATCAAATAAGCGTGGTACCTGATCATTTAGTCAGAAGGCCTTGGCGTTTTGTGTACAATGTCTTGGCTGGGGCACACGAGGGCATCCATGGACGACACCGATCGCAAACTCATCGCCCTGCTTCGTGACAACGCCCGTGCCTCGATCGCTTCCCTTGCCAAGGCACTACGGGTCGCGCGCGGCACGGTGAGCAATCGCTTGGCGCGGCTCGAGAAAAGTGGCGTCATTGTCGGCTATACGGTGCGCCTGCGCCCCCAGGTCGAAGAGCAGCACATCCGCGCGCTCATGACCGTGCTCGTCGAGGGCAACCGGACCGAGGCGGTGATCCGGGCGCTGCGGGGCGATCCGGCCGTGAGTGCGCTCTACACCACCAACGGTCGCTGGGACATTGTGGTCGAGTTGCGCGCCGAAAGCCTCGAAGCCTTCGATCGCGTCCTTGCGAGAATCCGCCTGGTCGAAGGCGTCTCGAGCACGGAGACCAGCCTCCTGCTGTCAACTTACAAACTCTGACCTCGAAGTAAGCTATCTTTACCATCATGGTACAGGTAGCAATCGGCCTCTATGGCCTGCAGAAATGGTTCGGTGGCGATTTCGCACCGGTCGTGGACCTCGCGCATCGCGCCGATGAGGCGGGCGTCGATCAGGTGAGCCTCACCGATCACGTGGTCATGGGCGAGAATCTCGACAAGTACCCCTACGGCCGGTTTCCGTCCGGGCTCGACTTCCCCTGGTTCGAGCCGCTCACCGTACTTGCAGCGATCGCCGGAGCGACCCGGCGGATCCGGCTCTCGACCGGCGTGCTGATCGCACCGCTGCGTCCCGCGGTGCTGCTCGCCAAGCAGCTCGCCACACTCGATGTGATGTCGCGCGGGCGCGTGACGATCGGTCTCGGGCTCGGGTGGCAGAAAGAGGAGTACGACGCTTCGGGCGTGCCCTGGGAAGGCCGCTACACGCGCCTCGAAGAGCAGATACGCGTCTGCAAGCTCCTCTGGAGCGAGGCGCCGGCGAGCTTCAAGGGCAGCACCGTGAGTTTCGAGCGCATCCATGCCTGGCCGCGCCCCGTGCAGAAGGGTGGCGTACCCATCTGGCTCGGTCTTGCGCCGAGCGAGCGCAACATCGAACGCATCGCGGAGCTCGGCGACGGCTGGATTCCGATGGAGAAGAACCCCGATCTGCTCGCCGGACACATCGGCCGGCTGCGCCACGCGTTCGTGGCGCGCGGTCGCGACCCGCAGGGTCTCGCAGTGCGGGTCGTGCTGGGCGCGGTGTTTCGCGCCGATGGCACGCCCGATCTCGAGGCGACACTCGCTGCGGTTCCCGCGCTGGTCGCCGCCGGCGTCACCATGGTGGAGGTCCTGCCGCTCGTGTTCTGTCGCGGTCCGCAGGAATTCGATGCGTTCTGCCAGCGCCTGGTCGCGGTGAAACGCGAAGTTGCAACTTGACGGCAATGGAGAATCTCGCGGACGAGTGGGCGCTGCGCCGTCTGGTGCTGCTGTATGCGCGCGCGGTGGATCGCAACGATCCCGATCTCTTCGTGTCGCTGTTCCTCGAGGACACCGTACTCGAGGGGCCCGGCTTTCATGTCGCGGGTCTCGAAGAGATTCGCGGGGTGCCAGGGAGCCTCGCGCAGAAGTTCCACGGCACGATGCACTGCGTGTTCAACCAGACTGTCACCATTACGGGCGATACAGCGCAGGGCGAGACGTACTGCATCGCCTATCACGGCATCCGCGGCAAAGACGGCCGCCCGATGACCCTCGACTGGGCGATCCGCTACCAGGACCGCTTCGCACGCCGCGGGCCGGAGTGGCGCATTGCCTATCGTCGCCTCGTCGTGGAATGGACTCGCACCAGTCCCGTGGAGCTCCTGCCAGCCGATTAGCCTGGCGGGAAGTGCAACGCGCGGTCGCCCTGCCCGTCCCGGATCCGGGTGGGCAGCCCCATCCGGTTCAGCAGCGCGAGAAAAGGCCGTGGCGGCAGTTCCTCGACGTTGACCATCTTCTGCACATTCCAGGCGCCGTCCGCGATCAGCATCGCGGCAGCCGCAGCGGGTACGCCGGCGGTGTAAGAGATCGCCTGGCTGCCGACTTCCGCGAAGCTCACCTCGTGATCGGAGATGTTGTAGATGAACACCTCGCGCTGCTCGCCGCCCTTCACGCCTTTGACCAGATCGCCGATGCAGGTCTTGCCGGCGTAGCCCGGCGCGAGGGACGAAGGATCGGGCAGCACCGCCTTCACGACCTTGAGCGGCACGACCTGCTGGCCTTCCGCCGTCGTGATGGGCTGCTCCGACAGCAGGCCGAGGTTCTTCAGCACGGTGAAGACGTTGATGTAATGATCACCGAAGCCCATCCAGAAGCGGATATCGGGCACGTTGAGATGGCGCGACAGTGAGTGGATCTCGTCATGACCCGTCAGGTAGGCCGCGCTCGCGCCGACCACCGGCAGATCCCAGACCTTCCTGACCTCGAACATGCGGTTCGAAGTCCACTGACCCCGCTGCCAGGACCAGACCTGTCCCGTGAACTCGCGGAAATTGATCTCCGGATCGAAGTTGGTCGCGAAATAGCGCCCGTGGCTGCCGGCGTTGATATCGATGATGTCGATCGAGTCGATCCGGTCGAAATACTCGTCGCGTGCGAGCGCCGCGTACGCGTTGACGACACCCGGATCGAAGCCGGCACCGAGGATCGCGGTGACGCCAGCACGCGCGCACTCCTCGCGGCGCTTCCATTCGTAGTTCCCGTACCACGGTGGCGTCTCGCAGATCCTGAGCGGGTCCTCGTGAATCGCCGTATCGATGTAAGCAGCCCCGGTTTCGATGCAGGCCGACAGCACCGACATGTTGACGAACGAGGCGCCGACATTGATGACGATCCCGCTACCCGTCGCCCTGATCAGCGCGCTGGTCGCCGCAACGTCCATGGCATCGAGCGCGTGCGCCCCGATGACGCCATCGACCTCCATGATGCGCTTCTCGCACACCGAATCGACGATCTCCTGGCATTTCACGACGGTGCGCGAGGCGACATGTATGTCACCCAGCAGGCGATTGTGCTGCGCGCACTTGTGCGCCACCACGCGGGCGACTCCGCCGGCGCCGATGATCAGGACATTGCTCTTCATTTCGTGCGTGAACCTCCAGTGGTTGTACCGTGTGAAGGCGAGACCTCAGGAGAGGCTCGCCGCGAAATCTTCGTACGGGAAGCTGCGCTGCACCGTAGTGCGCCCATCGAATTCGCGCACCGCGATCGAAGGCATGCGCACGCCGTTGAACCAGTTTTTCTTCACCATCGTGTAGCCGGCGGCATTGGCGATCGACAGCCGGTCGCCCACGGCGAGCGGCCGCGCGAAGCGGAACTCGCCGAAGACATCGCCGGCGAGGCACGACTTGCCGCAGATCATGTAGACATGCGGGCCGGCGTCAGGCTCGATGCGCGCGCTTTCGCGATAGATGAGGAGGTCGAGCATGTGCGCCTCGATCGAACTGTCGACGATGGCGATGTGCTTGCCGTTGTACAGCGTGTCGAGGACGCTCACCTCGAGCGTGGTGCTGCCGGTGACGGCGGCCTCGCCGGGTTCGAGATAGACCTGCACGCCGTGGCGCGCGGCGAACTCGCGCAGCCGGCGGCAGAAAGCGTCGAGCGGATAGCCCGCGTCGGTGAACGCGATGCCGCCGCCGAGGCTCACCCACTCGAGCCGCCCGAGCAGCGCGCCGTAGCGTGTCTCGATCTGCGCGAGCATGCGATCGAACAGGCCGAAATCGCCGTTCTCGCAATTGTTGTGGATCATGAAGCCGCTGATCCGGTCCATCACGGACTCGATCCGTGCCGGGTCGGCTTCGCCAAGCCGGCTGAACGGGCGCGCGGGATCCGCCAGTTCGAAGCTCGAACTGCTGACCTGCGGGTTCACGCGCAGCCCGCGCGGCAGGCGGGCAGCCCGATCGCCATAGCGCTCGAGCTGCCCGATCGAGTTGAAGATGATCTTGTCGGCGTGCGAGACCACCGCGTCGATCTCGTTCTCCGCATAGGCGACGCTGTAGGCGTGCGTCTCGCCACCGAACTTCTCGCGGCCGAGGCGCACTTCAAAGAGCGAGGACGAAGTCGTGCCGTCCATGTACTGCCGCATCAGGTCGAACACCGACCAGGTCGCAAAGCACTTGAGCGCGAGCAACACGCGCGCGCCGGCGCGCTCGCGCACGGCCTCGATCACCTGCAGATTGCGCAGGAGCTTCGTCTTGTCGACGAGGTAGTAGGGGGTTTCGACCACTCTCGCCAGCTCTCCGGAACACGGCGCGAAGCCGTGCAGTTTAGCATTTCAGCCAAGGGCGCTTCGAAGTCGCGAGGGTTGGATTCGAACCGGCCCGGATCCGCCCAATTTTCCAGTGGATATTCGGGGCAGTGAATTTCGGTACCGCAAGAAATGCCGTCAGCCACTGCGCCTGGAACTCCCATCCTGTCAGGCGGCCTCGGAACGCTACAGGTGCAGCGAAGCGAGCATGCGCTCGTGCAGGATGCGAATGACGGTGATGCCGTAATCCGTGGTGATGTA
>Ga0073900_10000908_pt1 | contig 17280 bp, 12 predicted proteins | sample KloWWTmetKNB5Kit_FD_66666 | JGI IMG/M metagenome (GOLD analysis project Ga0073900, IMG submission 66666) | Active sludge microbial communities from Klosterneuburg, Austria, studying microevolution and ecology of nitrifiers - Klosterneuburg... | ecosystem: Engineered > WWTP > Aerobic digester >...
CGATCAAGATCTCAAGCGCCTTGCATTGAGGATTCTTATTCAAACCACTTCATTTTCGGTAGGCTTAGAAGGATGACCTGCTAACGTCAGCCAGAGGTTACAATGACGACTGTCAACGTCGGGGTAAAATTGTGCAAGATTCCGGTGTAAAACTGTACCAGTTGGATTGAACAAAAAGCCTCTGATCGAGGCGTTGCTTTCATCTTCTGTGCTGAACGGTCTGGAGCGTAGCGGAAGGCCGTTCAGCACAGAAGATGAGGGATTTTCTGATCAGGTCATGGCGGGGGGACCTCCTCTTGCTGTGTGGATCCATGTCCGTGCTTTTGCCGTTTCCGGCTGCTGGCAAGCCGATAGCTGTCCCCGTTCATCTCGAGGATATGAACATGGTGGGTCAGCCGGTCGAGCAGAGCGCCGGTGAGACGCTCGGAACCGAACACCGATGTCCATTCGTCGAACGGCAGGTTGCTGGTGATGAGCGTGCTGCCGCGCTCGTAGCGTTGGCTGAGCACCTCGAACAGCAGTTCGCTGCCAACGGCGGTGAACGGGACATAGCCCAGTTCATCCAGGATCAGCAGCTTTACGCTGGCGAGATGCTTTTGCAGCTGGCGTAACCGGCGCTCGTCCCTTGCCTCCATCAACTCATGCACGAGGGCTGCGGCGGTGACGAAGGCAACGCTGTGCCCTTTCTGACAGGCCGCCAGGCCGAGCGCGAGCGCGACATGGGTCTTGCCGGTGCCGGAGGGCCCAAGGGCGATAATGTTGCTGCGCGTTGTAATCCACTCGCATCGCGCAAGCTCGACCACCAGCGGCTTGTTGAGCGAAGGCTGCGCGGCAAAATCGAACGTATCGAAGCTCTTGGTGTGCGGGAACCTGGCGAGCCGGATACGGCGTTCGACCATGCGCCGCTCCCGGTCGATCCGTTCCAACTCGCACAGGCGCAGCAGATAGCCCGGATAATCGGTGCGGCTGCCCGCCGCTTCCATCGCCACCTTCTCATACTCGCGCGCGAAGGTCGGCAGCTTGAGCGCCTTCAGGTGGTTGCCCAGCAGGATCTGCGGTGGCACGCTGGTGCCGATCTCAGTCATGGCGGGCAACGGTTGCATCACAGGGTCTGTCATGCCGATGCCCCCTTCATTGTCACGGGGTGGGCATCGTGTATCAGGCCCAGATAGGCGCGGGTATCGGTCACACCGACATTGGCGCGGGGCAGATAGGGATACAGGCTCATATCCAGCCTCGCGGGTCGATGTTCCAGACGCGCAAGCAGGATCATCTTGACCGCATCAAAGCTGATCGCGCCCAGCTCCAGCGCACGAGCCACCGCCCACTCGACCAGCGACTGCTCATAATGTTCGCACAACCGCAAGACCTGGATGAACGTGCGCCGCCCCTCCTTGCCGCTTCGGGCCTCCATCAGCCGCCGCAGGCGATGCACCGGCTCCGACAGGTGCCAGCCATCGAGCGGAGCGGCCTGATCCAGCGCACCGGGCTTGTGTTCGAGCAGGGCCAGATAATGCAGCGGGTTGGCGATAAAATCCTCGCGCTCATAGCTGCGCGCATGACTGGCGATGCGCGTGCCCCGGCAGACGATATCGACACGATCGACATAGCCCTTGATGACGACCTGCTGATGCGCGAACGCCGTGGGCACCGAGTAATCGTTGGTGCGATAGCGCACCAGCGCCATCGACGACGCGCAGCCGCTGACGATATGGCACGGATCGAACGCCACCTCCGGCAAGGGCATGAACGCGGCAATATCGGCTTCCATGCGTGCCGTGATGCTCTGGCTTTGCCCCCGCAATACCGCAGCGCCACGACGCTGGCATTGATCGGCAAAGCGGGCGTTCAGTTCTTCGATACTCACCGCCGCCGGTAGCGGCACCATGAAGTTGCGGCGCACATAGCCCACCAGTCCCTCGACCTTACCCTTGTCGTTCCCCTTGCCGGGGCGACCGAACCTGTCATCGAACAGGTAATGGCTCTGTAGGCCCGCAAACATCCGGCTGCGTTCGCGCCGTCCATCGCCAAGGATCCTTGCCACCGCAAGCCGGGTGTTGTCGTACAGGATACGCGAGGGCACGCCGCCGAAAAAGGCAAAGGCGCTGACATGGCCATCGCAAAACGCCTCCGCCACTTCGGCGGGATAGGCCTTCACAAAGCAGCCATCCGACTGCGGCAGGTCCATGCAGAAATAATGCAACCGCACACGCTTGCCTGCGATGATGGCATCGGCTTCACCAAAATCAACCTGAGCGTGCCCGGGCCTGTGGCTCAGCGGCATGAACACCTCGCGGGAACGCAACCGCAGCGAACGAACGTAATCGCTCAGGATCGTCAGGCCACCCGTATAGCCATGCTCAGCCTGCAACCGCTCGAATATCCGCTTGCACGTATGGCGCTGCTTGGGCGGCGTCCCCTTGTCCGCACGCAATATCCCGTCAATCACCGCCTCAAACGGCGCCAGCTTCTCCGACACCCGCGGCACCGCCCGGCGATACCCAGGCGGCTCCGAAAACTGCAGCATCTTCGTAATCGTGTTGCGGTGAACTCCAAAATAACGCGCAGCCTCACGGCGCGTCATCCCTTCAACCAATATGGCCCGACGGACCTTCCCATATATCTCCACTGACTTCATCCTCCGGCCCTCTCTCTCGAGGACCCATCAGGACCGGTACACTTTTACTCCGAAATGAACGGACCTCATCAAGACCCGTCAGTGGTACATTTTTACTCCGCCGTTTATACATCGCCGTGCGAGAATGCGATGGCACGGCCGAAAGTCACGGAATCGCAGGCGTCTCCGTCATCATAAATGGCTGCCGTCGGATCAATTTCGGCATAGGGCGCGATTTCATGGTAACTGTCGCGCGCGCAGTGTCCTTGCCAGGAGGGTAATTGCCTTGCTGCTTCGGGTAGCCCGCAACCGGCAAGCCGCGCGGCAAGCCAGTCCTTGTGGGCAAGGCGATGGAACGGTTCTTTGCTGATCGCAGAGTAAATCGCATCGGTGGCAATCTCCATGAGCCGATCGAGCGCGGGGTTGCGGTAGATTTCCTTGCGGGCCGGAAGGACAAGAACGAGCTCGGGCGCGTCGATGATATCGACCTTTACGCGCCATAGCGTGTGGTGGACTTCCTTGATGCTCGGCAGCTTGTGCCTGAGCGTCAGCCCGTGAAAATTGATCGTGGGCACATGATCGAGATTGACGTTTTTGTAGACCCCGATGCGGTAGCCTTCGCGCTCGAGGACGGCATGCGCGCCTTTGAGAAAATCAACGCGCGGCAGTGGCTCGTCGTTGTAGGTCACCTGCAGCGGAAAATGCAACGCAGCGGCTTTGACTGCTCGGTCGAGGTGCCCATCCCTGATGGCGTCGAAGGTGAAGGAGATCGTTGTTCCGCGCGGACCCTGCCAGGGCAGGACATCGATGTCGGCCTCACCCGTCCAGGCCGGTCCGGTAATCGCCAGCGAGAACGACGCTGTGGCGCTGGCCGAACTGACGACAGTGTCGCGCCCGGCCAAACTGAAAAAGCCCATCCCGGCAGGGTCCTCGCGGGCACGACACTCATCCGACCAGTCCGACTGGCCAAGCGAAACGAGATTGGCCGGATCGTCGATCCCCGCCCCGTCATCGCTGACGGTAATCACGCAAGCATCTTCGAGATGCAGCGCCGAAATGGCGACCATGCTCGCGCCAGCACGGCGGGCGTTCTGCAGCAGTTCGTTGAAAATATCGTCGAGCGATCCGTTGAAAATGCGGGTGACTTTGGAGATCGCCTCGGGCGAGACCCGGGCGCGCAGCTTGGCGGTGGTATTCATGGGGGCGAAGCCTTCCTATGCGTAAATGGGGGCCGCCGCGCATCACAATCAGGATGCGCGGCGGCCAGTTTGCCCGGAAAATCAGGTGGTGCAGTCAGGCGAGGCGGTCAGGCGTCGAGCAATTCGGGCTCATCGACGGCGTCATTGGACAGTTCGTCCTCGCCGACATGCTCTGGAGCCCCTTCGCCGGAGGGTTCGTCAGAGACTTCAACCACGGCCGCGTTCTTCGGCTCGACCCCACCTTCCCTTGCAGCCTCCCCGGTCGCGATGACGCGGAACCGCATATGATCGGGAACCCATGCAAGCGCGGCTTCCTTGACCTCAGGCGCCACGATGGTCTCGCCCGCGAACAGTCGTTCGCAGGAGGCCGAGAGGTCGCCCTTCTTCGAGCCCATGAAACTCGCCGCCATGGTCGGACCGCCAACTTCGTTGATGTGCGCGAGCAGCGTCTGCTTGCTGACCCGGTCGAAGTAATTGGCCGCGGTCGGCCGCCAGTGGCTTGCCGCGTTGATCGCCATCAGGCTCGCCAGATGATCGTGGAGATCGATGGGTTCCGCGCCGGACTGGCCGGGCTTGCGCGGCGCACCCATGCTGGCTTCGAGACTGCGCGCGGCGCAGTAGGAGAGCCAGCTCGCCTTGGCATCGTCGTCGAGCGCGCTGAAGGCGGTAAACCGATCGACGGTGCGGTCGTGCTCGGTCCAGCTAGTGTCGAGCGTTTCGCGCATATCGGCCATCAGCATGTGCGCCGGGGATTCCGGGTAGTTTGCCAGATAGAGCGAAGGCGAAGGAGCCCGGATCGTGGTGCCATGCGCCTGCGCGCCGTACGTATGGCCCGCATCGGCAATCGCGAAGATCATGTAGTCGAGCGCGATCGCCGGGTTCGAAGCGAGATTGATCGCGAGGATATCGCGGCGCTGCACCGCCAGTTCGTCGACCAGCTTTTGCGACAGCGGTTTTGGCTTGTTGTCGTCAACTGGTTCGCCATTGCCTTCCGCGCCGCCCGGACCCGCCGCCTTGCGCCGTTGCATCGGCTTGTCGCTGTAGAGGCCACTGTCGATCACCGGTGTGCCATCGGCATTGATAGTGATGAAACAGCCGACATTGGGCTTGAGTTCGTCCGGTATCACAGGCGGCTTGTCGTGGATCGCGTCATAGGCTGCAGTTGCGGCGTCCCAACGTGCCTGGAAGTCGGTTGCGCCAACTTCGTCGTCCTCGTCGATATTCTCGCCTTCGGCTTCGAGCGCCGAGATGGTTTCCAGCAAGTGATCTGCCTGGGCCTGTTCTTCGTCCGAGAGCGGCGCTGGATCGAGGTGAACCTGGTGGAGTTCTTCGCTGGCGCTGTAAGGCACGCGGGTTTCAAGGACGGGACGGACCCAAGCGTAGCCGCTACCCGCAGCGACATCAGCGGCGAAGGTCTGCAGCTTCTCGCCCGCGATGCGCTGGGCGATCTCGGGATCGATCCAGGTCTCGCTGGCGTCGTCGGTGAACAGGTCGCGTTCGATGCGGCCGCCAGCCGCGAGGTATTCTGCCTCGGTCGCGAGGCGGGCGATCGGCGAATTGGATTTGATCGCACTGTTGGTGATCATGCGGCGAATGGAGTCGGGCTGGTTGCCCTGCCAGCTGTTCGACAGCTCGTTCCACACCAGCATCTGGCGCTCACGGTTCGGGCTTGTCGCGTAGGCCTTGGCAACGTCCAGCGTGATCTTGCCTTCCTCGAGCGCGGTGAAGATCGGATCGGCCAAATCTGCGAGCCGCATACGGCCCTCGATGAACCGCCGTGTCCGGCCAAAGCGCTTTGCGATCGCGTCGAGATCGCTGCCTTCGCCCACGAAGTGCTTGTAGGCGCGGATTTCATCGGTCGGGGTCATGTCGAGACGAATGATGTTCTCGATCAACGACAGTTCGGACTGCTCAGCGGCATCGATGTCGAGCACCCTGCAGGGCACCTCGTAACCCTTGTCGATCTTGCCGCCCGCGAGAAGAAAATTGAACGCGCGCAGGCGGCGGCCACCGGCTGTAACGTCGAACATCCCCTTTTTCTTGGCAGGGACAACGATCAGGTTCTGCAGCAGGCCCTTGGCCTCGATGCTGGCGGCGAATTCCTCGATAAAGAGGTTGCTGTCGTTCTTGCGGACATTGGCTTCGGAAAGCCGCAGCTTGCCGAGTGGGATCATCTGGATATCGTTCATCATGGTTCTCCTGAGACCGGAATGGCCGAGCCCATCGGCTCAACCCCTTCCAGCCCCCCTCCCCTCACGGTTTCAGGATTTCCCTGGTCTTGGAACGGCAACGTCGGACGCCTAATGGCGCGGTGTGCCAATGCGGCTTGTTCGGACGGTGAGGCATAAATGCCGGATTTATACCTCACGCGGAGGGCGCATCTGCACCGACTGCGCCGGCCTGCATGCGGAGAATTTGGGTTCCGGGCCGCTGTATCGTGAGCTATTTTTTGTATGGCGCCCGCCAATCTAACATCACAATAGACTTTTAACAGTAGTAATGTTAGATAGGCCTTGTGATGTTAGAACGAGTCCCTGAAGCGCGGTTGGAAGCGCTCGCCGAGGCTGCGGAAGCGTATGTCGATGACACGTTCGGAGAGCGGCTTGGCCTCGTGCCGGTCGCACCCACCAATCTGCCTCATTTCATCATTGACCGCTACGCGATCTGGCAAGGTTCGCTGAATGGCCGCACGCTGCTGCTCATGGCCATCAAGGAGATCCTGCCGCCGGGATCAGGGGCCACGGCGCAGTATTTGAAGCACCGCGACCTGGTTCAGCGCGAACTCGGGGCCGACCTGGTGCTCTTGCTACTCGACCGTGCCCCGAACGCGATCCGCCGTCAGATGGTGGATCGCAAAATCGGCTTCATCGCATCGGGCGCGCAGCTTTATGTCCCCGAGGCGTTCCTGGATTTGCGGGAGCGCGCGCCGGCATTCGCGATTGCCAGCGCCGCGTCGATCAGCCCCACCACGCAATTCCTGCTGCTTGCAATCATGCAGGGCCGCGGCCTGGGCGATCTAAACCTCACCGAACTTGCGGACGATCTCGGCGTATCGATCATGAGCATCAGCCGGACCCTGGATGAGCTAGAGGCGCTCCAGCTGGCAAAGGCTCACCATGTCGGTCGGCAGCGCCGTCTGCACATGCTGCTTCGTGGCCAAAAACTATGGGAAGCTGTTCAGGCGCAGCTCCAATCGCCGGTTCGCAAGGTTCGGGTCGTCTACGCACAGGACGGGGAGAAGATCGGACCGCTTGCCGGGACAAGTGCGCTTGCCCGCTACACCATGCTGGCCCCTCCCCGGACCGAAACAAGAGCCATTCTTGCGGCGAGTTGGAAGAGCCTTGCAGTGGCAGATACGCTGAGGCCTGCCACGGCCTTCGATGACGAGCGCATCGAGGTTCAGACGTGGACCTACGATCCGCGGATTCTCGCAAGGAATGGCGTTATCGACCCCCTCTCGCTGTACCTCAGCGTCAGGGGGAGTCCGGACGAACGCGTTGCACAAGCGGCGGAAGAATTATTGGAGCCATTTGAATGGTGATCGGGGTCGATCGCTTTCGGGCGCACTTTGCGGGCCACGAGCATCAATACGTGTTGATCGGCGGGGCTGCCTGCGAACTGATCATGGACGAGGTCGGCCTCGACTTTCGTGCTACCAAGGATTTGGACATCGTCCTGGTTGTCGAAGCGCTGGACAGCGCCTTCACCGAGCGTTTCTGGGCCTTTGTCGAAGAAGGCGGTTACGAGGTCAGGGAGCGCAGCGAGGGAGCGAAGGTTCTGTACCGCTTCCAGAAGCCTAAGGCGGGGGATTTTCCCGCAATGCTCGAGCTGTTCTCGCGCGCGCGCGAGGGACTGAAGCTTTCGGAGGATGCCCACCTGACGCCGCTCCCAATCGACAAGGCAGCCGCCAGCTTGTCGGCAATCCTACTTGATGAGAGCTACTACGATTTTCTCAAGTCGATGGTCCGCGAAGTCGGCGGCATCCCCGTGCTTGGCGAGGCGGCAATCATCCCGTTCAAGGCACGCGCTTGGCTCGATCTTACCCGCCAGCGCGAAGAAGGAGGCAATGTCGATGAGAAGAACATCCGCAAGCACCGCAATGACGTGGCACGGCTGCTGCAGCTGCTGAGCCAGGAGGCCCGTTATGAATTGCCCAGCTCCGTCGCTGACGACATGCGGTCGTTTGTGGAGCAGGCAACGGCCGAGGCCGATTATGACCCCAGGCAGTTCAAGGTGAACATGACGCGAGACGACGTCGCCACAAGGTTGCGTGCTGCCTACCAGTTGTGAGCAATGAGGTTCTGCAGAGCCGAAGCCCACTCGGGTGTCAGACCCGCCCCCCTATCTCGAACATTCGAAGTGAGGATGGAACTCACCGACAACTGCCATCCGTTCACCAGCCATTCTGACAGCAGCTTCCCTCCCGATCCAAGACGTCTGCGCGCCCGAGTTCTGACGACGGACAGCGTGTCATGATCGACGAAGGTTAGCTGCCAGCATTTCAAGTGTCTTACGGAATTCGTTGATGCGGTCATCAGGCATATCCCGGAGCAATTCGGTATATGTTGCATCGGCTTCGAGACGCAGCCTGGGCAGCAAATCCCGGGCCTTGGGCGTGGCATGAACAAGCTGCAAGCGCCGATCCTTTGAAGAGCGCATCCGTTGGACCAAACCGTTCTCCTCCATCTTGTCCAGAGCAAGGCCAATCGTCATGCGTTCGAGTTCGAGGCACCGCGCCAATTCGGTCTGCGACATCCCGGGATCACGCAGCAGGTAAGCGAGGATACGCCATTGGGTGCGACTGAGGCCATGCGCATGCGTGCGTTCGTCGAACTTTCGACGCAACGATCTCGGCACTTCTTCCAGCAGGAAGGCGAGTTCGTCGAGTGGAGTGGGAAAGGTTTCGTCCGCCTTCATTTTGCAAGCGCCTTATGAGCCACCATCACGGTCCCGCAAAGCATTATTAAAGCGCTTTACGATAATCCCTCTTACAGTCTATGCAGCGTCCATGCATCCCACTGCCATTAAACTCAATCCCAGACAAAAAGGATTGCCACGTCAAGCGGCGGTGGCCGCGCTGCTTCTTCTCTCCCTTGCCGGCTGTGGCTCGCAATCTGGTGATGCGGAAAAAACCGCAGCCGCCTCGGGACAAGGCGCAACCGAAGTCGAAACAGTGATCGTCGAGCGGTCGAACTTGTCCCAACCGGTTCAAGGGCGAGGAACGATCGCGGCATTCCAGCGCAGCAACCTCGGAGCGCTTGTCCAGGGGCCTGTCGATCGAATCTTCGTCCGCGTTGGAGACAGAGTCGCCAAGGGCGCACCTCTGTTTCGCACGAGGCAGGCGGACTACCAGCGCAGGCTGAACGAGGCTCTCGCCGCGGTGAGGCTCGCCCGGGCAGAAGCGCAGCAGGCCGAACGCACCAATGAGAGGGTTCAGGCGCTGAAGCCGCGCGGCTTCGTATCGCTATCGCGCGTCGACGAAGCTGAGACGGCGGTCGCAGTTGCCAAGGCTCGCGTTTCTCAAGCCGAGGCCGTGGCCGCGACTGCACAGCAAGCGCTCAATGACACCATTGTGCGAGCGCCCTACGACGCCGTGGTGACGAGCCGCAATGTCGATGAGGGTGTCTACCTCAGCACCTTTGGAGTGGGTGGACAATCGTCAATTCTGGAAATTCAGGAAGTCGCTTTCGTCGCGGCGATCGTCAGCTTTCCTCAAGACAAGCTCGGGCAAGTCCAGCGGAACCAGCCCGCACACCTGTTCATCGAGGGCTTCGCCAAGCCGTTCGAAAGCTACGTAGCGGTCATCAATGATCGAGTGGATGCCCAGGCGCGGACCGTCGAGGTCAGATTGCCGCTGCGCAATCCCACTTATGAGGTGAAGCCCGGACTTTCGGTGCGCGCCGAAATCTCGGCACCGCCGACACCAGCGCTGATCTTGCCTCGCCGCGCCATCGCCGGAGACAGCGCCGCGCCCTTCGCTTTCGCGGTCGCCAATAGCAGCGTCCGCAAGGTCGCGGTTCGCATCCGGTCGATCGATTTCGACCGGGTGGAAATCCTGTCGGGCCTCAATGCGGGGCAGCGGGTCGTACTCAATCCCCCGTCGATGTTGCATGACGGGATGAAGGTGAAGGAAAGACGGGCAGTGCCCGCGAAAACTGGTTCAGACAATGTGGCTCGTTGACGTTTCGATCCGGCGACCGGTCTTTGCCACAATGATGATCAGCTCGTTGGTGGTCATGGGATTCGTGGCCTTTCGAGGTCTGGGCGTCGATCTCTTCCCGAAGATCGAATTCCCATATGTTTCAGTGCAGACCACGCAGCCGGGGGCTGCCCCCTCGAGCATCGAAACCGAAGTGACAGACAAGATCGAGGAGGCGGTCAATTCGATTTCGGGGATCCGCCAGCTCCGGTCGGTCAGCGCGGACGGGCTGTCGCAGGTCAACATTGAGTTTGAGCTCAATGAAGATCCCGATGTGAAGGCGCAGGAGGTGCGCGACAAGATTTCCGGAATTGTCGCCGATCTGCCTGACGATGCGGATGCGCCCATAGTTGAACGGCTCGATCCTGACGCGGCACCTGTCGTTTCGGTGATGATTGCCGGCGAGCAGCCCGTCGCGGAACTGACTCGCTTTGCCGATGAAGTAGTCAAGGAACGGCTGCAGCGCATCTCCGGAGTCGGCTCGGTCACCCTGGTTGGCGGTCGCGACCGGGAAATGCGAATCTGGCTCGATCCATCGAAGCTGAAGGCGGTTGGCCTGAGCGCGCCCGATGTCCTCAGGTCGGTCCGGAACGAAAACGCCCAATTGCCCGGCGGGCGGTTGGAAACCGAAGCGCGACAACGCGAATTCGGTGTGCGCACGCTTGCCGAGGCCCGCACCGCCGAAGAGTTCAAGCAGATGATGCTCGCCCATCGCGAAGGCGGGCGCAGCACCCGGCTCGACGATATTGCCCGGGTCGAGGATTCCGTGACCGACGAACGAAGCTACGCACAACTCAACGGCGTCGTCGGTGTTGCGCTCGAAGTGCGGCGCCAATCCGGGCGCAACACCATCGAGGTGGCCAAGGCCGTCATGGCCGAAGTCGCTGAGCTCCAGCAGAACGCGCCACAAGGCATGCGTCTGGTCGTAGCCCGCGACATCTCGCGCTTCATCGAATCCTCGATCGATGACGTACTGTTCGATCTGGTATTGGCCGTAATCCTCGTTATCGGAATCACCTTTTTCTTTCTGCTGTCCTGGCGAGCGACTGTCATTGTCGGACTGGCGATCCCGACCTCGATCATGGCGACTTTCTTCATTTTTGGGGTGGCCGATTTCACCGTCAATATCATGACGATGCTTGCCCTGACGGTCGCCGTCGGGTTGCTGGTCGACGACGCCATTGTTGTAGTTGAGGCGGTCGAGCGCGACATCGAGGCCGGCCTGAGCCCGCCTGAGGCGGCCGCTTCTGCCACCCGGCGAGTGGCGCTTGCGGTTCTGGCAGGCACATTTGCTACGTTGGCGGTATTCGTCCCGATCTCGGTGATGGAAGGTATTGTTGGACAATTCCTGATCCAATACGGGCTGACCATTGTCTTCTCGGTCTCGGTATCGTTGCTCGTTGCGCTTACGCTCACACCGATGCTGGCATCGCGTTTCATGCGGCTCGAACATCGTGACCACGGCTGGCTTGGGCGGATCGAAAACTTTCATCGGCGCATGGCGGAACGCTACGCTGAGCTTGTCGCCTGGACTTTCAGTCACACAAAGCTCGTCATTCTTGCTGCGGCAGGGAGCCTGGTGATTGGCGGTATTTTTGCCTCAATGGTCCCATCGACCTTCCTTGGCGAAGCGGACCGCAGCGAGTATCTCGCAACGGTTAAGCTGCCTTTGGGCACTGGCATCGCCACTGCCCGCGATGCGGCTCTGCGCGCTGATGCGGCCCTGCGCAGAGACGATCAGATCAAACTGGTCTTCATCACGGCTGGCGCCGGCATAAGAGGGCGCACAAATCTTCTCGAATTCTACGTCGAGACGACACCCAAACGTGGTCGGTCCGTATCGCAAGGCGAACTCATGAACCGCGCACGTACGACACTCACCAAAACCTTTCCCGAGGCGGTTGAAATTTCGATCAACGAAGTGCCTTGGGTGTCGGGCGGCGGGGTCGCCATGAATCCGATAGAACTGGTGGTCAGCGGCAGCGACATCAACCGGATCGCCCAATATGCCGCGACGCTGGAAGAGCAGTTCCGCGCCGATCCATTATTCACCGACATTCGCTCGACATATGAGGGCGGCCGGCCCGAGGTCCAGGTGAGGTTGGATCGGGCCCGAGCAACCGATCTTGGCGTTGCTGCGCGCGAAGTCGCGAGTGCCACGCAGATCATGCTGGGCGGAGTCGAGGCCGGGACATTTGAGGTAGGTGGCAGGCGCTACGATGTGCGGGTTCGTATGGAGGAAGACCTTCGCCAGTCGCTTTTCGATCTTGGCCAATTACCGGTTCGTTCCGCAAGTGGGGCACTGGCAGACATGGCTTCAGTCGCAGACATCGGCGTGGAATCCGGGCCTACGCAGATCGACCGGCTCAACCGTGCGCGTCAGGTCACCATCATCCTCAATCTCCCACCCGGAACCGCGCTGGGCGATGCGGACGCGCGCGCCGACGAGATCGTCGCGGACTTCCCGCCGCCTGCCGGAATGACTATCCAGAAAGAGGGCATGGCGCGCCGACTGGGCGACACGTCGTCGGCAATCATAGCCGCCTTTGTCCTCGCTTTGATCGCGCTCTACATAGTGCTCGCCAGCCAGTTCGATCGCTTTGCTCAGCCTTTGCTGATCATGCTGACCGCGCCGCTGTCCTTTTCGGGGGCGTTTTTTGCCATGTGGGCGGCCGGGCAGCAAATGAGTCTCTTTGCCCAGATCGGTCTGCTGGCCCTGATGGGTATCGTCATGAAGAACGGCATCCTCCTCATCGACCGTGCCAATCAGTTGCGCGAAGAGGGACGTGGGGCACACGAAGCCATGTTACAGGCTGCGCCAGAACGTCTCCGTCCGGTACTGATGACCGCGATGGCTGCCGTCTTCGGGATGATTCCGGTCGCCCTTTCCCAATCAGACGGAGCGGAGTGGCGCAATCCCATGGGCTTCATCATCATCGGTGGCCTGACGACATCGACCTTGCTGACGTTGGTGGTGATCCCGGCAATCTACGTGGCCGTGGCGGGCGTCGGAAGCAAGTTGGCCGGAATTTTCGGAAACAGGGGCCGGTTGATCGACGTCGTTCCAGAACAAACTCCAGATTCAACGTCTCCTCACAAACCGCGGCTGCCATGAAGCAAAAGCGCACCGGCGTGCTGATTGGCCCGGCACTGACTGAAAAATACGGCTGGAAAGAGGGCGACCGGGTGCCGCTGAAGTCGCTGCTCTCGGCCAATCGCGATCGCGCTACGGGCAACCTGATGTTGAGACAGTACTCATCGTTGAAGCCCGCCCTGCTGGCAGGACTTGTTGCCGCATTGCCTGCGCCGTTGCTGGCCGACGATCTGCGCGATGCGCTAAACGCGGCCTATGCCACCAACCCGTCGCTGCAAGGCGCGCGGGCCCAGCAGCGAGCGACAGACGAAACCGTGCCGATTGCCCGCGCCGCCGGTCTGCCCTCGCTGCAGGGCGCATCAAGCTACACCGAATTTCTCAAGAACAGCGCCAACAATTTTACCTCGCCCGACCGCGCTTTCGATTCCTCCTTACAGCTTAGCGTGCCGGTCTATTCGGGCGGCGGCGTGAAGAATTCGGTGCTCGCAGCAGAAACGCGGGTGAAGGCAGGGCAAGCCGATCTGCGCGGTGCGGAGTCTGGTATATTCAGCCGAGTTGTCGCCAGCTACATGGACGTGATCCTTGCCGAAGCCGTCGTGGGCCTCAATCGCAACAATGTCGAAGTCCTCACAGTCAACCTGCGGGCAACGCGTGACCGTTTCGAGATCGGCGATCTGACCCGCACCGATGTGGCCCAGTCGCAGGCTCGGCTGGCGCTCGCTCAGGGCGATCTGCGCTCTGCACAGTCCAGCCTGATTGCCGCGCGCGAGTTCTATCTGTCCATAGTTGGCAAGCCTCCCGTGGCGCTGCAACCGCCGCCACCGCTGGCCGGTCTTCCGGACACGCCGGCTGAGGCCACCCAAATCGCGCTCGACAACAACCCAGACCTGATCGCAGCGCGTCAGCGCAGCACTGCTGCTGGTTTCGATGTGAAAGCGGTGAGTGCATCGCGCCTGCCACGGATTAGTGTGTTCACCGGACTTGGCTATACCGACTATCTTGGCACGCTCGGTGGCACAGCAGCCGGCACCGGTGCCTTTACCCAGAGCCAGACGACAGCACAGGCAGGCATTCGCGCGTCCATCCCCATGTTCCAGGGCGGGCTTCCCGCAGCCCAGCGCCGTCAGGCACAGGCGCGGGAGAACGCGACGATGGAGCAAGAGATCGCCATTGAGCGTGAGGTCATCGCCACCGTCCGCGCTGCCTTTGCCTCTTGGCAGGCTACCGACGAGATCATCGCGTCGAGCCAAAGCGCAGTCGATGCTGCAACTCTCAGCCTTGAAGGGGTGCGCGCCGAAAACAGCGTCGGCAACCGCACCATTCTGGATATTCTCGATGCCGAGCGTGAGTTGCTTCAAGCCCAGACCCGCCTCGTCACTGCGCGGCGCAATGCCTATGTCGCGGGATTCTCGCTGCTCTCAGCGATGGGCATGGCCGAGGCACGCGACCTCGGCCTCGATGGTGGCCCGCTGTATGATCCCGATGTCAACTACCAGCGCGTGCGCGGCAAGGTGTTCGACTGGGACAGTGACCCGGCACCCGTCGCCAAATCCACGCGAACGGTTGACTCGGCACCGCAAGACGGGGCACCGTCTGACGTGCCGGAGTGAACGACGGCACTGGCTGAATATTCGCTAATTATTTTCAGTTTGCGTTGTTTGGAGGCCCCCATTTGGGAGGGATCCCTCCGACTCTAGTCGGATACTGGCTTCAGCCCTAGTATTGCGTGATAGCCTGTAACCTTGGGAAAGTGGACCATACGTCCTTAAGGTGGTTCCCTCGGCAGCCTTGGCATCGACGGCGCGGTAAATGCCCTTCAGCGCGGTCACCAGCGGCTTGCGGTCTTTCCATGAGAGGAAGTCCGTCGAGTTCCGGAGCAGATGGACGATGCAGGTCTGGACCATGGCCTCGGCGAAAACGGCGGTGATCGCCTCGGGCGATCCGTGCCTTGGAAAACTTCGTCCTCATCATCGCTCACTCCGTATCCTGGCCCTATGATCTAACTGGAATTTTCCAGCTCAAAACGGTCCAAGATTCCGGGCGCAGGTCATGACCGACCATGACCAAGCGTAGTTCTACTCCCGCCGATGCCGTGCTGGTAGCCATCGATATGTCCAAGCACCGTCAGGAGGTGCTGATTGAACGCCCGGAGGGTGGCCGGCGGCGGCGCATGACGGTGATGGCCACCAAGGCGGATTACGACCGTCTGGCGGCCGACCTGGCGGACATCGGCAGACCTGTCATCGTCGGCTTCGAAGCCACCGGCAACTACCACCGCACATTGGCACACCGGCTGCTATCTGCGGGATTCGAGCTTCGCTTGATTTCGTCGGTCGCGTTGGCCCGGACGCGCGAGGCTCTGCACAATGGCTGGGACAAGAACGATTCCAAGGACGCCCAGGTAATCCTGCACATGCTGCAGATCGGCGCGACCCAGCGCTACGTCGATCCGCTGGCCGCCGGTATCAACGATCTACAGGAGATGTCGAAGACGCACGAAGCCATTTCAAAGGCTAAGACCCAGACATGGCATCGGATCCTGACACACTATCTCCCGCTGTACTTCCCAGAGATCGAGCGCTTCGCAGGCAACAGCAGGTCGGATTGGTTCCTGGCCTTGCTCGAGCGGTTTCCAACGCCAACGAGCATGACAGCGCTCAGCCAGGAGGCCTTCACGCGCGAGGCGTGGTCACTGGTCGGCCGCAAGGTCTCTAAAGCCCGCTTAATCAACGATATTTACGAGACTGCCTGCGCGTCGGTTGCATTGCCGATCGGCGAAGATTCCGTCTCCATCGCCATGTTCCGCATGGTCATCGCGCAAGCGCGAAGCCTGATCCGGCAACGAGACGAGATCGAACGAACAGCCCATGCCCTGCTTAGCGAGAACCGTGATTACCAGCTCCTGCGAATGATCCCCGGGATTGGGCCGATCAACGCGCTGACCATCCTCGCGGAGGCCGGCGACCTTCGACGATTTGCTCACCACCGCCAGTTTTTGAAGTTCTGCGGCCTCGATCTTGCCACATGTCAGTCCGGCACATTCCGCGGGCGGACCAAGCTTTCAAAGTACGGCAATGCTCGGCTCCGCCGTACCTTCTGGATGGCAACCCAAGTTGCCATCCGCCAGCGCGACAACAGCTTTCGCGACAAGCTCGGGCGATACGTCGCCGGGCATGCAAACGACCCTGATCGCCGCCGAAAGGCGATGACCGCACTCACCGCCAAGATGGCGCGTGTCGCACACGCCGTCATCAAGACGGGAACCGAGTACCGTCCGTTCCTGGAACGGGCGGACACCAGATGGAAGGACCCCTCTCTGTGGAGCCGTGAGGGCGCAGCTGCGACCCTGTAGATAATGTTCGGGCCTTCCATCTGGCATCTGCATCTCATCTTAAGGACGGTGAGGACCACGACCCCCAAGATCGATGGATCCTGTGTTTGCTATGGCCGAGAGCACATTCCTTGACGATGGAAGCCATCTGGATCAAAAAGACAGCAGCGCCGATCCTGATCGGCGCAATGAGATCTGCTGGCCTGTTGCCGCTGCTGCTTCCCAACATAGGACGTTGTCGCTGACGATCATGCCCGGCTTGCCGCGCTCGACGATCAGATCGCTTAGCTCGCGCACGACCCTGCGTCCCGAGATCGACGTATCCGGCACCGCGCGCAGGCACTCGCGGGTCACATCGTCGACGATGTTGAGCACCCGGAACCGGCGTCCGGACGCCATCTGGTCGTGCACGAAGTCCAGGCTCCATCGCTGGTTGGGCAGCGCCAGCACGGGCGCCGGTGCGCGTGCACCAATGGCGCGACGCCGGCTCCGCCGACGCCGGACTTCCAGCTTCTCCTCGCGGTAGAGCCGCTGCGTCTTCTTGCGGTTGATCACCACGCCCTCGCGACGCAGCAGGATGTGCAATCGGCGATAGCCGAACCGACGGCGCTGCTGCGCCAGCTCCCGCAGCTTCAACCGAAGCTCGGTATCATCATCCCGCTGCGACCGGTAACGCATGCTCTTCCGGTCAGCGCCGATAACTCGACACGCCCGCCGCTCGCTCATCCCCAGGACCGCCTGGAGACGAGCGACCGCCTCTCGCTTCGCAGCGGGCGTTACCAATTTTTTGCGAGAAGATCCTTCAGGCCCGCGTTGTCCAGCATCGTCTCGGCCAGCAGC
>Ga0073900_10000910_pt1 | contig 17246 bp, 18 predicted proteins | sample KloWWTmetKNB5Kit_FD_66666 | JGI IMG/M metagenome (GOLD analysis project Ga0073900, IMG submission 66666) | Active sludge microbial communities from Klosterneuburg, Austria, studying microevolution and ecology of nitrifiers - Klosterneuburg... | ecosystem: Engineered > WWTP > Aerobic digester >...
CTGGACATCGCATGAACCGACAGCGTGTCGATCCGGGTGTTGAATACGCTGTCAGACGGAAGGAGCGCGCACCCTCCCAGCGTCGGCGCCTCGGCGCGCGCGTTCGACCCTCCGATCGCGGCCAGGAGGATTAAGAGCGGCGGCAGGAATCTATCCACAGATTTCGCCGATTTACGCAGAAGGCGTTCGACACCGACCCACCACCAATCAGGGTGAATCGGCGAAATTTGTGGACGCATTCCTAAATCATGGCCTCAATCAGCCGTGGTCCCTTCTCGCGCAGCCCAATCGCAAGCGCGGCGTTGAACTCGGACTGGGTCGTCGCCCGGCTCGCCGGCACGCCCATTCCCTGGGCCAGGCTGACGAAATCCAGCGTCGGTGAGTCGATGCGCAGCATGTCGTGGGCCTTGGGCCCGATGGCCAGCCCGATCGCCTTCATCTCGCCCTGCAGAATCGCGTAGGTACGGTTGTTGAAGATCACCGTCAGCACATCGAGCTGCTCGCGGGCCTGAGTCCACAGCGCCTGCAGGGTGTACATCGCCGAGCCGTCGGCCTCCATGTTGATGACCTTGCGGTCGGGGCAGGCCACCGCCGCCCCAGTCGCGACCGGCATGCCCTGGCCAATACTCCCGCCCGTCACCGCCAACCACTCGTGCGGGACCGTTGTGCCCATCCAGTCGTCCGAGGCCCGGCTGCTGGTCACCGCCTCGTCGGAGATGATCGCGCCTTCCGGCAACAGCGACGCAAGGGCCAGCCAGATCTTCTCGACGCTCAGCTCGCCGTCGGGCATGCCGGGCCGGGCCAGCCGATTGACCGTGGGCGGTTCACCCGGCGCGTCGAGGGCGTCGGCCAGCGCTTCGAGCGCGCCCAGCACGTCCTGTTCGGGGGTGGCCAGGGTATGCAGCGCGCAGTCGGGCGGCTGCAGCTCGCTGGGCAGATTCGGATAACCAAAAAAGCCAACCGGCTGCGTTGTTCCGGCCATGACCAGATTCTTGATCCCGGCAAGCTGGGCAACGGCCTGGGGGACCGGATAGGCCAGCCGGGTGATCTGGGCGATGCCTGCTCCGCGCGAACCCTTGGGGCTGAAGCGATGCCCGAACACCCGCGCCCCGACCGCCGCTCCGATTCGGGTTGCGAGGGCCTGGCCGTGGGGGGACCAGGCCGGCCCGCCGACGTAGAGGGCGCTGGTCTCGCCTCGCGCCTGGGCAGCCCGCAGCGTGCGCGCAATCGTGTCGACGGCCTTCGAATCGACGGGCACGGGCCCGCGCAGCGCCGGCGCGCCCAGCGGCTCGGGACCGTCGTTCCACATGCAGTCGCCCGGGAAGATGATCGTGGCGACCTGGCCTGGCGGCGCGCAGGCGGCGGCGATCGCCTCGACGGCGTCCTGGGCGACGCTCTCCGGGCTGGCGCAGGTCCGGATCCAGCCGCTGACAGCGCTGGCCAGGGCCCGGATGTCGGCCTTGAGCGGCGCCTCGTACTGCAAGTGCCAGGTGGCATGTTCGCCCACGATGTTGATTAGCGGGCTGTTGGCCCGCCGGGCGTTGTGCAGGTTGGCGATCCCGTTTCCCAACCCCGGGCCGAGGTGGAGCAGGGTGCAGGCCGGTTTGCCGGCCATCCGGGCATACCCGTCCGCGGCCCCGGTCGCCACGCCTTCGAAGAGGGCCAGGATGGTTCGCATCCCGGGCACGCGGTCGACCGCCGCCACAAAGGCCATCTCCGAGGTGCCGGGATTGGTGAAGCAAGTGTCTACCCCGCCGTTAACGAGGGTTTGGATCAGGGATTGGGCGCCATTCATCGTGGGCCGATTATCGGCCCTTGCGCCACGCACCCGATACGCAAGAAGCGATATGACCCGGCGGAGCCGCGTCATATCGCTTCTTGCAGTATTTACTAGCGCGTCGAGAGTGATGCGATGACGACGACCGAGCTCCTGTCGGTCGGGTCGGCCATCCGGAAGACCGCCAGGGTCTGGTTGCCCTTGCTGTAGATCGTGTTCTGGAACGCGTCGTTCTGCGAATTGACTTGGTTCAGCACGCTGTTGGCGATGGCGCCGCCCGGCCCGCCAATCCCCTCGCTCCAACCGGTCGCCTTCAGCTTGTCGGTGTAGAACGTCTTGACTTTGTCCCAGCTCGCGTCAGCAGGGAATTTGAAGCCTTTCTGCTCGGTTTTGCCCCCTGAGCCCGCAGCATTGCGGATCTGGGCATCCTGCTCCATGTTTTTCTGCAAGGTTTCGGCGATCCGGCTTTCGCCCGGCTTGAGCTCGCTCGCGCCGGGGTAGACCGGCAGGTCCTTCATCTCCATCGCCGCGCCGCCGCCGGCGCAGGCCGTCAACATGGCCACGCTCAGCGCGGCAATCGCCAGGGACTTGATCTTGGTCAGGGTGTTCATTTTCATTTCTCCTTTTGTGGAATGTGCCAACATCCTGCGCCCAACGACGGCCGGCGAACTATCACGATTCGACTTGGATCTCTCAAGCGCGCCACCGCGACCTGTATTGATGGGAACGACATCCCGCCCCGCCCCGGCGCAAGCCGGGGCGGGGCGGGATGTCGTTCCCATCACAATCCTGCAATTCCATCCGTTAGAATCACCCGCGATGGATCGCACCCTAAACACGATCGGCAAGCTCAGCCCCTATGCCGCGCTTGTTGTCGCCACGGTTGCCATGGCTGGCAGCCTCTTCTTCAGCCAGGTTCTGGGCTGGCTTCCCTGCGAGATGTGCTGGTATCAGCGCATCGCCATGTATCCCCTCGTCTTCATCCTCTTCATCGGCATCCTGCGCCGGGATGAAAAGATGTGGCGCTATGTCATCCCCATCGCCCTGGTCGGGGCCGCCATCTCGACCTATCACATCCTGTATCAGAAGACCGACTGGTTTACCGCCTCACCCTGCGAGCTCAATAGCGGCGTCTCGTGCAAGGGCGACTACCTGAACTGGCTGAATGGCCTGATCACCATTCCGACCCTCGCCCTGATCGCCTTCGTCCTGGTCATCCTGTCCGGAGTGGCCTCTCGCATCTCGTCGGACATCCCTGCCATGGACGATGATGAAACCGACACGGAAGAGCCTGTCGTCGTGCCGGCAGTTGCGATCGAGCCACGTTCGGCCTTCTTGGTTCGCCTGGCTGGGGCCGCACTTGCCATTGGGGCCGCTATCATCCTGGTTTTCGCTGTCGGCGCCGACCTGCGCGCGTCGCGCCCGCCCAAGACGACCGAACTGCCCGGCGCAAAGCCCACATCGCCGTTTGCCACGCCCGCCGTCAGCATCGCTGGCGGCGCGACGTTTTTCCGCGACTACTGCGCGATGTGCCACGGCTCAAACGGCGACGGCATCAACGGCCTCGCCCCGACCCTGGCGGGCTCGACCCTGGTCAAATTTGGGACCGAGGACGAGCTGCTGCGCATGATTCGCAAGGGCCGCCTGCCCACGGATGCCGACAACAAAAGCGGCCTGCAAATGCCCCAGAGCGGCGGCATGGCCAGCTACACCGATGACGAGCTGCGCTCTGTCATCCGCTATATGAAAACCATCGTCCGTTAGGCGCCGACGCATGACAAACACGCCGGCCCCAAAGTCCTCCTACTCCCGCCGATGGGCCTGGGATGGCAAGGCCCCGCTGCGCGGCTTCTTCAACGCCGCGCTCCGGCTGATCTTCCGCGCGACCACCCGCTTTGAGGTGATCGGGCGCGAGCACGTCCCGGTGAGCGAAGGCTTTGTGGTGATGATCAATCACATTCACGCCCTCGATCCGCTGGTCGTTATCCCCTCGCTCGGGCGCAGCGTCACGCCGATGCCCAAGGTTGAAGCTTTTGAAAGCCTGGCGATCCGCTTCTTCATCATCAACTATGGCTGTATCCCCGTTCACCGCGGCGATGTCGATACCCAGGCCATCCGCCTGGCGACCGACACGCTCAAGTCGGGCGGCGCGGTGTTGATCGCCCCGGAGGGCACCCGCAGCAAGACCGGCGGTCTCATCGCCGGCCAGGAGGGGATGGCCTTTATCGCCACCCGGGCCAACGCCCTCATCCTGCCGGTCGCCATCCAGGGCACCCCCGACGTATTTCCCGCCCTCAAACGCCTGCGCCGGGCACGGGTGACCCTCACCCTGGGCGAGCCCTACCGCATGGACACCGGCGGCGGGCGGGCGAGCCGGGCGATGCTGCAGCAACTCACCGACGACGCCATGCGCCGCATGGCCGCCCTGCTGCCCGAATCCATGCGCGGGGTATACAAATGACCGGCGGTCTGGTCAAGGCCATTACCCCGGACAGCGTTGCGGCCGTGGCCGGCCTGCAGCCCGGCGATGAGGTCGTCGCCATCAACGGCCGTCCGCTTCGGGATGTCATCGACGCCCAGTTCTACGCCGCCGAGGATGAAGTGACCTTTGATCTTGTCCGCGCTGGGGCCGCGCTATCGGCCCGCGCCGCGCGCGAAAACGGGCAGGAGCTGGGGATTGAGTTCGAACATCCGACGTTTGACATTGACATCCGGCGCTGCAATAATCTGTGCCCGTTTTGCTTCGTCCTGCAAAACGCCCCCCGCATGCGCCGCACGCTCTACATCAAGGACGATGACTATCGTTACTCCTTCCTGTTCGGCCACTTTGTCACTCTCACCAACCTTGTCCAGGAAGACTGGGATCGCCTGGCCGAGCAGCGCCTGAGCCCGCTCTACGTGTCGGTGCATGCCACCGATCTCGACATGCGCCGGCGCTGTCTGCGCAACCCGACCGCCCCCGACGCCATTGAACAACTGCGCTGGCTCGCCGCGCATGGCATCCAGGCCCATACCCAACTCGTCATCACCCCCGGCCTGAACGACGGCGCCTATGTCGAGCAGAGCGTGCGCGAGCTCGCCGCGTTATGGCCGTCTGTGCTATCCATCAGCGTGGTGCCGGTTGGGCTCACTAAACACCACAAATACGGCTATCGCGCGCACAACGCGCAAGAATGCAAAGCCATGGTCGAGCGGGTGAATGCCTGGCAGGCCGAGTTCATGGCCCGCTTTGGCCGGCGCTTTGTCTACGCCACCGATGAGTGGTATCTGGTCGGCGGTATGCCGCTCCCGCCCAAACGGGACTACGATGGACTTGCCCTGCATGAGAACGGCCTCGGCATGGTCCGCGCGTTTTTGAACGAGTGGGCGCGGGTTAAACGCAAAGAACTTCCCGCATTCGCGGCATCAACAGCATCGCGCGCCTACGACAGCGCCATCCTGGCGACGGCGACACTCTTTGCCCCGACCCTGGCCCGCGCCGGGGCCGAGTTCAGCCGGGGGTCCGGCGTTCCCATCACGACCTTGCCGATCGTGAATGAAAAGCTGGGCGAAGGCATCACCGTCGCCGGGCTGCTTATGGGCGAGGACATCATCAACCAGGTGCGTGCCGCGCGCGCGGGTGCCGGAGCGGCCGCCGGCTTCAAGAACCCGGTGCTGGTGTTGCCCCGGATCACCTTTGATCACCCGCAGGGCGTTGCGCTGGATGACATCGGGCCGATGGAAATCGCCCGGGCCTTGAACATGCCCATCGCGCTGGCCGACTGGATGGGCGATGTCATCGATGCCCTGAATGGCGAAAACAAGCTGTTTTTCCGGCCGGGTGAGAATGCGCTTGAACTGCCCATTGTGCGCGAGGGCGGCTGGGCGGTCGAAAAGTACCTGTAGCCCGAAAGCAAACAGGCCCCAGCGGAGCTGGGGCCTGTTTGCTTTCGGCGTTCCCTATTCTTTCAAAAAGTCGCGCAGGCGGCGGGCATGGGCCGGGTGGCGCAACCGCGACAGGGCCTGAGCCTCGATCTGGCGCACCCGTTCGCGGGTGACACCCAGTTTGCGGCCCACTTCCTCGAGGGTGTAGGTCTCGCCATCGAGTAGCCCGTAGCGCAGCTGCAGAATGCGGACCTCGCGCGGGGGCAGGGTGCCCAGAATGTCGGACATCTGCTCGCGCAGGACCTGGCTGGTGACCAGTTCGGTCGGCGCCGGACTGTCCTCGTCCGGGATGAAGTCGCCCAACACGCTCTCTTCTTCGTCGTCGGTCGGGGTTTCCAGGCTGATGGGCCGGCGCGCCACCTGGATCATCTGCTCGGCCTTGCGGACCGTGACAAGAAGCGCCTCGGCCAATTCGGCCACGGTCGGATCGCGCCCCAACTCCTGGGTGAGTTGATGGCTGGCCCGGAGCAGGCGGTTGATCTGATCGCCCATGTGCACGGGCACCCGAATGGTGCGGCCCTGGTCGGCGATGGCCCGGGTGACGGCCTGGCGAATCCACCACGTGGCGTAGGTGCTGAACTTATGGCCGCGCCGCCAGTCAAATTTCTTGGCAGCTCTTATCAGTCCAATATTCCCTTCCTGAATCAGATCCAGGAACGGCACGCCGCGGCCGATGTACTTCTTGGCCACGCTAATCACGAGGCGCGAGTTGGCGTTGATCAGATGCTCGCGGGCGAGCATCCCGTCCTCGACCAGCTCTTCGTGCTTCTCGCGGAAAGGCGGCGTCACCTTGGGATCCAGGGTGATCGCCTCGCGCGATGCCCGGCCGCGCTCCATGCGCTGGGCAAGGTCGACTTCCTGCGGCGCCGTCAACAGCGGCACGCGCCCGATCTCCTTGAGATACAGGCCGACAGTGTCGTCGGCTTCGATGGCCTCCAGCAGGTTGTCGTTGTTGCGCTCGTTCCACTCGTCGTCGTCCTCGTCGTCATCGTCTGGCGAGAACTGATCGGCGGCTTCCTCTTCACTCGGCACGACTTGGATGGTCGCGTCGTTCAGCGAAGTCAGCAGCTCTTCGAGCTGGTCGGCGTTCTTCTCTGCGTCGGGGAAGAGCCCGAGGATATCGTCATAGGTAACGTAGCCACGGTCGCGGCCGAGGTTGATGAGCTGCTCTTCAATCGAGAGCTCTTCCACCACGTTCTCTTCGATCGTGGTGCTGCTATGCGTGGTGCGCACCGTGTCAGTGTTCTCAGCCTTGACCTTTGCCGCGCGCGCCTTCAACTGGGCAAGCGGCGAAAGCGGTACGACAACCGGGCGGCCATTTTCCTTGGGCGCCTTGGCGGCTTTTTCGCGCACCGCCGGCTGAATGATCTCCGTGACCGCTGGCGCGGGCTTGGGCGGCGCAACAGGCGCAACCGTTGCGCTCGCCACGGGCGCCGGCGCCTTCACCTCGGCTTTGGCCGCCCGAACGGTCTTTTTGACCGCAATTTGCGCTTTGGGTGGCGTATGTTCGACGGTGGTGGAAGAGGCCTTCGCTGCGGCGCGTGGCGGAGGTGTCGTTGACTTCCGGGGTGCCGCCTTTGGAGCGGCTTTCTTGATGACCATCAGACCCTTCACTTTAGGCGCGTTGGCTAAGAATCGGATGAGTTCGCCCCGCGCTATTGACGCGAAACACGACCTGACGACCCGAGGCGGACCTGGCGCACCTGAGAATTGGGAAGCAAACGTTTCGCGATCCCAAAAGAATCTTAGTGGTTATGGTAATAATGTCAAGTGGCTGGTACCGAATCGACCATGACGGATGTCACTTGACGGATGACCACTATGGTGGATACGCGTATTCATCCGCCAACAACGACGACAAGTCCAGAAGCTGCAGGGTATCCGAATCATTTGGCCAAAGGTTCTGGTAGTTGCCGAAGCTGATTGGACCGCAGCTCTCGCCCGAGGCCTGCGGGGCGGTAAATATGCGGCAGATTTGACCCGGGAGTAACGTCAGCGCGGGAATGACCACGACGGACGAGCCCTGTCGGTGGCGAATCGACCAACCCTGCACCGCAACAAAGGTGCCCCCGGTGTTCTCAAGTTCCACGTATTCATCGGTCTCGTCAAGCGCGGGCGTGCCGAGGTACTTGACGCTGCGAATGACAACAACCCCGAAATACAGCGACTTGCCTATCGATGACGTCGCTGTTGGCGTGGGCGTGACCGTCGGTGTCGCAACGGCGGGGGCCGCGGTTGGCGTGGATGTGGCGGTGTCTTGCAGCCCGGGTTCTGGCGAGGCCGTGGCAGTCAACACCTCGATCGCAACGGTTACCGTTTCTGCTGGCGCGATCGCGGTTGCCGTCGGCGTGAGTGTCGTCGCCGGCGAGGGGAGGGCGACTACTGGGGTGAACGTGGGCGGCAGGACGAATGTGGGGAGCGCCTCCGTTGGACCTTGGGTTGGGACAGCCGCTGGACGGCTGGGCGTTCCCGTGGAGGGCTGCGCGCGCGTCGCCGTCGGATTGGGCAGGTCGCTGGCGCGGCTGGGCGTCGGCAAGGGCGAATTGAGCGGGCCGGGGGCGGTAGGCGACGGGCTGCGCGTCGGCGTGCCCAGTGCCCCAGTGGCGCCAGGCGCCGGACCGAAGGTGGCTGTGGCGGCTGTTGTTGGGGTCAGGGTGAGCGTGCTGGTAATGCTGGCATTGGCCTGCGCGATGCGGGCCTGGCTGTCCCGGATCCCTGGCGCCAGCGCAAACGCGCCGCCAAGCGCGCAGGTGAAAAGGGCGATCGCAGCGATGGCGCCGGCGGAAACGATCACCAGCCAGCGCGCGCGTCCCAGAGTCAGGGTCCGCCCCACCTCCACAACTTCGGCGCGTGTCAGCCAGGAACCGCTGAGACGCGATTCGAGCGGCCGGTAGGCCGCCGAAACACGGGTGTAACGAATTCTTCCCGTTGCGAGATCGGATTCAAATGCGCTGTCGCATCCGCCGCAAACGATGCCTTCATCGCCGAAATCCGCAAGCGCGCGCCGCCCGCACAACGGGCAGGTGTTCGTACCAACGGTCACATCAACCTTCTGGCGCAAGCATTCTCACGCCCCTGGGCTTCCGGTCGATTTCCCACGGGTATACGACAAAGGCGTCCGTCAGCGCGGCGTGATAGGTTGGGCGATGATTTGGGAACAGCGAGGCCGACGGTTTGTAGTGCAAGACCGCCATCTCGGGCCGGGCATTGAACGCCTCGAGCCGGCCGCGCACGGTCATGATATGGCGCCCGTGCGTCCACACGTCGTCGACGATCAGAACGCGCCGGCCGCGCACAAGCGCCTCGTCGGGGAATTGCAGGAATGTTGGCCAGGCAAGCAGCCGTGGCGCGTTGCCAGCCGGGAATTCGACTGCGGCTGTAAGGATGTGCTTGATATCGAGCGCCTCGGCCAGCATGCCGCCGGGCACGATGCCGCCGCGCGTCACCAGCACCAGGGCGTCAAATGCGCCGCGGATCTGCGGCAGCAACTGATCGATCAAGGCGTCGACGTCGCTCCAACTGAGGAGGATTCGTTTTGGCTGTTCTTGTTCTTCCATCATGGCGGCTCTGTGAAACTGGGCTATCATTGTATTCGACACAGGAGTAACGCATGAAAACCTTGCATGGCAACGCGCTTCAGCGCATGGCCGCCCTCATCCTTGCCGCTGCCGCGATGACTGCGTGCATACCATCCGCCAGCGCCGGCATCCCGACGCCCGTCTCGTCAGGCTCGGGCGTCCTGCCTCAGGCCGCCGCGACCTTGCGGCCGGTCGTGCCACAAGAGGTGTTGCCGACAGCCACCCCGGTGCCGCCTCCGGCACCCGCGCCGACGCCGATCCCGACCATTGCGCCGACTGCGGTGCCGCCAATTCCGACTGCCGTCCCTGCGGCCCCTGCCCCGGCCCCTGCCCCGGCCCCGGATCCGGGCTACGTGTATGGCGGCGGCGTATGCCGAAATACGACGTATGTCGTGCAGCGTGGCGATAACCTGTTTCGGATTGCCCTGCGCTATGGCACGACCGTGGCGTCAATCGCACGTTTGAATGGCATTTCGAACACGGCCCTGATCAACTCCGGCCGGCGCCTGGCAATCTATGCGTGTGGTCAATGGAGCGGCGGCCGGGTTTACGTCGTTCAACCGGGCGACACCTTGTATCGCATCGCCGTCCGTTTTGGAACCACCGTCCACGCCATCCAGCTTGCCAATCGGCTCTCGTCGAGCTTTATCGCTTCCGGTTGGACGCTGGCGATCCCATAGCCTCTCCGCGAAGGCAATTCACTTAATGTCGGCGAGAACACAATCCCCGCGCGAAGCGCGGGGATTGTGTTCTCGCCATACTTCGACCAGGTCGCCTTCTAGGGCTTCGCGTCGATCTGCATGTCGAGAGGGACGAGCTCAATCCAGGTGTTTCCGGGCTTCAGCGGCAAAGGCTTGTCATCGGATACCAGATCGAAGACGCCATTTGGCGTTGGGCGCAGCCAGGCCCCGTTCTGGAGCTTTCCATCGCGCAGGAGCTTGAGCGGACCGCGGTCCCACAACTGCACCTGGATGGACTTGGCGCCGGTGGCGTCCTCGACGATCAGGGTGTTGATGTGATTGGCGTAGACGACCAGCACATTGGCGGCGCTGAGTGTCTTGCCGGTGGCTTGATCTGTATGGGGTTGCCCCCCCATCGAACGCAGCCACAGACCCGTGGCGCTGTCGTAGCGCCACGAAACCACGCCCGAGGTATAGGGGATATTGACAACCCCAGCATCGGCCATGGCCGACACGCTGGCGGGCGCCGGGCTGAACGTCCATGACTTGAACGGTGATTTGTCGTTCTTGCCTCGCCGGACCAGTTCTTCGCGCAAGCGGGGCACGCTGGCGAAGAGGTTGTGCGGCGGCACGTTCGTGTTTGTCCGATAGAACATGCAATCCTCGCACTCGGGCATACCGAAGTCGGGCGAGATCAGAGTGCTCTTGCTCAAGTCGGTGCTGCCTTTGTCGAAGAGATAGGGCGAGGCGCGCATCTCGAGCTTGACCCCGCCGCTCATCCCAGAACAGGCGATCGCGCCGCCAAACAGCGGGGCGAGCTCGAGGTCGGTCAGGCGGCAACTCCGCACCGATCCAATCCGGGTTGGCGCGTTGGTCTGATACAGCGCGGTGAAGCGCATGATCCCGCCTTCGGCATAGTGCTCGACGACCACATCGGCCTCGGCCAATCCGGATTGCGGGCGCACCCCGGGCTCTGTGCCGTTGGCGACCTTGACCAGCATTGGGCGCTGGGCGAGCGTTGCAGGATCCCTGGCTTTGATGCCGGTGAACGGGTTGATTGTCCCGTCGACGGGCGCTACGGTTGGCGGGAGCACGACCGTGGCGACGGGCGCGGCCGTGGCGGGCGGGCGCGTCGGCGGCGCGGGGGTCGGAGTCGGTTCAACGGGCGCGTAGATGGTGACCCGCGGCTGGAAGACCGTCGGGGTAGCGGCCGGAGCCGGGTTGCACGCGGCCAGCCCGAACAGGGCGACTGCGGTGATGGCGAAGCGGGTGCGTTTGGATCCTAACAAGAAGGCGTCCTCCTCGGACTGCGTGTGACTATTCCCGTCGAACGTCTGGCAAGCCATTTTTCGGAGGCGGGGGTTCCGCCTCCGGGAAACGGTTTGATAGTGGTTCTGACGGGCGGCGAAGGATTATAACCGGCGCATCTCCGCATGGTAGAATTTTCTTTCGCGCGCGCTGGGATGCGGCGCAACGCCCCCATCGTCTAGTGGACTAGGACGCGGCCCTTTCAAGGCCAAAACACGGGTTCGAATCCCGTTGGGGGCACCTTCGTATCTTCCATCTCCGAGGTGATATCCCCCAGCGGAGCTGGGGGATATCACCTCGGAACAGCCGCATTTTTAGCTCTCGTGGTCGCGGTTCAATTTTCGCATCACGCCGAGCAGGACCAGCGATACCGCAATCAGGACGATTGACAGGGCCACCGCCACATCCAGGTTGCGTTCAAAGCCGAGGTAGATGGCCAACGGCATCGTCTGGGAAACACCTTCCAGATTGCCCGCGAAAAGGATGGTTGCGCCAAATTCGCCCAGGGCCCGCGTCCAGGCCAGGATCGCGCCGCTCAGGATGGCGCTTCGGCACAAGGGCAGCATCACCCGGGTGAAGACCTGCCATTGGCTGGCGCCCTCGGAGCGGGCGGCTTCTTCGAGTTGACTGTCGACGCCCGCAAATGCGATCCGCACCGAGCGCACATACAGCGGCGCGGACACAAATGTCTGGGCGATGATGACCGCCGCCGTGGTGAACGGCAGGCTGATGCCAAACGTGGCAAGGAAACCACCAAACAGGCCCTGGCGCCCAAATGCGATCAATAGCGCCAGGCCGGCCACCGACGGCGGCAGCACCACCGGCAGGTCGACGAGGAGTTCCAGGGCCGCCCTGCCAGGGTAGCGCCGACGGGCCATCGCATACCCCAGCGGCGTGCCAATCAGCAACGAGATCATGACGCTGGTCAGGCTTGTGACCAGGCTCAGCCTGAGCGCCGACAGGGCCGACTCCGACAGGGCAACCGAGAAGAAGTCCCTTCCAGCTGCGCGCAGCACCAGGGCAAGCAGGGGCAGGGCCAGCAGCCCCACCAGCAACATGCCCGGAGCGGCGAACAACCACTCGGCCGGCCGGTCCGCGTTCGCTTTGCGCGGCCCGTCTGAATTTGGAGGTGGCATCGCTTATCGAATGGGCGAGAATCCCCACCGTTGCAGGATCGCCTGGCCTTCCGCCGACAGGACGGAGGCGACAAAAGACCGGGCGAGTTCGGGGTTTTTGCTTTGGGTCAGGGGCGCGAGCGGATAGCGGGCCAGCACGTTACTGTCGACGGGGATCTCGATCTTCTTGAGATCAGGCGCGGCCACGGCGTCGGACGCGTACACAATTCCCGCATCGGCTTCACCGAGCTGGACTTTGACCACGACCTGCTTAACATCGTTTTCGTATGACACGACATTGGCCAGGACCCTGTCCCTGAATCCCGCACCGAGCGATGCGTCGAGTTTGCCGAGCGACTGGGCGGCATAGTTGCCCACCGGCACCTCTTTTGCGGCAAGCACGACTTTCAATCGGGGTCCCGCCAAATCGGCCAGGGTGGCAAGACCGGCGGGGTTCTTTGCTGGCATGACGACCACCAACTGATTGGTCAGGAAGATCTTGACACTCTCCGACACGACAAGCTTCCCGGCCACGAGTGTGTCCATCTCGGCGGCATTTGCAGAGGCGAAAATGTCGGCCGCCGCGCCCTGTTCGATCTGGGTGCGCAGGGCCTGTGATCCGGCGAAGCTGAATTGGACCTTGATCCCCGGATGGGCGGATTCGAAGCTTTTGCCGATGTCGCCAAATGCGCCCGTCAATGAGGCGGCCGCGAAGACGGTCAGCACGGTTCCCGGCGGGTAGGCCGCGGGCGCCGTTGTTGGCGCGCCGGCGCCGCAGGCGCTGAGGATTAGGGCCGCGCTCAGCGCAGCAGGCAGGTGGGCCTTCATCATGTTTCCTTTTGTTTGGGGTTCGGGTTGAGGAGCAGACTGGTTCTGCAATCGGCCAGCCATCCCAGCACAACTTCAAGCTGCCTGATTCTGAGGTCCAGGCTCATCCGGCTGTAGACCTGTTTGGAGGCAAGCGCCGCGCGCGCCCCCCTAAGGCGCTCGAGATGAAGCGCGGCCTCGCCCGTTTGCTGCGTAATTGCGGAATCGACCCGGTCGGGCATCAGCGCCTGCAGAAAGTACAAGCGGGTGACAAACTCCATGCGGATGCTCCGAGTACTCCCGCCATTGGGCGTTGCCAGCCATTTCAGAAAGCGCCTGCGGCCCTGCGCGGTCATGCGCAGTAGTTGGCGGGCGGGCCGCTTTGCCTGTTGGATTTCCTTTGCCGCGATGTCACCCTGGGCTTCGAGGCGCTTCAGGATCGCGTAGGCCTGGCTCTGGCTGAGGTGCCAGACTTCGCCCAGGTCGGCGATGACGGTCCGGTGAAGGTCGTAACCGTGGCCGGGTTTGCCAAACAGCAGCCCCAGCAGCGCCATCTCGGGTGAGAGCGTTCCAACGTGGTGCGGCTGCTTGAAACCCGAATTACTCACTCGGTGAGTATATCAGGGAACCTGCCACGCGACCAGTATCGCGGCCGCGCCAAGAATCGCCGCCCCCGCTCCCAACTCGATCAACAGGGTCCGCCGGATCAACCCCAGGGCGGCCGGCGCGTCAGCGCCCATGCGGCCGCGAAGGGTGGCGAGCCGCGGCGCAAGCGTCATTTGATGCAGCGCTCCCAGCCCGATCAACCCCGCAAACAAAACGATCTTAAGCAGGAGAGTCCTGCCGTAACCCGTTCCCAACAAGGCATCCAGATCTCCGATCACGAGATTGGCCTGAGCCAGCCCGGTCAAGGCGAGGACGAGGACGGAGGCCATGGCCAATGGCGAGAAACGCCGGATTGCGGCGCCGACGCCCCCGATCAGCTCCGGCCCGCGCGCTGCCGCCGGCGCCAGGGTCAGGCCCAGCCTGGCAACACCGCCCAACCAAACGGCCGCGGCAGAGAAGTGCAGCAGGTCGGCGATCAGCGGGATGGCCGCATCCGGCAGTATGGCAATCCGGCTCGACGGGATCTGCAGCGCGAGCAGGGCGCCTGACGCAATCACGACCGACCCAACGCGGCCCGCGCGGATCAGGCCGAACACCGCCAGCAGGCCGATGAGCCTCGCGGCGCCGACCCCCCAGCGCGCAATTGCGCTCAGTTCGCGGGGCGGGGCGAGCATGGCCAGGAAGGCGGCCAGGACGCATGCGACGATCGCTGCCTTGTTGAACTGATTGCGTGAGGCATCCGTCGCCGCCGCCAGACCGCGGGCAGCCGGGTCCCGCAGACAGATGGCATCAAAGCACAGACCGCCAAAAAGGGCGCTCTGGGCCAGGAGGGCCAACCATTGGACAAGCGTCTCGAGTGCGGGCATGGGCAGGTGGGCCTCAGACCGCGGCCAGGCGAATGAGCGCGGCCACGCCGGCACCGGCCAGCGACGCCAGGAAGTTCACCCAGTCGTTGCTCATCCAGCGCCAGCCGCGCGCAAGCGGATAAGGCTGGCCGTCGGTCGCGCATGCTTTCTCAGTCAGCATATCGCGAGCAGGGTCGCGGTAGATGCCCTGCGCCGTCGCGCCGAGCACGCTGTCAAACAGCGCGCCGGCCAGCCCGCCGACTTCAGCCGCGGCAATCACGGTCAAGGCGGACCCTGCGGATTGCCAGCCTTCCGGGTCAAGGTTCAGGCCGCGCAGTCCAACAAAAGTGAGTCCGATCAACATCGCCCCGGCCAGGGCGGCGGCCGTGCCCAACCCGGTCACCCCACCGCTGGTTCCCGGCGCGACCTGCCTCCATGGGCGCGTGATCAGGCGCGGGCGGGTGCGGCTGAGCGCGCCGATCTCGGTCGCCCAAGTGTCGCCATTGCTGGTCGCCAGCGCCCCCAGCATGGCGCACAGCAACACGCCGGTCAGCTGGCCGTCCCCGGCTGCGTGGGCGAGCGCGGCAGCCACGGCCAGCCCGGCTGCGGCGCCGCCATTGGCCAGGGCCTGGCCGAAATCGCGCCGCGAACCCTTGGCGTACTTTTCCTGCAAATCGCGCTTTCGCCCTTCGTTGAGCCGGCTGAGCAGGGATGAGGTGACAAAGAAGACGATCAGGCTGAGCCCCGAGGCGAGACCGCCAAAGCCAAACATCGCGGTGCCGATCAAGATCGCCCCGAGCACGCCGCCGCGCGAGAGTGACTGCCGCCGCCAGGCCAGCCAGCCGATGCCGGCGCTGAGCGCAAGGCCGGCGCACAGGCGGAGGAGGATGGCGGGCGGCATCTCAGGCGCTGGCGGCGCGCAACGCGCGAACGCCATCCGCGACACTGGTCTTGTCCGAGAACACGGCCGACCCGACCACCACAACGGTCGCGCCCGCGTCGCGGACGGCCCGGATTGTCGATGAATTGACGCCCCCGTCCACCTCGAGCTCAGCCGGACTGCCTATGTCGTCAAGCATCGCCCGAACCCGCGCGATGCGGGCGAGCGCGCCCGGGATGAACGGCTGCCCGCCGAAACCCGGCTCGACCGACATGATCAGGACGAGCTCCAGATACGGGAGCGCGTCTTCGAGCACCGTCAGCGGCGTCAGCGGGTTGAGGGCCAGTCCGGCGCCCAGACCCAGGGCGTGGATGGCTTCCAGAGTTGAGTAGAGGTGCGGGCACCCTTCGGCATGAACAATCAGGCGCGACATGCCCGCCCGCTGAAAGTCAGCCAGATGGCGCTCGGGCGCTTCGATCATGAGGTGGGCTTCGCAGGCCAGGCCGGTGCTGCGTTTCGCCGCGGCGCACACGGCCGGGCCAAAGGTCAGGCTGGGCACAAAGCGCCCGTCCATGACGTCGAGGTGGATCAGGTCGACGCCGGCGCGCTCCGCCGCTTGAATCTGTTCGCCCAGCCGGGCAAAATCAGCGGTGTAAATCGAAGGCGCCAGCTTCATGGCTGCCTACTTGATCATGCCGACCCGGCGCATCCAGTCCACCCGACCCATCAGGTAGTCCAACGCGATGTGCTGTTCTTTGGCGATCGCTGGCCAATCCGGCAGGCCAAGCCGCGCCGTGCGGATGGACTCCATGATGAGCTTCTCGATCTTGGTAGGCTGCAAATCAAACTTCGTCGTCATTGCACTGATCATAACGGCATTTCGGGAGCGACCGGCCCGCCCCGCCGTACGGCGGGGCGGGCCGGTCGCTCCCGAGGGGCCTGGGGCAGTGGTATTCTCGGCGCGAATCGCGATGCGTGATTTCCTTGAGACCCAGCGGCTGCGCTTGAGGCGGCTTGAATCGGACGATCTGGAGGCGATGTTTGCCTATCGCAACGACCCCGAGGTCGCTCGCTATCAGACCTTTCGCGCCCGCGCCCGCGACGAAATCGCCGAGATGATCCGCGCGCAGGCGGACCTGCAACCGGGCGCGCCGGGAACAGAATACCAGTTTGCGATTGGCCTGAAGGCCGACGACATCCTCATCGGCGACGTCTATTTTGGCGTGGAGCCGACCGGGCGTCAGGCTGAAATCGGTTATACCCTGGCGGCCGAGTTTCAGGGGCACGGCTATGCCACCGAAGCTGTGCGGGGGGTGCTTGCCTACGCCTTCGAGCGGATCTGCCTGCATCGCGTCACCGCCGGCGCTGATCCGCGCAATCTGCCCTCATTGCGCCTGCTCGAGCGACTGGGGTTCAGGCGCGAGGGGTATTCTCCCGAAAGCTACTGGGATGGCGAGGCTTGGACGGACGACGTGCGTTATGCGATGCTGGCCCGCGAATGGCGCGCGCGCCCGCGCTGATTTGGCGAGCCCACCCCCTGCAGAGCAGGGGGTGGGCTCGCCAATGACCTGCTAATACAGAAACATCGGCTTGCGGTCGACGACCTTGACCCTTGGCCTGTAGTTGGTGCTGTCGTAGAGCTCGTCCACGTCCACCGGGCGCGATCCGCCACCCACCTCGGTCAGCGGCACGTGGTTGTAGATGCCCTTGTTCAGGGCCACCATCC
>Ga0073900_10000912_pt1 | contig 17215 bp, 13 predicted proteins | sample KloWWTmetKNB5Kit_FD_66666 | JGI IMG/M metagenome (GOLD analysis project Ga0073900, IMG submission 66666) | Active sludge microbial communities from Klosterneuburg, Austria, studying microevolution and ecology of nitrifiers - Klosterneuburg... | ecosystem: Engineered > WWTP > Aerobic digester >...
CGAACCGATCGGTGTCTCTCCAGTCGGCCTCCGCCGTCTTTCCGAGGCAGAGGGCTGCGAGCCTGCGTCCCGCCGCCCTGCCGAAAGGCTGCGCCTTTTCTGGGGCTACACCCAAGTTCCCGCTTAATGGACTAAGTGACTTTTTACAAAATCAGCGAGATACGATTTTCTTTATGTCCATCAAACGTCGCAAATGGATGGACAAATCCATCACCATTTGTCCATCTTGCCGACCTCGTGCGCCAGGGTGTTTCCATGGCTTCGTACTCCAAATACTGGGTTTCCAAGCGTCGCTGGTTCACGACTACGAAATCTCACTGTGCTGACCGCGCCGAATCGTATTGCGTTGAGCGACTCAAATCGACCCAATCCGGCCTGATGACAGATTCATTGCCATTGGCAGCTGACTGATCGGAAACCCGCCGTTAGAGATTCTTGGGTAGCGGTCCGGACCTCGGCCAAAACGGACTTTCAGCCCCTAGCCAGAATCAGGCAGCAATGCTCGGCATACCTGCCGTTCTGCCTTGGGAGATCCTGAGCGGCAGCTTTTCTTTCTGGTGAATGCGTACTCCTCCCTTTGCGTGCTTTACGCCACTCGCAGTCTAAAAAGTTGAGGATTTTCACAAGATGACTTTTTGGCATGTGTCTATTTCCTGTTGCAGACAGGATATGCGCAGGATTTCAGAAAACGAGCATGACAGGATGGCAGCCTGGCGAAATTTTCGGTTTTTCGATAAAACCAAATTTAGTGTATTAAAACAATATCTTAGTTTTCACCTTCGATCATGGCATGGCTTGTGCAATGGATTTGTAGAACACACCGTTTGAGCGGTTTGTTTTCGAGTCTTGCATTGTGCGGGGCATTAACTGCTATCTCACTTCGAAGGAGATTTTATGAAATCCAAGTTCATTATTGCTGCATCCATTCTTTCCATGACCATTGCCGGTGCTGCCGTTGCTGCAGACCAAAAGGGTATGTCTGGCATGAGCGGCATGGAAGGCCAGAAGGGTATGTCTGGCATGTCCGGTATGAGCGGCATGGAAGGCAAGAAGCAGAAGGGTATGTCCGGCATGTCTGGCATGGAAGGCCAGAAGGGTATGTCTGGCATGTCCGGTATGAGCGGCATGGAAGGCAAGAAGCAGAAGGGCATGTCCGGCATGTCCGGCATGTCTGGCATGGAAGGCCAGAAGGGTATGTCTGGCATGTCCGGTATGAGCGGCATGGAAGGCAAGAAGTAATCCTTTTGTGATCCAGCGGATGGGAGGCATCTCCCATCCGTTTCTTGGCCTTACCGGCATTCAAAATGAATACACAGCGAAATTGGCATACAGCCGCACTGACAGTATTGATCATGCAGTGCAGTGCGATTGCCGTACATGCAGCGCCTGCCTTCTCTTATCCGGTTGCCGGTCTGGCACCGTTTCAGCGGCCAGCCAACGCGCCAGTGCAGACCGCTAGCCCTGCTCTGAGCCCCAGGCAGGCCTTGCATGGCGTTTCTTCACCGATTCCGGACAGTCTGAAATTTCTCAACGATCAGGGTGGCTGGTTCAATCCGTTTACGCATCCGGGCATGACAGGCCCCTACGATCTGCGCGGATGGCATGCGGTACCAATCCCTGCGGCAGGAAAAAAATGAGCAAACGTTACTCGATCATCGGGTTTGTGGCTGCTGCCTTGATTCCCCTCTCTATGTTTCTCGCCGGCTGCGGAAAACCTGCGGCACCGGAGCAACAGGCGCAAGAAGAGCTCGACAGCAAGAGTCATTTTCGCGCTACCTACGATCCGCTTCATTTCAAGCCCGCCATCGCGAGCGCCAGCAACGAGCAGTGCCTTGCCTGCCATCGTGAGGTGCTTGAAGAGGGCGTGCGACCGGTCTCGCCGGCCGGACTAAGGGCGCAGGACACGAAGGCCTGGTATCAGCGAGTTTCCACCTACAAGGGTGAGCAGGACACCTTCCACCGGCGCCATCTGGCCACGCCGATGGCTAAGGAGTTGATGAACCTGCAATGCAATACCTGTCACGAAGGCCACGATCCGCGCGAAGAGGCGCCAGGCAGTTCAGCGACCGGAGCTTCGCAGGAGGACACCGGTTTTACCCTGCGCAAGCAGGTTAACCCGGAGAGCACGTGTCTCAAATGTCACGGCCAGTTCCCGGGGTGGGAACTGATGCGCTTGCCCGGCACCTGGGAAGAGACAAAACACTATTTCCAGAATGATTGCCTGACTTGCCATTCATCCACGCGGACGCAGCGGCATCAGGTCAACTACCTGAAGGCTGATGCTATCGAGACGGCCGCCATGGCCGCGAAGGAGAGTGGAAACGGCGCTGACGTCTGCCTGGGATGCCATGGTGGCCGGGCCTGGTATCGCATCGCCTATCCGTACGCCCGCAACCCCTGGCCGGAAATGCCGGAAGGCACGCCAGACTGGGCCAAGGACCGGCCCACGCACTCCGAATCACGATTCATCAAGACTGAGCAGAAACCATGAAGAAGCCCGATGTCACCATTCTAAATCCGGCTCGCCGCAGCTTCCTGAAAACCTCGGCGGCCGGAACCGTTCTGGCGGGCTCCAGTGGCTTGCTTGAGATAGCGCTGGGGCAGAAGGATGCCGCTGCTTTCGCTTATGAGCCGTATTACCGTGATGACCAACTGACTACCGTCGTCACATCATGCGACCACAATTGCGGCTCGCGTCACATGTTGGTGGCGCACAAGAAGGGCAATGTCATTGTTCGGCTTTCTTCCGATGATGGCCGTTACCAGGCCGGCGGCGAATTCGGCAAGGACACCGTGGCTGAGCCGCAGTTGCGGGCTTGCCTGCGCGGCCGTTCGTATCGCTCGCGGCTGTATTCTCCCGAGCGCCTGCTCTACCCGATGCTGCGCGTTGGCGAACGGGGCGAAGGAAAATTCAAGCGCGTCTCGTGGGATGAGGCGCTCGACCATATCGCGAAGAAGATGGTCGAACTAAAGAGCAAATATGGCCCGACGGCCATCCTCGATCAGGCTTATGCCGGCAGTTCCTACGGTGTACTGCATAAATCTGACCAAATCGAAGGTCTGCTCGCCCGTTTTCTCGGCATGTTCGGCTGCCGTACCAACTCGTGGTCCGTGCCCAGTTACCAAGGGACGACCTTCTCGTCCAACATGACTTTCGGCACCATTCAGGACGGCAACGAGGATGATGCCTTCGCGCACAGCAAGCTGATCATCATGTGGGGCTGGAATCCCGCCTATACCTTCCATGGCGGCAATACCTTTTATTACATGCGGATGGCCAAGCAGAATGGCTGCAAGTTCGTCGTCATCGATCCGCAATACACCGATTCGGCCGCTGCCTACGATGCCTGGTGGATACCGATCAAGCCGAATACCGATGCGGCGATGCTGGCCGGCATGGCGCATTACATCTTCCAGAACAGTCTTCAGGACCAGGCTTTCATCGACAAGTTCGTTCAGGGCATGGATGCCGGAACGATGCCGGAATGGGCAAAGGATCAGGAAAGCTTCAAGGACTACATCATGGGCGTCAGGGACAAGACCCCCAAGACGCCGGAATGGGCCGAGAAAATCTGTGGCGTATCGGCAGCCGACATCAAGAAGCTGGCCGACATGTATGCCCGCACCAAGCCAGCAGCGCTAAAAGCCTCCTGGGGGCCAGGGCGTAACGCCTACGGCGAGCAGTACAACCGTATGGCGGCAGCGGTGCAGGCGATGACCGGCAACATCGGCATTCTTGGCGGCTGCGCCGAAGGCGTCGGCAAGGGCTGGCACGCGGAATCAACCGCCTATCCCTATGACGAGAACGCCAACCTTTGGTGGGCTTCGATCAAGTCTGACCGCTGGGCGCACTGCGTATTGAATTATCCGAACGTCAAACGTGAGGAAATCGGCTGCTGGCCACGCGACGATGAACTCGACGGCAAGATCCCCAATATCAAGGCCATCTTCTGGCACGGCTCCGACTGGTTCAACCAGCTCACCAACATCAACAAGGAAATCGAGGCCATCAAAAAGCTGGAACTGGTGGTGTGCTCCGATTCGACCATTACGCCGTCAGGGCTGTGGGCCGACGTGCTGCTGCCTATCGCCACCCACTTCGAGCGTCATGATGTCGGCCTGCCCTGGTACAAGGGCCATTACTACATCCATCGTCCCAAGGTCATCGAGCCCATGGGTGAATCCAGAACCGATTTTCAGGTCTATACCGAGCTGGCCTATCGCCTGGAAAAACTCGACCCGAGCCTCAAGGACTTTGGCAAGCGTTACAACCCGCGTGCCGACCGCAGCTATTTTCAGAACCCGGATGCAACGGATGAGGCTTATCTGGTCGCCTGGTGGAAAAAGGTGCAACAGCATCAGGGTGTCACCATGTCCTGGGATGAGTTCAAGGGGCGTGGCGTGTACAAATTCACCTTCGACAAGCCGCATGTCGCGTTCCGCGAGCAGATCGAAAAGGGTGTTCCATTCGAAACGGCATCCGGGAAGATCGAGATTTTTTCGACCACGCTGGCTCAAGTGACTGACTGGAAGAAGACCCAGTGGGGCTATCCGATTCCGGCCATCCCGAAATGGATCGAGCCATTCGAGTGGATGGGGCATCCGAAGGTCAAGGAATACCCGTTCCACATGATTACGCCCCATCCCAGGCACCGCACGCATTCGATCTTCCACAACATTCCCTGGCTGCGCGAAACCTTCCAGCAGGAGATCACCATCAATGCCAGCGATGCGCGGCGCCTGAAGCTGGTAACCGGCGACATGGTCGAAGCATGGAATGCGCGCGGCAAGATCGTCGTGCCGGTCTATGTAACCGAGCGCTGTATGCCAGGTGTGGTGGTCGTGTACGAAGGTTCGTGGATGGACCTCGACAAGCAGGGTATCGATCGTTCCGGCAATCCTGACTTCCTGACCAAGGATGAGCCGAGCCCGGCCGGTGCCTTTGCCTACAACACCATCCTGGTCAACCTTAAGAAGACAACGCTTGCCCATCGTCCGGGTTGGGATAGCCAGGCAACGTCGCGTTCATTCATCTTCCGGCGTGACGCATAAGGAACGGCCATGACCAACAAGCTCGACATGAAGAAAGTCAAGGTCGCCCTGGAGCGCAAGGTGGCCCAGACCTATGAACCGGTCAAACCGGCGATGCAGTTCGGTTTCATCCATAACAACGTTGATTGCATCGGCTGCCGCGCCTGCGAAATCGCCTGCAAGGACAAGAATGGTCTGCCGCCCGGCCCGCGCTTCCGCCGCGTGATGTACGTCGAAGGAGGGACTTACCCGGACGTGTTCGCCTACAAGGTGAACATGTCTTGCAATCACTGTGCCGAACCAGCCTGCCTGCCGACCTGCCCGACGGGGGCGATCTGGAAGCGGAGCAAGGACGGCATCGTCGACATTGATTCGTCCCTGTGTATCGGTTGCCGCAAATGCGAGGCGTCCTGTCCCTATGGCGCACCGCAGTGGAATCCGAAGGAGCAGATCATCCAGAAGTGCAATATGTGTGTGGACGAGATCGATGCGGGTCGCAAGCCTTATTGCGTGATGGCCTGCATGATGCGCGTCCTCGACATCGGACCTATCGACAAACTGTGGGAAGGCAAGTTCAAGACCACGGCCGTCGGTCCGCATGACGAAACGGTGCGCCAGGTGAAAAACATGGCCAACCCCGAGCTGACCAAGCCGTCGATTGCCTTTGTGCCGCACCGCAAGGGCAAGGTCAAATCATGATCGATAGAGAAACAGCACTTGCCTGGTCTGAGGATATGACCACCCTAGCACTATTGCATGATCGGGAGCTTACGCCCGGACTGCTGGCGGCCTTGAAAGTCATCGGCTTTCCCGACAATCTCGGGATGGTGTCGCGCGATGATGGTGGCGCGCAGGTTTTCGAGGCGATGCGGCAGACCGTGGCGGCCCTGCCGGTGTTTCCTGATAAAGCGTACACCGACAATCTGGCTGCGGATTTTGCGTCTATCTACCTGACCGGAGCATTGGATGCTTCCCCCTTCGAGTCGTATTGGGTTTCCGATGAACATCTGGTGTGCCAGGAAGCGATGTTCGACATGCGCGAACTGTATGCGGCCGATGGCTTGGCTGTTCCCGACTGGCGCATGCGCCCTGACGACCATCTCGTGTTCCAGCTTCAGTTTGTGGCAAAGCGCCTCGGGCGCCTGGCGAGCCTGAGTGATGCCGATTTCACGCATCAGGCAGACGATCTCTGGCGTTCGCTGGCGACCTTGCTGGATCACCATCTGCTGCGCTGGCTTCCGGATTTTGCCACACGGGTTTCTGTGCGCTGCGACACCGAGTTCTACGCTGCTTTGTTCTTGCTGACGCATGTCTGGTGCGAGCAATTGCGAGACCTCATTGCCTTGCACCTGGGCGAGCCCCGCCCGAGCAACGAGGAGATCGAGGCCGTTCTGCGCCCAAAGCATCTCGATGAAGTGACCCCGGTGCCCATCCAATTCATGCCCGGTGTTGGCGGACCAAGTTGGTAGGCATTGAGCAGCCTTCTTCCAATGAGAACGTTTCAATCATCAAACAATTCGACATGGCCGCTTCCGGTCAGGCACGGAGAAAATACGTGACGAACAAAGAAAAATGCTGCAACTCCCAACCATCGTCGGGTGGGTGCGCCTGTTCAGGCCAGGTGCCGGCTGAGGCTCCTGTTGAGATGGTCAATTCGCGGCGCAGCTTTTTAAAGAGTGCGAGTTCGCTGAGTGTCAGTTCCCTGCTGGGTACAGCGGCGCTGATGACCATGTCCGACGACGCACAGGCGAACATGGAGTGGGCCGAATGGTTCCAGGGCAACTACCGGCTGATGAGCGAAGAGGAAAAGGCACAGGCAAGGGCGAGACTTGAGCGCCGCTACACGCGTGAGTACGGCAAGAAGGTGACCGTCGATGGCACGCCGGCACAGGAAGGTGTGCTCATGGGCTATGCCCTGAATATCAAGAAGTGCATTGGTTGTCGCCGTTGCGCCAAGGCCTGCGTGGAGGAGAACAATCAGTCGCGCGGCAAGGACCAGGATATCGAGTGGATTCGCGTCCTCAAGATGGAAAAGGGTGAGTTCAGCCAGGAAAAAATGAATCAGGGCTATCCGGAAGGCCTCGGGATACAGGTCGGTGGCAACGCCTATACCCCGGCCGGCGTTGTCCTTGAAGGCGAACACTATTACCAGCCCGAGGCGGTCCCGGAGAAGGATGCCGCCTACATGCCGATTGCCTGCATGCAGTGTGAAAAGCCGCCTTGCGTCAAGGTCTGTCCGGTCCGCACAACCTACCGTGAGGCGGATGGGCCGGTTGTCATTGATTACAACTGGTGCATTGGTTGCCGCATGTGCATGTCGGCTTGCCCCTACTGGGCGCGGCGCTTCAACTGGAGCGACCCGAATCTGCCCAAGGAAGCGATGAATCCGGTGACGCATTATCTCGGCAATCGCCCGCGGATGAAGGGCGTGGTGGAGAAATGCACATTCTGCATCCAGCGCACCCGCCAGGGACGCTACCCCGCCTGTGTCGAGGTTTGCCCGACCGGCGCCCGCAAGTTCGGAAACCTGCTTGACCCCAACAGCGAAGTCAGCCGGATCATCGCCCGCAAGAATGTGTTTCGCCTGAAGGCGGAGCTCAATACCTTCCCGAAATTTTTCTATTTCATGGATTGAGACGCGACATCATGGACAAGCTGAAAAGATTCGCCGTCGATTACGTAACTTATGTCGTGAAAGGCAGCCCGGCGTTCTATGCCTGGATCGCCTTCCTGTGCATTTTGATCCTGGGCTTGCTGTATGGCACCTACCTGCACGCGGCCGACGGCTTGCGCTACACCGGTCTGACCGACCAGGTCCATGACGGACTGTACCTGGCCAATTTCGTTTTCCTGGTCGGCATCGCTGCCGGAGCCGTTACCATCGTTTTTCCGGCCTACGTCTATCGCCACAAGGGGCTGCACGCGGTGGCGGTGCTCGGTGAAATGCTGGCAATATCAGCGGTACTGATGTGCATATTGTTCATCATCTCCCATATGGGCCGGCCCGACCGTCTCTGGCACATGCTGCCGATCATCGGCATCTACAACCTTCCCCACTCAATGCTGGCCTGGGATACCCTGGTTCTTGTCGGCTACATGCTCCTCAATTTTGCCGGTGGTTTCTATTTTCTGTACATGAAATACACGGGGCAGCCGTTGAACAAGAAGTTTTACCTGCCCTTGATTTATGTCTCCATCGTCTGGGCCTTGAGCATCCATACGGTGACGGCATTCCTCCTCAACACCATGCCGTCGCGCCCGATGTGGCACCACAGCATGTTGCCAATCCGCTTTATCCTGACCGCCTTTGCAGCCGGACCGTCGCTGATCATCCTGATCTTTCTGATCGTCCGTACGCGGACCCGTCTCTGGGTAGAGAATTCCGCCATTGATCTGTTGGCAACGATTATTACCTATTGCCTCGGGCTTTCCCTTTTCCTGACGCTGTCCGAAGTCGTCACCGAGTTGTATGCCAACACCGAACATGCCCTGGGGCTGCAATACCTGATGTTCGGCATGCATGGCTTCACTGATCTGGTGCCCTGGTTCTGGGGTTCTCTGGCAGCCAGTATTGCCGCCTTTGCGATCCTGCTGAAGCCCTCATGGCGGACCAATTACCGCTTGCTGGCACTGGCCTGCGGTCTGGCATTTATTGGAATCTGGGTAGAGAAGGGGATGGGTCTGCTGGTTCCGGGTTTCATACCGACACCGATCGGCGAGTTCACTCAGTATTTGCCGACCACGCTTGAGATTTTCGTCACCCTCGGTAATTGGGCGGTCGGTTTTCTCATCCTCACCGTATTGCTCAAAGGCGCTATCGGCATACTCCTCGGGGATATCGCCTATGTCAGGTTGCCACAAGGCAAGACCACCTCCGACGCGGCCGGCGAATTGGCTACGCCCGAGCTGACGTAAAGGAACTGGAATGAAGAAATACGCTATTTTGTCGGCTGTTCTGCTGCTTTGGTTCGTCAGCCTTTCCAGTGTCCGGGCCGAACCGGTCAAGTGTTTCGAAAGCCGTAAAGGCGCTACCGAAGTCACTCAGCGCATGATCGGGGAAAATCTGCCGAACGTGAAGTGTTCTCCCAAGACTGGCGCTGTATTGTGGTGGGGCGATCCTTATGATGGCACGGTACCCATGGGCGACATGCCCATTGCCGATGCCGACTACACACGTGGCAAAGCCGTGGTCAAGCCGCGCTCCGACAAGCTTGGCCTGCTTCCGCTTTGTGGCAACACCTGTCATACCGGGACGCTACCCAGGGGATTCCCGCAAAACAAGGACACCCGGGAACTGGTCATGATGCATCAGGCCATCGTGCTCGACTCAACCAAGCTGCCGCACGGACGCGGCAACATCTGGTGTCTGGATTGCCATCATTCCACTCAGCGCAACAAGCTGGTTGATCATCGCGACAAGCCGATCAGTTTTGACCAGCCACAGCAGCTGTGCGGCAAGTGCCACGGCGAAGTTTATCGGGACTGGCGTGAAGGTATTCATGGCAAACGGATTGGCGAATGGGCCAGCACCGGCACCAAGCGCTGGTTTGTCTGCACCGAATGCCACAATCCGCACAATGTGCAGCATGGCGACCGTAACCGGGGATTCGCACAACATCAGCCGGAGAAAGCGCCCACGTTGCCAAAAGGCATGAAGACAGCGGATCACGAGCGTCGGCAACACGATGCCGCCAGCCAATGAGCACGATGTTCTGACGAAGCCGGGCAAAGGATGCTTCTGTCTTGCCTGGCGTGAATGGCCGGTGCCTTGCGCCGGCCTTTTTCCAGCAGCTGTAATGATTTCAGGCGGATAATGTGAATCGAAAAACTCACCTCTTCTTTGGCCCGCCGCTGGCATTGCTGACCGAGGGCGAGACCAACACCATGGAAATCAGTGGCAAGGTCAACCGCACTGCAGAGCGCTATATGGAAATTCTCAAGTGCCACGGTCTCGAACTCAGCGATGTTGAGCGAGACTGCCTGATACAGCTCTGCGGCATCGGCTACATGTCGCCGGAAGATATGCGCGACTTGCCCGACGACGTCCGTTTTTCTGTTGATGACGATCCGCGTCTGGACAAGGAATCCTTGGCGGCCAGGCTTGAATCTGCGACCTTTGCCGATCTGGTTGCAACTGTCGAAGGATTGGGTTTCTAATTTCCCATTCATCAGGAAAACTCCCCCGGATGCCAAGCAAAGTTCGTTACCTGAGCCATCGCCTGCTGCGGGGTGTTCTGCTGGTCGCGGCGGGTGCCTCGCTGGCCCTTGGCGTGCTGTTCCTTGGGCTGTACCGTGATCAATTGCTCCATGAGCGGGCCGAGGTTTCGATGCAGCTCAATCGCATGCTGCAGGTCACCTGGGAAAACGCCATGGTCAAGCGCGACGTCGATGGTTTGCGTGACATCGTGGCCAAGCTTGGCGGCCTGAATGGCATACGCGACGTGCTTATCCTCTCTCCTGCTGGCGAGGTGCGCTTCGCTTCCGACCCCGAAAAAATGGGGCTGCGCATGCCGGATATCGCGCAGAAGACCGCTCCCGGAAAACCGGCCACCAGCTTCGAAACGCAAGCTGGCGGCGGCGAGGTGCTGCGCTCCATCAACCCGGTGCCCAACCGGGCGGCGTGTACTGAATGCCATGGCCCGGTGGCGGCAAATCGGGTCAACGGCGTGCTGGTAATTGACTACGATGCAGCGCCCATCCGTGAAAGTGCGATGCGCAGCGCCATCCTGCTCATGCTGGCCGGCGCGGCAGTGATTGCCCTTACCCTGCTGACCTTGTGGCTGTTGTTGCGTCGCCATGTCATAACGCCTCTGGCCACGCTGGATGCGGCGACCCGCAGACTGGCGACAGGAGACCTGACGGTACGTGCGCCATCGGCGAACAATGACGAGATCGGGCGCGCTGCGATCAGTTTCAACTCCATGGCCGAGCGACTGTCGGCGCAGATCTCGCTGGCCGAGGCGCAGCAGCAGTTCCTGCAGACCTTGCTGGACGGACTGCCCGACGGGGTGCGCGTGATCCGCGTTTCTGACAAACAGGCCGTGCTGGCCAACCATACCTTCTGCCAGCAGGTTGGCCAAGCGGCCAGCGGCTTCCTGCAACGTCCTTGCTACCAGTGCTATGGACGCAACGAGCCCTGCATAGCGACGCTGATAGTCTGCCCGCTGGTCGAGTTGAAGGAGGTGGGCGACAGCATCAAGACCAGTCATCACCTTGTTCGGCCGGATGGCACCGTGTTCCACGCGGAGATTCATGCCGTGCTGGTCGAGCTCGACGACGGACAGGGTCGTGAGCGCTACATTGTCGAATCCGTGCGTGACCTCGGGCAGATATCCCAAATATCGCATGAGCAGCGCCTGTCCGAGCTTGGCTTGCTGGCGGCTGGCATCGCCCATGAAATTCACAATCCGCTCGGATCTGTCCGGCTTGGCGTTCAGGGACTGGTGCGCGAACTGCATGCCGGACTCGTCACGCAGGAACAAATTATTGAGTACATGCGGCTGATTGATCAGGAGATCGACAAGTGCATTGCGGTCACTCGGCGTATGCTTCTGCTGTCACGGCCACCTGTCAGCTGTCTGCAGCTGGTGGTGGTCAATGAGGCATTGACCGATACCCTGATGTTGCTGGAGTTCGATGCGCATACGCATGGAATTTCCCAGCAGATCGAGGTTCCCGAACAAGCGCTGCGCCTGCTGACCGATGAAGCCGACATCCGCATGATTTTTCTCAACCTGATACAAAATGCTCACCACGCCATGGATAAGGGCGGCAGGCTCATTGCCCGCCTGTTCGCCGACGATGGTGATGCCGTGATCGAGATTTCCGATTCCGGTGTGGGCATTCCTCCCGACGTCCTCGCCCGCATATTTGATCCTTTCTTCAGCAAACGCGCCGATGGCGTAACCGGGACGGGACTGGGCCTGACCATTGTGAAGAACTTTGTTGAGCGCATGGGCGGCAAGATCAGCGTCGACAGTACGGTCGGACAGGGCACGCAGTTCCGCATCCGCTTGCCACTTGCCGAAACCGCAATGAAGAGTGGCGGATGAAGAAGAAAACCCTGTTGATCGTCGATGACGATCCCGTTTTCAACGGACTGCTCCGGCGACAAATCGAGTCTATGGGGTTTTTGACCCTCGGTGCCGGCTCATGGGCAGAGGCACAGCAGCGGCTCAGCGAAATCGAGCCCAGCGCAATCATCCTCGATTTCAGGCTACCGGATAGCGATGCTTCGCGGATTCTCGGCGAGATACGCAACCAGTATCCGGTTATCGTCCTCACCGGTTACGGCTCGATCCCCAATGCGGTCAGTGCCATCCGTGAGGGCGCCGCCGATTTTCTGACGAAGCCGGTCAATCTCGACGAGCTCGAACTGACGGTGCGGCGGGTGCTGGAAACCGCTGAGCTGCGCGAATCCAATCGCTTCTATCGCACCCAGCTGGCATCGCACAGGCCGGGGCCGATGGTGTTCGAGAGCCAGGCGATGCGCAATGTGCAGGAGATGATCGATGCTGTCGGTTCGACCGATACCACGGTGTTGATCCTCGGTGAGTCGGGTACCGGCAAGGAAATGGTTGCGCAGGCGATTCACGAACGTAGTCCGCGCGCCCAGCGGGAGCTGGTACCCATCGACGGCAGCGGCCTGCAGGAAAACCTGTTCGAGTCGGAACTCTTCGGCCATGAACGCGGCGCCTTCACCAGCGCAGACCGGCAAAAAAAAGGTCTGATCGAGGAAGCGGCCGGAAGCACCCTCTTTCTTGATGAAATTGGCGATATCGGCTCCGCCATCCAGGCCAAGTTGTTGCGTGTGCTCGAGACCAGCAGCTTCCGGCGCCTAGGCGGCAACAAGACACTCAGTTCCGATGCCCGCATCGTCACAGCAACAAATCGCGATATCGAGACCATGAGCCGCGCCGGGACCTTTCGCAGCGATCTCTACTTCCGCCTCTCGCGTTTTGTCATCACCATTCCGCCCTTGCGCGAGCGGCGCGAGGATATTGAACCGTTGGCGCGCCACTTTCTCGCCCTGCTGACGCGAAATGCACCTGCCACCATGTCAGCCGAGGCGCTCAAGATTTTGCTGGCTTACGATTGGCCGGGCAATGTGCGCGAACTGAGAAATGCCATTGAGCGAGCCGTCATTCTTGCGCGTCCAGGTAACCCCGTCCGCGTCGAGCATCTTTCCTTCATTCCGCGCAACCAGGCCGGAGAGGTGGTGTTGCGCTTTGGCCAAGACCCAAATCTGGAGCAGATTGAACGCGAATACCTTCGTCAAGTCATGGCCAAGCATGGCGGAAATCGGGTGAAAACTGCCGCCGTTCTGGGGATCAGTGAACGACATATCTATCGTCTCATTGAAAAGTACGGGTTCAGTGACAAGGTTTTAGTCTGACTGTGTCAATAAAAGCTGAAAGCTGCCGATAACCCAGTCATCTTCTTTCGTGAGGGTGATGTCATGGCTATGGACGACGAACTGGAGCACTACCTTGAGCGGTTGGCGGGCGTATTGGGTCATGCGGACCGCAGGATGGGGCTGAAGGACTATTGCCGGGGGTTGATGCTGCCGCTCAAGCGTAAAAGCATCGAACCGCTGGCGGCGGCGATGGATCCGCTGCACGTAGCCGCCAAACACCAGTCGCTGCACCATTTTGTCGCCAAGTCGAATTGGTCGGACAGTGCGCTGCTGCGGGAAGTACGCACCGTTGTTGAGCCCGTCTTGGGCTTGGAGCGGGAGTGCTACTGGATCATTGACGACACGGGAATCCCCAAACAAGGGAAACATTCGGTCGGCGTCACCCGGCAATACTGCGGGCAGTTGGGCAAGACGGAGAACTGTCAGGTGGCGGTGAGCCTGTCGCTGGCCAGTGACAAGGGGAGTTTGCCGATTCAATGGCGGCTGTATCTCCCCGAAGACTGGACGGAGGATCGCCCCCGCTGTACGGCAGCCGGTGTGCCGGACGGTATCCCGTTTGCCACCAAGATTGAGATTGCCCTGGCCCAGATCAAGCAAGCCCAGGACGACGGGGTTCCGGCCGGGATTGTGCTGGCGGATCCGGCCTATGGGGACAGTGCCAGCTTTCGCGACACACTGACCGAAATGGCGATTCCCTATGCGGTGGGAATCCGTTCGGCGACCAGCGTTTGGGCGCCCGGAACGGCCCCCTTGCCACCCGAACCGACGGTAGGGCTCGGGCGCCCTAGCAAGAATCTGCGCCGTGCGCCAGGCCATCGGCCCGTCTCGGTCAAAGCACTGGCCTTGAGCTTGCCCGCCGAGGCGTACCAAACCGTTGCCTGGCGTGAGGGGACCAACGAAACCCTGCGTTCCCGCTTTGCGGCCGTCTGGGGGCATACGGCCCACAAGGACTCCTCGCGTAACACCTTGCGCCCGCCGGAGTGGCTGCTGATCGAGTGGCCTCTTGGCGATACCGAGCCGCTGAAATACTTTCTGGCGACAGCGCCTGCGGATACCTCGTTGGCACAATTGGTCTATGTCACCAAGATGCGCTGGCGCATTGAGCGCGACTACCGGGAACTGAAGCAGGAGTTTGGTCTGGGGCAGTACGAAGGGCGCAACTGGCGCGGACTGCATCACCATGCCACCTTGTGCATTGCCGCTTACGCCTTCTTGCTTCACCAGCGCCTCACCCATGGCAGTAAAAAAAACGCGGCTCGACCACACGCGCCTGCCTTACCCAAAGATTACGTCCCTCGCGGCAGCGGGACGGGTGCAACGGCATGTGCCGGACTCGATCCGTACCCTGCGCACCCGCATCGCCGCTCGTATCGCACAACAACTTCAGCGATGTCCCTGCTGCAACTCGGTTAAACGTAACTTGTGACACAGTCAAATTAGGAAACTGAAGGCGTTGGCGCCGTTGGATATCGAGGCCTGTGCGTTTGGACCTGATTAGGACGACGTCAAAAAGGTAACCTCCCCGATAGATCGGTGACTTCGCATTGAATAAGGAACCGACTGACGGGCATTGAAACGTTCAACTGCTGTTGAATATCCCGGATAGAAAGCCGCTGCCATTTCTGATCTTGGATAGTAGAGTGGGTATGCTATTTCGCCAGTAAGCTGACGTTCGCCGCGCAGGATAACAATCAAACTCCGATCTACAACATAAGGAGTCTGACATGGAATCCGATCAACACCGGGAACCTTGGAATAAGGGCATAGCAAGCTGGAGAGCACAGTTCGATATCTTGGTATTGAGGTGGATGACGCGCTAGAAATCTCGGAGCAGACTGAAATTTAAATACCAGTCCCAGGCGGTCGGACGGCTAAAACGTGCGACCGCTTTGCGGCTGGCTCATCAATAGGAGCTTTCGGCCAAGAGCGGTCCTTTAAGAAACTGCTCCATAGCTGCCATTCGGCAGAGCCTTCTTGCATTCGGCATACCGATTTTTCGCCGGTCCGTACTATCATTGCATATGTGGACAGTCTGCCGGAGTCGCCCCTAAATGAATCAATCAGTTACTTTGAACTGCATGTTTTACGATTATCAATGCGCGGACCGGTGAGTCCGTTGAATAACTATTGGGCGTCTCAATGAAAGATCCATGGCTCCCATTGTTGGCCATTTCTTTGGTGCTGCTGCCGATTTATGTAGCTGATCGGTTGCAGTTCAAAAAAGCACAATCCATTCAGAGGGCATTTCAGTGTTTTCGGTGCGGCAAGCAATTGGCGCCAATGCAGTGGAGTGAAGTCCCTGTTGCAGGAGGCCCGTCGGCATCAACCAAGGCACGCGTTTGTCTTAAGTGCGCAAAACGTGATCGTGCTATTCGCCGCCTAACTTGGCTTGCCATGGCAGGCGCATTTGCATTCACAGGGTTCCTGCTTTGGCGACAATGACACCCAACATCACAATCCACCGGACCTCCGGCAAGCTGCGCTTGCCTCCGTCAGGTGATTTTCAACGTTAGGCATACCCATGACATACGATCTTCGTTCGACATTGCCGCTGCTTATTCCAAAGGCCATTGCTTGGGCAGAGGCTCAAAGCTCTTCCATTGGGCAAATTGGCCAACCACTAAATGACGCTCTGCTTTCCGTCGCAAGAAGTGTCGGAGTGATGCGCCCAGAGCTTATTCGTATCGCTGAAGTCCCCCGTCTTCCTCTGCCGGAAGACCCAGCGTTGCAGCAGGCAGCACTCGAAACTGGACTCCTCGGTCCAAATATGATCGGCATGACTTTTGGTTACGGAATTTATGTGTGTCATGGGCAAGGCACTATCAGGCTTCTCTCCCATGAGTTTCGCCATGCGTATCAGTATGAGCAGGCTGGTTCGATTGCGGCGTTTCTCCCAGCATACCTTCAGCAAATTGTTACCGTTGGGTACCACTATGCTCCATTTGAAATCGATGCTCGTGCTCATGAAATGCACCATGCCTAACATGGCGCTCAACCTCGCTCCATTCGGTCGCTGGACGCTGCGCGATAAAGCGCCGCGCAGCGCCCCTTACCTACAACGTTGGGCATCATGACCAACCCATCTTCCGCACAGTCGCTTAGCGCTCTTCTCGAACGTGCAGAGTCGAGTCTGGCTTGCCACCTCGACGACAATCCGAATAGCAAACACAAGCGTCTTCTTAGCTTCTACTCTGAAATTCGAGCAGGCGTCACTCATGCTGCTCCCTATCCAACAGCACGAGATCTGTTTTGGGACGAACCGGAGAACGTTATTGAGGCTGAATGCTTAGACGATGCACTTGCAGTATTCCAATTCCTCAGAGGTGTTGAGCGATGATTACGCTTAACAATCCGCTCCACCAGACCGTCGGCCAGCTTCGCTGTCGGCCGTCCGGTGAGCTTCAACGTTCCTGAGCGTCCGCTTTCCCAACTGGCCTATGTCCGCAATGGGCACGGAGCAGACGAAACCCAGATGTAGAAGCAGTCATCCACCGTCTCAGAATGGCAATGGCCGGTCTGCACTCAGAACCGGCCATTTTTCATTGAGGGCACCACCGGCCGCTTTGGCCGAGGACGGGACCGACAGATTGCGGTTCCGAGCGGCGGTTAACTGATCCGGAACCCGCCGCTCGCACTAGACGATTTTTCACTGCCGCTACGTCTCTTGATGGCCGTTTGCTGCCTGATCATGTCCGCCCCGTCTTCCTTAACGGAGTGACCTTGCCGCCGGTCAGAGCCTCCCTTTCCTTGGCCCACGCTTCCCGTTCA